>OFRG01000605.1_pt1 | contig 12934 bp, 18 predicted proteins | sample 1543071 | NCBI WGS metagenome assembly OFRG01 (sample SAMN07774222, study PRJEB24372) | wastewater metagenome | isolation source: WWTP Verbania (Effluent) | place: Italy: Verbania | collected 2015-12
GTCCCACCCTGCCGCATAGAGCGTATCGCAGTCTGCGACGGTAAGCCGCGAGGACCCTCCAACGAGGGCGCTATTGACGCCAACCGCTCCGCGCAGTCCTCGCGTGGACATATACGCATAGCCTTCCGTCAGTGCTGACGCATAGCTATCATCGAACGTAAACAGCACTTTTGGGCGGCCATAGACTCCATAGTAGCCCGTATCGACATACACATCCCTGCTCTGTCCAGCAGGCATCAAGATTTGCACGCGCACCCGTGTCATGGTATTCGTCCACGATTCTGAGCCCGTATTGCTCATGGAATCCCGATGCCAAGACACGTAATTCCACTGCACATCTTTTTGTGCGCGATACCGCGTCAAGGTGCCAGACGCCAAGAAGTATTTGCTAAACGGGGCTGACGAGATGAAAATGGAGAGATCAAGCGTAGAGGCCAAAGCGGCAGGGGCCGCAATCCAAATACCGAACGTCCCCCCTTCGCGCTCAAAACTTTTGTTGATCGTCCATTCAAGATTGTGCGCAGTTTGCCCAGCCGTGGCGTCAATGGTCACTTTCAGGCTTTTAGTATTCCCCGCTGTTTTGATGTACAACGGATTCGTGTTATCGGTTCCCGCTGTCGTGCCGGGGCCGAAGCTCTTACTATTCGTGGTCAGTCCCGCAATTCCATTATTGCCACTAAACAGGACGGTTCCAGCATTGATGAGGTAGTTTTGTGGGAGTGTCGCCATTATCGGTAACTCACAGTGACGTTGACATCAGCCGTCGTGGTGAAATCAACGTACAGGCCTGTTGCGAATACGGCGTCAATAATGACGCTGCATGGCACGAAAGCGGTAGTCGTACAGGTCCAGCTGAATATCTTGGTGCCCGATGCGGCTGTATTGTCGTACACGTCGATTGTTCCAGCCGTTGGCGCGGCGTCGTTGCAGCTAAACGTCAGGGTGTGGAGAAACCCAGGCGCACTCTTGACGGCGGTATCGCTCGTGACGAGGCTGTACGCAAACCGCTGCTCCACCTTCTGGACATCGTTCGCCACATCCTCACCCGCCATCGTGGTGGCAAGGGTGACCTTATTGGCATTGTTGGTGGTATCGGAGGCGTCCACCCCAGCACTCGTGGTGAGGAATACTGGGACGGGGAGACGTTTACTAACGGATGGTCCTGCCATTATTCAGTCACTTCCTCCACAACGGGTGTGGGTTGGGGTTGCTCCACCTGGGCGGTGGAAGGCTTCTCTAAGTTCAACTTGCGGGCGGCTCTCGCTTTGGCCATATTGGCGGCTGCGGCTGCCCTCTGTTCAGGTGTGAGGGTACGCTTGGGCCTTGGGGCAGGGGTCTGTGGTTCGGACTCAACCTGAGCCCGCCTAGCCTGCTTGAGGGCGGTATTCTGAGGTTCCTCAAAGATGGCGTCCCAGTTCTCCTGCGGGACCGACCCATAAGACATCTTGCCAGTGATAAAGCCATCGGTACGGAGGCGGTCCTGGGCTGACATGGGACGGAGGCGCTCAATGTCCCCAAGGGAGCGGTCATGCGTATCAGGGTCGCTGGTGTCGGTATTGAGCTGGCGAAGGAGGTTCCGCCATTCCTTGATATTGGGCTTGTTGAGACGCTCCCACTTGCGGTGCTGCTCTACGGTGATGTTCGTGGCCTTTCGCATCTCCTCTGCGGTGGGAAGGCCGACCTTGATCTGTTCCTCCAGGGCGTTAATGCGCTTCGCCATTTTGTCGCGGAGTGCCCCATCGGTGATTGGCTGGGGGGCCTGCTCCAGGTACTGCTTCTCCAGGGCTTTCTTGCGCTGGCGCACAATGCCCTTCATCTTCACCCCGGCATTGGCCAGGTCGGCCTCGCACTGGCGGATGTCCTCCTCATGCTGCACCATCTGGTGCGGGCGCAAGAGGACCTTGTTAGTGGCATGGGGCAGCTTCGGTGTTTCCTTGACCAGAATATCCATGTGTCTCCTTCTAGGTTATGGGCTAGAACCCGCACCTTGCGGTGAATGTGAACTACACGCCCTTCTTCATGAACTTGTACCCCTTCTTGACGGGGATACCGGGGAACTTATCCTTCCCCTTGCTGACACTGGCCCTGGGGAAGAGAGTTTGGCGGGCGATGCCATGCTTCCCCTTCACTTTGTACTTCATGTCTGGATTGTCACTGTATTCTGCGTTCGGCACCTACATAACCTCCTGTGCTAGCCTGCGCCTCGTGGCGGCAGGCTTCTCGTTAAGGCGTCTGATTTCCTCAGCCAGAAGCTCCCTACGCAGGAACTCCTCAACAGACAACTCCTTACCCCTGTACGGGACAGACAGAAACTCAATAACAATTTCTGCCTGTCTCCGCTTCAGGGCGAGATGTGGCGCAAGCCTTGGCAGAAGCCAGCGAAGTGTAGTTGGGTAAATGCGCAGCCGGTAAATCTCACCCTCAAGCCTTATTTGACGCGCCTGAAGACCAAGCACCGATGCTACCCTATCCAAGCACTCACGCTTCGCCATGCCAATAGCAATGACTGGCCGTAGGTAGTGGGTCCTTTCTGGATGCCGTTTAAGCAGCCAAGATCGTTTCCGCCTTCCAAGTCCAATCCAACCCTCACCGTCAATAAGACCGGCAAGGTATGCTAGGTCAACTTCTGTTACGGTATGCACCAAATTCTCCTTATATATTAACCACTTACAATACTGCCCATCATCCAGCGCCAATCGCGGTGCATGTAGCTGTACCGCATGTACGCCCGCCACTTGGCCACCAGCGTGTCGATGTCTTCCGCCTGTGCGAACTCCAACGGCACCCGGTCAAACCAGGTGAGGTTCTTCTTGCGGCCCTTACTGTCACACAGGAACCAGTCGGTCGCATCCGACATATAGTTCCATCCGCCTTCGGACGGCATGATCTTGTATCCACCGTAGTGGACGTTGCGCTCGTTATTGGCACCCGCCGTCTTGCCGAAGGATTCAATGACCTCAAAGGCCGTGCCGTAGAGGTCCACCGGAATCCACAGCTCATCCATGTTGACGCTGATGCGGTTGGCCTGGTCATCGCGGAACCCTTTAGCCTGGATGACCGCCGCGAGAAGCGCAGCTGCCGAGAAGGCCGTGGTCGCCATGTTGTCAAAGCCTGCCGCCGTGGACGCGCCAGAGGTCGTGGTGTGGCTATCCGACACCAAGGCCACGTTCTCTGAGTTGCGGTAGAAGAACGTGTCCACTGAGGACGCATTGACGAAGATGCGGGCCGCATGCTTTTGGCGGGTGCGGTTCGCAGCCTGGGCCAAGTCCACCGGACGGGACTCCCAGATGCCGTGGCGGTCATCGTCATACAGGGCTCGCTCAATCTGGATACCAGACGCGAACTCAATATGCGTAGCCGTCACATCGTACCCTTGATTCTGGTCCTGGTACTCGACTTGTCCCGTGAACTGGGAGAAGTCCTGCAGGGCTCCCACCGCGCTGACCGTCTCGTACTGGTCACTGGAGTTATCCATGCCAAACAAGATGGGTACCACATCAGGAAGCTGGTCGTACTCATCGTAGAAAATCTTGGTAATTCTGCGATCAACTAAATCGCCAAAGCCCGTGGAAATCATGGGAACAGCCATGTGAGGAACTCCTTGTTAGGCTGGCCTGGTTCAGGGCTACCAGGGAGGGGCTGACCCTACTGTGATTACCTAGCCAAGGTTAGTGAGATTAGAGAGTTGCAATGTTCAAGGCATGATCGTTGCTGCAGGCCAACACGTAGCTGTCATACGTGCCGTTGAGCCGGAAGCCCACCGTCACCATGGCCGCACCCGTTCCCACGGCAATGGCGGCATTCGCCTCTGCCAGGTCGGACGTAAACTGAATGGTCTTGGCAGTCGGGTCCAAGATCCAGTAGGGTGCGCGAAGGAAGTCATCCCCAGCCGCAATAGCATTGTCGAAGGGGACCGTCACGGTTCCTGAGGTGGCATCCGTGCTGGTAATCTTGCGGTACTGGCCCTTATTGGCATTGACGCCGCCGCCATTCGCCCACACCACACCAGAGTCAAATTCCGTGCCGGTCCAGGTTGCGCCCGTGGTAATCACCGTGCCCCCTGCGGAACCCGTGGTTTCATCCTGGTTGGTCAGAGCCGCTCCAGAGGTGGATGAGCCCGCCATGCGGTACTGGTACACGGCATGAGGGTTGACAATACAGCTAACAAACGCTGCAGTGCCTGTGGAGGTCTGGGTCGTGGTGTAGGTCGCGCTATCGCAGGACAGACCCACCGTGTTCGTCACAGTAGTCGTGGTGCAGGGAATGACACCCGCATTCGCCGCAGCCGGGGCCATCACGAGGATGCCAGGGCGAGCAATGGACGCTCCCACCATAAACTTCTTGACAATCGGGTTTGCACTCCCCGTCGAGTAATCACCAACAAAAGTTGCCATACATTCTCCTTAGTAACCTGCGCTGATTGCTTTCTTACGCAGGGCCTTCTGTTCGTCTTTCGTGGACCAGCACCCCCCTCTGGTTGCCTCATGCAACAACAGTTCTAAGCGGGGGCTTTGTTCCTTGCACACGTCGCACACACCTGTCGCCAGGATCTGTTCGTAATGCGCGACGTTGTAGTACCCGTGTTTCTTCCAATCGAAGCCGTGCTTACACCCCCCACAGAGGAGGATGGTCTTTTCCGCCCCTACCAGATCCCCTGCCACATAGGCCTTGGCGCTACGGCCATGCTTCCAACCCATGTCCTGCATGCCTTTCAGCACGTCCCACACGGTCCACCCTTTCTTGGGGATCAGGATGTTCATGCTTACCCCTTCCTCGTCCAGGTCAGTTCCTTACGGACACCTTCCCAGTGATCAGGGGTAATACCCACGTGGGAGCGGTAGGAGCCGAACCGACCCGCTTTGATGAGCTTGGTGTAGAACTCCTTTTGCTGTTCATTGAGGCCAGCAACAGGGTCCTTGGTTTTGGGGGCTGGCTTCGCATTGGTGGTCGTTTCCATAAAGGCCTCTCGTTCAACAGGTTTCGCCTTCAGCTTGGCTTGGCTTTCCAGTGCCTCCACATCACCGAACGCGGCTCGGGCAGCGGCTAACTCCGTGGCTCGCGTGGCGGGAAACCCAAGGACTTCCACATGGTACTTGTATTCCTGTACCAGCTTCTCGCGCTCGGGGGTGCCGTCCTTCACAAGGTTCGGGTTGGCCTTTCTGTACCGGGATAGCGTCTCGTCGATGGTGGCTTCACGGGTATTGAGCTTGAGATAGCCATTGATCTTGGCTTCCGCCTTCTTCTCGGCTCGCTTCTCAATGACGGTCTCACGGTACTCAATCGCCTGGTCTAAGGTAAGCCTGCCCTCTGCGATGAGGCCACGCAGGTCCCCCCACGTGTACTCCTTCTCAGGAACTTCAGCGGCCTCTTCCTTGACCTTCGCCCGCTCCTCCAGCCGGATGCGTGCTTCACGTTCACGCTGGGCCTCTAAGGCTGCAGCTTCAGCTTTGCGCTCCGCTTCCTTGGCACGCGCATAGACTTGCTTGAAGCGCTCCCCTTGAGGCTCAAGGGGGTGGACTTCGCTGCCTTGCCCTTCATCTTGAGTGGTTTGCGCGTCAACGGGATCTGTCCCGATGTGCTCACCTTCCTGACTGAGAGGCTCGGCAACTTGACTCTCTGGCTGGGTGCTGACTTGTTGAACTTCATCGGCCATGCGCTCCTCCGTTATGGTGTAGGTACCGCACCCCGTTTATGGTGGGGGTGACACCGCCGCTTATGCGGGTTGTGCATCGTTTGCCTGGCTAGCAGCCAGGAGTTTGCCTGGAAGTTCCATGGCCTCTTCCAGGGTCTCTCGGCGGGACTTCCAGCTGAAATAGTTGCGCTGGGCGATGTGCCAGTCTCTGGCTTCATTGGCCTCAGCACTGTTGGCCAGCCATTGCAATTCCTCACTACGGGCCTGGTCCAGCTTGGGCTGCAACAGGCTGAGATAATAGTCCCAGTGCTCATTCTTGGTCACATAGTCCACCTTGAGGGCGGCTTGCTTGACCAGGGAAAGGTGGGCCTCATGCAGCTTCTTGCCTTGCTCGGCCTTGAGCGTCATGAGCTTCTCAAATTCATGCCTATTCGGTGGCATTAGGAACCTCCGCAATACTGTCGGTAAAGTTCTGGATTCGGCTCAGTTCCATATCGTCCAGCAGTTTAAGGATGGCGTGGACGGCAATGCTGAGTTGACGGGTCGTGGGGGCATGGGACACGGAACGGTCAATATCTGCCAATCGCTTACGCAATGGAGTGACAGGTGGGTTAGGCATAGTCTTTCCGTTCGGTGGGGCACTCGCAGATGCCACAGTATTTCGGGATGGTGCCGGGGTGCGTCTCGTGCGTCCAATGCCCTTGGTTGACTTGTACGCGGAAGATGGTGCCGTACAGGTGCTTACAGCGGGGGCAGTACACTTCTGCTTCTAATTCACGGGGCATCGTGCTTCCCTGGCTCAACGCTATCCGCAAACCCTGTCAACAAGGTCTGGTGCATCAGGTCCCACAACCCCAGGTTTATGAGCACATTGCCTTGGATGTAGAAGATGTCCGCAACATGTTCCTTGATAAACTCGGCGTTACACCCCGCAATGAGCAGGTTGGGGTATCGCTTGTGTAGAGCCTCCAGGAGGTCGTCTGTGGGCACTTGTGCTAAATCAAGTGGCATTACATGAACCTCACATGCCCTAGCAGCCAGTAAATGCCGTAGGGCACCCCTACTAGCAAAGCGATGACACCGACGATTGAGAGGCCAAATAGGATCTTCAGGAGTGTGTCTAACCCGTCAAAGCTCATTACTGCTGGCCTGCGGCCCCTCCACCGTTTTGCACACCAAGCCCCATTTCGTCGGGAACCTGATTAGGGCCAAATTGTTGCTGTTCAGGGCCTTGCTGCCCGCCACCCCCTGCGGGGCCACCCCCTCCACCGCCTGCTTGTAAGGCAGCGAACTGCTGGGCTTGCATGGCCAGCTGCTGCTCCTCCATGAGGCGTTGCTGCAGGGTCTGCATGTAGGCTTGGACCATCTGCATCTCAGCTTGGTTGGGCGGGGGATTGTTCACGCTTTGCAGGAGTTTCTGGAGCTTCTGCATATGGACTTGCGTGCCCTCTTGAGGCACCCCATCCGGCATCATGCCTGCCACTAGGATGTTCGCCAGGGCATCCTCCGCCGTGAGGCGAGCCTTGTCGCTGTCGGCGCTGGGTGGGTTAATGTACTTGTGGGGGTCCTGGCCCTGGCTGGTAATGATGTCCTTGACCAGGTTGTAGATGCCTTCCTTGGTGACAATGCCGGTCTGCAGCATGAGGCCATTGACCAGGGTGGCACTGAGGCCTTGGAGGATCTGGCTCTGCATCACCTTGTTGGTATTGAGGCTGTTGGCCTTGAACTCAAAGTCAAACCGACCCTTGATCTTGGTCACATCATCTAGGGTGCGGTAGGGGTCTTTGCCTGGTTCGGTGATGCCGCTGACTCGGTATTGTTTGCCTGGGCTGAGGTAGGTCTGGTTGAGGACATGGAAATTTTCATACACCTGAGCCAATCCTCGAAAGAACCGTCGCAAGATTCGTTCGGGACGGGCATCCCCTTGCTGCAGGACCGTTTGCATACCGCTAGTTGTACGAAGGGCACTGGCTTTTCCCTGTGGGACTCGTCCAAATTGCAGTTCTCCTATGACCGCCTGTTTCTCAGCCCATTGGTTAATCAAGCCCAGCATGTTGAGGCTGAAGGTTTGGTCCATGTTGGGCATCTGCGGGAAGGCAATGTCCTGGGCAGGGTTGCTCACGGGGTAGAGGTCCCCAGGGGCCATCGTCATCACTTCAGGGCGTACACCACTGGCTGCACGATAGAAGCCGAAGGGACTGTTGCCCAGGGTGTTCTTGTCAATGCTCTGGTCCATGATCGTCTTTACGAGGTCATGGAGATGCTCCAGCAGTTCCCACAGGCCGATGCCGTAGAAGTAACCAGGGACGGGGATGAAACGTGCTTCCGCAAAGGGGCGCTTCGGGGGGTTGCTGGGGAAGATTTCATTGGTAAGACGAGCTTTGCAGAGGAGTTTGAGTTCGTAGATAACGGTATAGACCACCTCTTCCTCAAGGTCATCGCCGTCAATATCGGCTCGTCCGAACCACATGAGGCGGGTGAGGGCCTTTTGGGCGTGCTCCCCATTGCCATGATGTCGGCCTTCCAGCTTGTCCTTCAGGATCTTAGGTTGGTCTACGTCGAGACTGCTGATCTTGGTATTATGGCCACGGGTAGAACGGGGGCCTGCGTCCTCCTCGCTGTCCTGGGGCTCCAGCAATTCCAGGTCTTCCTCATCCAAGAGGTCGTAATAGCCTGCCTTGGCAAGGCGAAGGACCTCATCCTTGGTGGGATAGTCCACCAGAATCACATGGTCTGCTCCCCCTGGATTGGCAGGGTTAGGGGGTTGCAAATTCGCCGCCCTGGTCGGGACGACGACATCTTCTAAGACTTTGGGGAACACGCACGGGCCATCAAAGGTGACTTGCTCAGACTTGCAGATAAGGGTCCAGCGGTTATCACTATCGGTATAGACCTCACACTCCGCTTCCTGCTCCACCTGGAACTTGTCCTCCCACCGCACCTTCCACTTAAAGGGGTTCCCCTTCACGGGCTCTAAGAGCTTGCCAGGGTACTTCTGCTGCAGGACCTGGAGGATGTAGGTACCAGCGTCACTGCCTTTGGGTGGGGGTGGGAGGATGGTAATTTCAGGGACACGCTCTTTGACTTTGACCCACGGGGTAAAGGCGACGAAGGTACCCTCGTTGACGAAGCTGTCAATGACCTCCCCAATGCGCTCCTCCCCCTCCTGCTCCACAAACATCTGGTGGTCCAGCAGCTCGTCAATGGTGCCGCCCTTGTCGGTATCGCCCTTGGCCGCCGCAATGGCACTAAGGGGTGGGCGGTTGCCAATGACGGCATTGTGCAAGGTGTCCTGCATGCGCTGGCAGTCGGTCATGAGGAGGGGGTTGTGGGTGTTAGCGGCATTGGGCCAGGGGTAGTTCTTGGGCTCCAGCCAGCCACGATACTTGGCGTAGCGTTGAATGCGCTGCTCCGTCCAGTCCGCCCGGTCCAGCAAGTCACTCTCGTAGTCCTCAAGGACACGGGAGACGGCATCGTCCTTGTCGATCTTGAAACTGCGTTTATTCTCCAACGAAGGAGGCGTTTCAGTCTCAGGTTGCTCGCTGGGGAGATCGTCAGTGTACTCGGCCATTACTCGCTATCACTTTCCTGGGAGCGCATGTACGCTTGCCATTCTTCTTTAGACTTGGGGTGGATGGGGTCGCTCAGGCTGGCCCAGAGGTTCTGCCAGCGGATGCCACGCCATACCCCTTCTTCTCGTAGTCCACTTATTTCATAGTTCGTAATAGGGCCTGTGGACTTGAGGCGCATTAGTATCCAGTCTTGCCACGGGTGGCTTTAGTGTAATTGGCGGCCTGTGCGTGGGACATCCTTAAGCTGCGGAAGTCTGGGTTGCTATTGAGGGCGTAGCGATGACAGGCCGGGAAGTCATCATTCTTCTTCTTGGTGATCTGCTTCTGGTCCTTTTCCAGGCCCTTTTTGTGGTCATCCCACAGAAAGCGTTTCATCTGGTAAATAGCCTTCCCGCAAGAACGGTCCCAATGAATACGAGGCCGACGAGTATCAGGGTCAGGGCGAAGGTAGACATTTAGTTGCGCCCGACCGACATCACTATCGTCTGCGAGGTCGCACACAAGTCCCGCCTTATCAAAGGCATCCTGCCAGGTAGTCTCTCGATCCGTGCCGGATGGAGAGCGACCCATATTGGGATCAATAAGGCGTCGAATGGTCTTCCACCCTCGCTCTTTCTCAAGCTCAAGGACGTATTCGGCAAGCTCTTGTGGGGCAAGCGCCACCTCCAGTTCCATAACCACATGGAGGTCATCATTTGGATCAACTTGATGCCAAGCCATAACGTGAGGCTTGCGAGGGTGAGGGTCCAGACAATAAATAACCGGGTGATTCGGCTCAACCTTTTCATCCCCTACGTGGCAGTAGCTTTCGATGTCGTCCCCACCGCAGCTGTTGCACTTGTAGGCGTCGGTGCGGATGATGGGTTTCTTGCACTGGAAGCACCACCAGTGTTGGGTATCGGTAAAGAGAGGATGCACACGATTGGAGAGGCGGATTGGCTGCCCATAAATTCGAGCTGCACGTTCGCCTTCACCCATTTGACTAGCGCGTTCCGCGACGGCATCTTGCCGAAGATTCGGGTTGTCAGTGGTATACAGATCGAACCAGGCAATATGGGGGTCTTGATCGACTCCTGGCTGGGCTTTTTCATACAGTTCATCAAAGATCCAATCCACACTGATGCTGGGGTCATCCGGCCAGGTCATGGCCACCATCAAGGTGCCATCCACACGCATGACGCGGGCACGGTTCTCTTGCCAGATGGCTAGCTTAGGAGGCTCATCATGCAATATAAAATGGAAGTCACCGCTGGCAAAGTCACTCGGGTCCTGGTCGTAGGACATGAACTGGATTGTCGATTCTCCCACCACTCGGTCGGGGTTGGCGGGGTCTCGATAGAGCAGTCGAAGCATGCGCGTCTTCTCGCTCCAGGACTTACTCCAGTCCTCCTTGATGAGGCAGTGCTTCGGTATCCAGCCCCAGTGCCCTTTTTCCCCTCCAGCATTATCTACGCCGCTCCATCGCCACCATTGCAGTTTAGGCAGAATGATAGGGGCGAGTGTGGTTGTGAGGGATTCGCACACCAAGCGGCATGCAATCGGCCCCCGCAGCTTGTGCATGGGGTAATCGTGTTGAAGGGAAAGAGGGACTTGCCCGGTCGCTCTGATAACCATTTCCACCAAGCACGATTCAGTCTTGGAACTGCCATTGCCTCCCCCAACGCCAATGGTTTTCTTGATGCAGGTATGGATCTGGCGGGCTTTCTCGCTGACTGGCTGGTAGTACCGGAGGGCGTTCTGCTGCCGGTCGAGGGCTTGGCGTTGGAGGAGTTGCTGGGCAATGGCGGTAAATTCTTCATCGCTAAGGGCACTCAGGCTGCTAGGGTCAATCGCTGCAAGGTCCATCTCTTACTTCGTGATGTGCTTCACTGCCCACATGACCGCTTCCTCGATCTTGGTCTTGGCTAGGGACAGTTCACGGCTGCTACCTATCACATCGATAGACGTGTGGAAGGCAAGCCCCAGGTCCTTTACTTCCTTCATCCAGGCCTTCTCAGCGTCACTGAGCACCTTGTATTCATGTCGCATGACATTATCCATCCTAGTCTCCTTGTCTACTTCACAGTCTCAGCTAAGGCCTCAATGCTGACAGGCCGCTTAATCAAGCCACGGCGTTTAATCTCACGGTCAATGGCCAGGGCGATCTCATCCATGGTCTTCTGTTCTTGATGGGCCATAATGGTGGTTGGCTGGCCTTGGGTGAGCAGGTACTTCTCGGTGAGGATGCCAAACATGACGGCAATATCCTTGCCCTTGCTCTCATCCAGGATGGCTTCCCACTTGGTCTTGCCGTTGACGTCTACTTCCTGCTGGAGGTTGTCAAATAGCTTGCCTAACAGCCAACTGGTACTGGCCTTGAGGTCATCCAGCTTGAGGTCCTTCTTCTTCTCCATGGCACGCTGGGCATTGAGGTGCCCCTTGGCGCGGTCCTCATTGGTAATGACATGCCCTACATGGGCGTGGCCTTCCACGAAGGGCATTACAGATGCTCCCCTGGTAGCAGTATTAGAGAGCCCCCACTTGAAGACCTATCGACCCCTTGCTGTAGCCCGTTAGAGTGGGCAGTCTCGGGAGGAGGTGGGGGGCTCAAGCTCGGTTGCTCATTACGCTCCTTGCTTGCGGCCTCTAATACGTCGCTCTCGCTCCTATTGGCTGACGCCAATAAAGCATCCTGATAACCACCGATATAGAGATTGCGGGCACCCTCAGTTAGGCGCTGTTGCCAATTCTGCAGATAACGGCCAGCCTTGGCCCGGCTCTTGAGATTCCATCTGTTGACGATACGAGTAGCCCGCATACCCTTCTATACGTTGTAGTGTGTGAATTGTGCAACACTACCTGTTGTAGTTGACATTGCGAGTGCTGTAATGTCAGTTGACCACGTTCAAATTGACTTACTGGCTGGGTACGTGCGGTGAAGCATGGCAAGGATCATCTCTGCAAGATTCCTAAGACGATGGCAAGGTGGGCATAGGGTGCGGAGATTACTAGGGTGGTTATTGCGGTGATTGTTGTCGATATGGTCAATATCGAGCTGTATAGGATGTAAGGCCATGAAATTGCACCATTCGCATGTATCCTTCAAGTGCCTTCTATACCCCTTATGGTGCCTTCCCACACCATCTGGGATTATAGACTTCTGTTGAGGGTAATACCGCTTCTTCCAACACCGCTTACAGCGTGGGGCATAACGAGGCGACCCATCGGAACGTCGCCCCTTACGTTGACAGGGGTACTCATTACAGTCCCGACAATAAGGCCTACCCTCCATTTCAGTGCGGCGCTTGAAGTTATGTGCCCCTTTACTCATACAATATAAGGTAACATTATAAGGCCCTTTTGTCTATATGTTGTGGGAGGGCAGGAGTCCCTTTTGTTTAAATGGTGCGACGGCTGGATGGAACCAACACCAGTCGAGGGGGCAGGGTGTGCCGATGGCCCTGGCCTGGCATGGCGTATGCATGGTGCAAGGTCTATGCTAGGCTAGGTGAGGGGGGATCGTATCCCATTGGATAACAAAGGGAATGTCCGATAATATACATTATGTCTACTCGTACCCATTGCTGTGGATAAGGCTGTGGATACCCTGTGCATAGGGCAAGGATCGTGCCAACATGTTACCATATGCATACATCATACCCACTCTAGCTGTATCCATTGTGATACACTGTCAGTAAAAGCTGACACTTTATATCCTGGCATGGTAGGGGGTTTGCACATACCCATTGCC
>OFRG01000606.1_pt1 | contig 12933 bp, 16 predicted proteins | sample 1543071 | NCBI WGS metagenome assembly OFRG01 (sample SAMN07774222, study PRJEB24372) | wastewater metagenome | isolation source: WWTP Verbania (Effluent) | place: Italy: Verbania | collected 2015-12
TGCACGCTCGCAGTCCAGAGGCTGAAATGATTTTCGCTTCATACCCTTTATGAGATATCGACCCGTTCGGCGCGATGCCTTGCGGATACCGGCGCGATGCCGAAGGAGTCATCATGGATGCACCCGAGAACCTGCAATCTGGTGGCCTAGCCCTCTGGAATGAAATAACCAAGGCGCACGCGCTGGACGCAATGCAGTCAGTTCAACTGACCGAGGCGTGCCGCGCGAAGGATCGTCTCGACAAGTTGGACCTGTTGCTACAAGGCGACATCGACACGTGGGCGTATCTGACGCACAAGACGCGCACCGAGGACTACGAGCTCAAGATCGACGCGGCGCTGTCTCAGGCGAACGCGACGGCGAATCTGTTGAAGCAGTTGCTCGCGGCTCTACGGTTGCCTGATGTCATCGGCAAGCGTCCGCAGGTTAGGGCGGCTCGTGGTGCGTATTCGCCGACTGCCGCGTCTGTGTCGTCGCTCGATAGGGCGCGTGCTCGCAAGTCTGGTGCGTAGGCCGTATGGGCTTCGTCCCACTGTTCGACGGGCAGGTTTGCTCGCTTGGGTACATCGCGGTCGATTGGATTACCGAGAATTGTTGCTATGGTCCTGGCGATTTGCAGGGCGAGTCGCCGGTTCTGATTGACGATGAGATTTTCGACTTCATCGTCGACGCCTACGAGCTTGACCCGTTGACTGGGCGCAAGGTCCGCGATGAGGGTGTGCTATCTCGGCCGAAGGGCCGCGCCAAGACTGAGGTCGCCGGGTGGCTGGTCTGTTTTGAGGCGTTCGGTCCCGCGCGTTTTTCGCATTGGGATGGCGCCGGCCAACCTGTCGGCAAGCCTGTCACGTCACCGCTCATCAAGTGCCTAGCCACTGAGGAGTCTCAGGCGACCGCCGCGTTCTCTGTTGTGGCATACATCGTCAACGACTGGGGCAAGGAGAACCGCCCCGACATTTACGGCGACTCGACGGGCGTCCGTCAGTACCAGTCGGCGACCGCGATCTATCTGCCGCATGGTGGCGAGATCCGCGCGTCAACGTCGGGCTCGGCGTCCAAGGATGGCGGCAAGGAAACCTTTGTCGTCGCTGACGAAACGCACCTGTATGTGTTGCGTGAGTTGAAAGCGATGTACGGGACGATTCGCCGCAACCTCGGTAAGCGCAAGATCGCTGAGCCGTGGCTGTTGCAGACCTCGACCGCGTACCGTCCTGGCGAGGCGTCGATCTTTGAGGAGACGCTGACCGCGTGGCGTAAGGGCGAGTTGTCGTCGCGTGTGTATGTGAATCACCGTGAGGCCAAGGGCAAGATCGACATTACTGACGCTGAGCAGACGATGAAGCAGCTTTGCTACGTGTACGGTCCCGCGTCTGAGTGGATGGATCTGGACCGGATTTACCGCGAGATGCTTGACCCGCGTTCATGCCCTGATGAGGCAACTGCGGCCCGCTACTTCCTGAATCGGCCCATGTCGGGTCAGGATGCGTGGATTGCGAAAGCGGTTCACGAGCGTCAGACCAAGCGTGAGGTTGTCGAGCATGGCACCGCGATAGCACTCGGCTTCGATGGCTCACTGAATGACGATACGACGGTTCTCCGTGGTTGCCGGATGTCTGATGGGTTCCTGTTCAAGATCGGCGCGTGGGCCAAACCTGACGGTGCTGCCGGCGAGGGTTGGCAGGTTCCTCGGCTTGAGGTTCTGGCCGCGATCCGTGAGGCGCACGAGCTTTACACTGTGTCGCGTGGCTACTACGACCCACATGAGTGGCGTTCTGACATTGACCTTCTCGCGCAGGATCTTGGCGAGGATCGAGTGATGGAGTTCGCTACCTCGTCTTATGTCCGCATGAATGAAGCGCTCGACCGGCTGCACACCGGGTTGATGACTGGCGAAGTGTGGCACGACGACGACCCGCTGGCCGCTGAGCATTACGGAAACGTGATGGTCGCCAAGCGTGGCCGTATGCGTCTGGTTCGTAAGGAATCCCCTAACTCTGCCCGCAAGATCGACTCTGTGGTCGGCGATGCTCTCGCTCTTGAGGCTCGTGCTGACGCGATTGCCGCCGGATGGTCTGCCGAGCCGACTGAAACCTACTTCCGCCTACCGCGTTGACCCGAAGGAGGGCTTGTGGCGCTCTCCACTGACGAACTCGCTCTCATCACTCGCCACAAGACCGAATTGGACTCCCGTTCGCTCAATGACGAACTTCTGCTGCGCTACTACCTCGGCAGACAGCGAGTCGAACAGCTCGGTATGGCGATCCCGCCAAACATGCGGCGATTCCTTACGATCGCTAACTGGTGCCGTGTGGTTGTGGACACCATCGACAACCGCCAGCAGGTTCGTTCGCTGATCCTCCCCGGCGAAGAAACAGCCGACCCCGAGCTACGCGCCATTTGGGACGCCAACAACATGACCTCCCATGTAGGGATGTTCAACCGCGACCGCATGATCTATGGCCGCTCGTTCATGTCGGTCGGCACCAACGAGGCCAATCAGGCTTTGCCGCTCGTGCGTGTCGAGTCACCACGTGAGTTGAACGCGATTGTCGACGTCCGTCGAGAGTCCATGTCATCTGCCGCCCGGTTCTATGGCACTACGGCACAGGGTCGTGGGCCGACGCAGGTCACGCTGTATCTGCCGAATGAGACGGTCTGGGCAAGTCGTGATGGCAGTCTAGGCGACTGGTCTGAGGTTGACCGCGACCCTCATGGGCTCGGTGTTGTGCCTGTCGTGATGCACCTGAACCGCCGCGCGTCTGGCGGTTGGGAGGGCGAGTCGCAAATGAGCGACACCATCCCACACGTTGATGGTGCAGCGCGGTCGCTGACTAATCTGCAATTCGCTCAGGAGGCACACGGCATCCCGCGTATGTGGATGACTGGTGTCGCCAAGGGTGACTTCGTTGACCAAGACGGCAAACCGATCCCGCAATTTGAGGCGTACTTCGACGCAATCCAGATGCTCACCAGCAAGGACGCTAAGGTTGGTCAGCTCGACGCCGCAGACCTTAAGAACTTCGAGACGTCGCTGAACATCTATCGAACCGAGGCTGCGAACGCCAACGGCTTCCCTGCGTCGTTCTTTGGTATCACGTCGGCCAACCCGCCCACTGAGGGCTCGATACGCGCCGAAGAGGCACGTCTCGTCCGCAGTGTTGAGACGCAGAACGACGAGGTTGGGATGACTGTCGGCTGGATAGGCGGTCTTGCGCTTAGGTTCGCTCGGGGCGAGTGGGTCGAGGGTAACCGTGTCCAGGTCGATTGGTTCGACCCATCAACTCCGACTGTTTCGCAGCGCGAGGACGCGCTCGCCAAGCGCCGCGCCGCTGGCGTGTTGTCCCGCGAGGGGTATTGGGATGAGCTCGGTTGGTCTGAGGCCCGCAAGGCTAAGGAGCGTGCATACTTCGAGGCTGAGTCTGCTGACACATTGCTGACGAACTTGCTCCGTCCGGTTGCTGGCGATGCTCCAGTCGGCGCTTGACCACTACCGGCGTCAGCAGCGGTTCACCGCAGCGGCACTGATAGCGAGTCGTCGCAAGGGCGTCACCCCACCCGAACTGGCGCGCACCGTTGCAGCGATCCAACTACTAGCGGCGCGCGACTCCCTTGAGTCAATCGACCCGATGCTGGACGAACAGAACATCAAGGCCGCACCAGTCGGCAAGATCGCGGCCACGTCATTCGCTGGTACAGCGTCGGATGGCCGCCCGCTTGAATCGTTGTTTTCGGTAGCGAATGGTCCCGGTCCACTCGGCCTCATGGTCATCACTCAGATTCAGGATGCAGCTCGTCAAGCCGCTGCTGTGTCGATCGCCGCTCGTCCCCATATCGGGTATGTGCGGATGCTCAACCCGCCCTCGTGCTCGCGGTGCGCCGTGTTGGCCGGGAAGTTTTACAAGTACAACGCGGGCTTTCAGCGCCACGCCCGGTGCGACTGCCGCCACATACCTGCGAGCGAGGACAGCGCAGGGTCGTTGACGACGCGCCCCGATGTGTACTTCGACAGTCTTTCCAAAGCTGAACAGGATCGCGCTTTCACTAACGCGGGCGCTGAGGCTATTCGGCAGGGCGCCGACATCTCGCAGGTTGTGAACGCGCGGCGAGGAATGTCAACGGCACAGAGCGGGCGGCAGGTCCGCGACCAATTCGGGAACTTCTCAACCACAGCAGGCACGTCATCGCGAAGTGTTTACGGACGCTCACAGGTCCGCGAGAAGGTCGCTGGCAATCGGTACACCACGGCGACTCGTATCCGGCAGATGCCCGAAACGATTCTTGAGGCTGCGAAGGACCGCGCCGACGCGCAACGCCTACTGCGCCTCTACGGCTACATCACGTAGCCCCCACATTCTCCGACAGCGCGACGCTGCCGGTTCACCAACTCCGCGATGGAGGAATCATGCCCGAACCCACCACCCCCGTACCTGAGGCTCCCAAGCCGAAGGCCGCCGACATTGAACCTGAGACGCCGGGCGATCCGGCTGACAAGCCACTCGGCGAGGGCGGCGAGAAGGCGCTCAAGGCAGAACGCGAGGCCCGCGCAGCAGCCGAGAAATCGGCAGCGGGACTCCAGAAGCAACTCGACGAGATAGCGGCAGCGAACCTGTCTGATCTCGAACGGGCGCAGAAGGATGCCACAGACGCACAGGCCGCCGCCGCCAAGGCACAGGCCGAAGCGTTGCGGTTCCGCGTGGCTGCCAAAAACAGCATCTCTGACGAGGATGCCGAGTTGTTCCTGACCGGCACCGACGAGGAGACGCTGACCCGCCAAGCCGCGCGCCTGGTGGAACGAGGCACTACCCCATCCACACCAAAACCGGACGGATCACAGGGCGGCAAGCCCCCGGCTGGTTCATCCCCTGAGAGCGATTTTGCGTCGTTCATGCAGGGTCAACTCTCCTAGGAGGAGAACTCATGGCAACATCCCTTTCGGCGATCAACAGCACACTGCTGCCCGCCACCATCACTGGCCCGATCTTCGATCAAGCTGTCGAAGAGTCCGCAGTCATGTCGCTCGCGCGGCGCGTACCGCTGTCCCTGACCGCGCAGACCGCAATCCCTGTCTCGATGGACGTCCCCGCCGCTGGCTGGGTGTCTGAGGGTGGCGTCAAGCCTGTTGGTAACGGCGCTGTGGGCCTCAAGACGATGACGGGCAAGAAGGTCGCTCTTCTCGTCCCCGTGTCGCAGGAGATCGCCTCGACGAACGCGGCTGGCCTGTACGCGCAACTGCGTCAGGATCTTCCGACTGCGATCGCTCGCGCGTTCGACTACGCGGCGATCCACGGCCTTGACCTCCGCACTGGTGGCGCTGGCCCGTTCGCTGACTACCTGAAGAACGGTGTTAGCTCGATCGAGCTCGGCACTACTGCCCAGAACGTCGGCGGCATGTATGCCGACTTGGTTCAGGGCGAGAAGGTCGTCACCGACGCTGGCTACGACTTCTCAGGTTTCGCTGCCGATCCTCGTCTCAAGCCGACACTGAAGTTGACGACCGACACGCAGGGTCGCCCGCTGTGGGTCGACTCGCCGGTAGATGGTCGCATCGCGGGCAATCTGATCGGTTACCCGGCGTACTACAACCGCGGCGTCTCCGGCGACTACCGTCGTCAGGGTGGCCGTGTTCAGCTCGTGACTCTGGTCGGCACCCCGACCGGCGGCACGTTCACCGTCACCTACGGCGGCAACACCACATCGGCGCTGGCCTACAACATCTCCGCAGCCAACCTGCAGATCGCGCTTCGCCTTCTGCCCGGTCTTGCTGCGGCGACGGCAACGGGCACGGCTCCCGGTCCGTTCACGATCACGCTCAACGTGGTCGGTGGAGCTTCGGGTCCGCTCGCTGTCGATCAGCGCCTGCTCACTGGTGGTACTGCCGCCGCGTCGCAGGCAACGATCACGGAGTCTCCGTCGCAGGACACAAAGTTGCGCGCCATTGGCGGCGACTTCTCGCAGTGCGCCTACGGCGTCGGCATGGACATCACCATCAAGGTGTCCGACTCGGCGTCCTACGTTGACGAGGCCGGTGCGACCCACTCGGCGTTCCAGGAGAACTTGGTCCTCCTGCTCGTCGAGGCGTACTACGGCTTTGTCAAGAGTGACGCGAATAACGCCTTTGTGGCGTACATCGACGCTGCGTAATCCGTTCAACAACCCAGCAGATGAGAGGTGGGGCGGTCATGTCATACGCAAGTCCTAGTGATGTTGTCGTAGAGCTTGGCCGTCCCGCCGCTTCTCCTGCTGAGTCGGACCAGTGGCAGGCGTGGCTCGATCGCGTCGAGCGCCGGATCGCTCGCGGGTTCCGCCGTGCCGGTCTGGTGCTTGACGACCAGATCGCGCTCGGTGACCCGCTGGATTCCGACGTCATCGACGCCGAAGTCGCCGCAGTCATCCGCAAGATTCAGAATCCGACGTGGGGTAAGACGTCGACCACCCGATCAGTGGATGACGCTTCGATCACTGACCGTAACGACAGCGCGGGCGATGCTGACCCGCTCGACCTACTTGAGGATGAGTGGGACTCACTGTTGCCGGGTACAGACGCGCAGGCGTTCTCAACCCGTCCAGGCTTTGAGGCTGACTTCTACTCGCCAATTCCGCAGACGACATTCAATGCGACCGACCCTGCATGGGTGGGGTCAGTTGGTCCGTGGGTATGACTGCCGATTTCGCGCAGGTTGTCGCGCAGACGACGTTCGAGGGTCGCGCACTTGCCGAGTCACGCATGTTGACGACGGTCGCAATCCAGTACGAAACTGGCGTCACACCTGATCCTGTCACCGACGCGGACGTGCCGACGTACACGACGGCATTCAGCACCAAGTCGCGTATCAAGTCGCCGGGTTTGGTCATGGGCCTTGCGGAGGCTGGCGGGCGAACGGCTGCCGAGTCTAAGCGTGAGCTGGACATCCCAGCCACATCGGCAGACCCGTGGGCCGATGTGCGTTCGGCGCATGGTGTGACGGCCCTTGTGACCGCTGTGGACCCCACAGACGACCCGACGTTACTCGGCGTGCGCCTCGTGCTGTCCGGCCCTGCGCCGGGTTCACAGACCACCGCGCGACGCCTACAGGTGACGGAGGTTGTGACGTGATTACGTTCGACACTCACGAGCTCACGGCACTAGCCACCGACCTTGGCAAGACCGCGCTGCGCACAACTAGCGTGATGGTCAAAGTGTTTGACGAGGGCGCCGACCAGCTCGCGCAGACGTGGCGCACGAACGCTCGGGCAACGTCCGGCGTTCACGGTAAGCACTACCCCGACTCCATCGACACCGAGCAGATTCTCTCAACCGACATCGCGTTCGAGATTGGCCCGAACCCCCGCAAACCGCAGGGCAAGATGGCATTCGAGTCTGGCTCGGTGAATCAGCCGCCGCACCCTGACGGGCAGCAGGCGACCGACCGCGAGGTTCCCTTGCTGGAGCGCCGCATTCAGACCGCTCTCGCATATCTGGGGCTTTGATGAAAGTCGTTGCTGACGCTGCTCTGGCAACCATGCAGACCGCGTGGAACACCAACCAGGTTCATGCTGCGGGCGCGGTTCCTGTCAACCCCTTAACGCCGTACATCGTGATTTATCTCGACGGTGGGCGCGACTCGACTTTCCTGCTCGATGGGACTGCGGGCGGCGACGCTTTTCGGTTGATGCCGATGGCTGTTGGTAAGACCGAGGCTGAGCTTGACCGGGCCGGGGATCGTATACGTGGGGCGTTCCGAGGCAAGAGTCTCATTGTCGCAGGGTTCGACACAACGCCCTCGATCATCGAGTCCTCAAGCGGTGTTGTCCGCGACCCAGACGGCGGAGTGCTGTTGTCCAAGACCTTTTTCATCACGTTCAACGCCTACGAAACGGAGACACCATGACCGACTTTGTTCGCGTCCGAGACAACGAGACGAATCACGAATACAGCGTGGCCGTCTCACGTTTCGACGCCGACCCGGACTTGTTCACCAAGGTTGACAAGCCTGCCACGAATTCGTCGGGCGAACCACTCCCGCCGAAGTACCGCACCACCGTAGCCAAGAAGGCTGCGGAAAATAGGGCCACCGAGCCGGCCACAGCGAAAGGAACAAACTGATGGCCGCACCAACCAAACCCGCACTCATCAAGGCGTTCGGCGCGGAATCCTGGGGATTCCTTGTCGCAGTTGCCGACAAGAGCGCACCGACCGCTATCGAACTCGAAGCGGCGACGGGTTTCAACCTGTCGTGCTCGGTGTTCGGTGAGCAGGAAGGCATCACCGCCACCACAGAAAAGGTGACGCTTCCTCGCCTGTTGTGCGAGACGACCACCTATGAAAGCAACGGGCCGACGTCGTATGCGATGGCTGACCTGATGGTGAGCTTTGACCCGCAGAGCGCGCCTGCGTCTGCTGGGAAGAAGGCATGGGAGACGATGGTGGACAACGCCAACGGGTTCCTCGTGCATCGCCTCGGCAAGACCTCAACCGCGGTGTTCGCTGCTGGTGACTACGTGAACATCATCCCGGTTCAGTTGGCGACCAAGACGGTAGTCAAGACCAGCAACGCACCCGATGGTGTCGCGGCGTTCAATCAGGCTGTCTCGATCACGGGCGCACCAGCGTTCAACGTCGTTGTCGTCTGACCTCGATTGTGTGGGGCGGCACCGGCTCGGGGCCGCCCCATGCTTCAACGCACCGAGCCAACCGAGCCGAAGGATCGAACCATGACGACCATCAAAGCCCGCACGTCTGTAGTCACCCTCTACCAGGGCGATTACCTTGACCGGATTCGACACATTGAACGCCAGTACGAGGAAGCTCTCAGGTCTGAGGTCAGGTCGCCTCGGTTGTTGAACGAGGTGCCCGCGTCTGTGACGTTGGCTGATGAGCACGCCACGCTTGTCGCTGAGGCTGAAGCGACTGCCGTCAATGTGACGTTGCGGGCGCTCGGCCGCAAGGAATGGCGGGCTCTTGTCGCAGCGCACCCGCCGCGTGACGGCAACGAGGATGACAAGCAGGTAGGTGTCAACGAGGACTCATTCAAAGATCCGTTGATCCTGTCCTCGATCGTCGACCCCGCGCTGACTGAGGATGACCTCGACATGCTCAGTGAGGCTGATAGCGACCAGTTGTATCTGTTGTGCTGGGCGTTGAACAGGTTGCCGGTCGATGGCCCAAAAGCTCTCCGCGTCTTGCCTCAGAACCAGCCGAGCGACGCGACCTCGAACTAGCCCGCTCGCTAGGCATCTCCCGCAAACGACTGAATGGCTGGGAGCCCAGGCGCACGACGCGGGTGACAGAATGGCGCGACGGTATGCCCGCCGAATGGGTCACCGAGACAGAACCGGAGTTCGACCCTAACGAGCTCGATGACTGGTATGCACTATGGGAGTACGAGCAGGAGCTCTGCCCTCAGTGCGGCAATCTGCGGGTGCTGTGTGAAGATCCTGCGCAGCTTTGGAATCCACAGATGACGACGTGCTACGCGACAGTGGCTCAGACGATGCACACTCGCCGCTGGCATCGCCTCCACGAGAAAACAAAGCCAGACGCCGATGGGTGGCACCCTGAGGATGGTGCGCTCATCTGGGCGTCGACGGAGTTGCCGCCCGATCCCGTGTTCGGACTGCTGGGGTCATCTGAACAGGATGAGTCGGACTAGTAGGCGGTGACGATCGTCCCGCCAAGCTTCCTCTTGAGAGGGAGTAAGGCGGATGAGTCGTCGTCACTGTTGTTGATGATCCAGTTTGGTCCGACGAGTACCGATCGCTCCTCGCCGCTTAGACCAGCTCCGACCTTGGTCAGAGTGTCGGCAGCCGTCTTTGCCTCGGACCTGTCGACGTAGATCGAGATCACGGTCGCTCCACTGCAATTTCCCGATTCGAGGGCCGCGGACACAACGTCCGTCTGCTCCCAATCAGGGCAATCCCCGCCAGCTTTTACGAAAGCCTTACGAAGGTCGTCGACCGTCTCATAGCGCACATTCTTGGTTTTCGCCGCCGGTTTGTCCGCCGGATCTGATCCGACACCCCCACATGATCCGAGGCTGAGTCCGACCGCTAGCGCGATCGCAATAGAGGCGGTTTTCCGAATCTGATTCATGCGCGTCATCTTGCCATCTACCCGCCGCGATAACTACAAAATGACAGGTGGTGACGCATGACTGATCGCGTCACCAAGGTCATCCTGCGCGGCGAGGTCGGCGACCTGATCGGCAAACTCAAGGCCACACAGTCGGCAGTGAAGGCAACCGCGTCGAGCATGACCGACTCGTCTAAAGAGTCGAAGGCTTGGCGGCAGAACCTCACGGCGGTTGGCACCACAGCGGGCAAGTTTGGTCTTGTCGCTGCTGCTGGTGTCGGTCTGGCTATTCGGGCGTTCGCCAACTTCGACCAAGCGATGTCGAACGTGGCAGCGACCGGCGACGATGCGCGGCAGAGTCTTGATGCTTTGCGGGATGCTGCGATCAAGACCGGCGCACGCACCCAATACAGCGCGACCGAGGCAGCGGGCGCGATCGAGACATTGGCGAAAGCTGGTGTGTCCGCGAAGGACATCCTCGCTGGCGGCCTTGATGGTGCACTAGCCCTCGCTGCTGCCGGAAGTCTTGATGTAGCCTCCGCTGCTGAGATCGCGGCAACCGCGATGAACCAGTTCAAGCTCGCCGGTTCTGACGTCCCGCACATCGCAGACCTTCTCGCTGCTGCTGCCGGCAAGGCGATGGGCGACGTGACCGACATGGGCGCGGCGTTTAAGTTCGTTGGCCCGGTCGCCGCACAGCTTGGCGTCTCAATGGAGGAGACTGCAGGCACCATTGCGCTGCTGGCGCAGAATGGTGTGCTTGGCGAGCAGGCCGGTACATCGTTGCGCGGCATGTTGACCGCTCTTACGTCACCGTCGAAGATTGCTGCGTCGACGATGAAAGAGCTTGGCATCAGCATGTATGACGCCCAAGGTCAGTTCATCGGGCTTGACGGTCTGGCGGGTCAGTTGCATGACCGGCTTGGCGGTTTGGGTGAGGCTGAACGGAACGCTGCGCTGGGTCGCATCTTCGGCAATGAGCAGATTACGGCCGCGCGCATCTTGTACGCGGGTGGCGCGGACGATGTTCGCAAGTGGACGAAGGCTGTCAACGATGACGGCTATGCCGCTGAGACTGCCGCTCGGAAGATGGACAATCTCAAGGGCGACCTTGAGCAGTTGCGTGGTTCCCTCGAGACGGCGCTGATCGGTACAGGGTCTAGCGCAAATGGTCCGTTGCGTGAACTGCTGCAACTGCTGACCAAACTCACCAACGTCTACAACGATCTACCGGGACCGATCAAGACGACGGTGCTCGCGGGCGCTGGTTTGACTGCCGCGCTGGGCGGCACGGTGTTCGTGGCCTCGCGCGCCATCGACTCCTACTCACGACTCAAGACAAACATGGTCGGGCTTGGCGGTTCGTTCGATCAGGTCAACAAGAAAGCCCTCGCCACTCGTGTCGGTATCGGCGCGGTCGGTATCGGCTTGGCGTCGCTGTCCGGTCCCGCTCACAAGGCGAACGAGTCGCTGGGCCAGTTGACCGATGTTGCGTCCGCCGCCGCGCTGGGGTTCGCAGTCGGTGGCCCCTGGGGTGCTGCAATCGGCGGCAGTATCGCGCTTATCTCATCGCTGGGTCACAGCAGCAAGGTGAGCGCCAGCGATATTGCCAGTCTGACGGGCACGCTCGATGAGCAGACGGGCGCGATCACCGACAACACCGCGCAGTGGGTTGCGAAGAACCTTGCCGATTCCAAGTCTGCGCGTGCGCTTCAGGCGCAGGGTGTCAGTTTGGCGACTGTCACTGATGCGGTTCTTGGCAACAAGGACGCGATGGATAAGGTCACCGCCGCGTCCGAGAAGTACGGCGTTGCGAGCGACCAGGTTCTTGATCCGATCAAGGCTCTACGCGACGGCATCCTCGACGGCAAGCAAGCCAATGTTGACGCCAAGGGCGCGATAGATGACAGCGTTGAGGCGCAGAACGCGCTTGGCACATCGGCTGAGGATGCCGCGACGGACGTTGACAAGCTGACCAAAGCACTCGACGACTTGCTCGATCCAATCTTGAACCAAGAGGATGCATCGAACGCTTGGAAGGATTCGATAGCGTCACTGACCGCCGACTTGCGTGAAAATGGCACAACCCTAGACGACAACTCTGTAAAGGGCCGCGCGAATCAGGACGCGATACGCGAACGTGTGCGCGCGTTGCAGGATTCGGTTCAGGCTGACGCCGATGCCGGTGTTGGACAGGAGCAACTGTCGGCGAAGTTGCTGCAGGGCGCGAAGGACATACTCGCCGCTGGCGCTGCCGCGAACATCAGTGAGAAGGATATGAGCGGCTATCTCAAGCAGCTCGGTCTGACGCCGGAGCAAGTAAAAACCTACATCAAGCTCTACGGTGTCGACGCGGCTCAGACCGCACTTAAAAACTTCCGGAGCTCATTGGCTGCGATCAGTGGGCGGTCGTGGTTTGTTGACGTAATTCTGCGAAAGTCGGGACTACTGGCAACGGGTGGCGCGATCGGGCTTGGTTATGCCGCCGGCGGATCTGTCGTAGGTGCTGGCACAGGCACATCGGACTCGATCCCCGCGACTGGCCCCGGCGGCGCACGGTACGCGCTGTCCAACGGTGAGCACGTTCTGACCGCGCAAGAGGTCAACATGGTCGGCGGTCAAGCAGCGGTGTATGCGATGCGTGCCGCGATCCGTAACCGCCAATTCGCTTTCGCTGGCGGTGGCGCAGTCGGTGGCGGCTCGCCCTCAACCCTCGCACTTGATGGTTTGTCGGGTGAGTTGACGATCACGAACTGGACAACAGGCGAGGGCCGGTTCCGGCTCATCGCGGCCCACGAGGTCGCCCGCCATGACCTACAGGGTTCGATGACAGCGAGGCTCGGATGACTTTCACCGCGACCCCGCAACCAGCGAACATCCCGCCGCGT
>OFRG01000608.1_pt1 | contig 12918 bp, 19 predicted proteins | sample 1543071 | NCBI WGS metagenome assembly OFRG01 (sample SAMN07774222, study PRJEB24372) | wastewater metagenome | isolation source: WWTP Verbania (Effluent) | place: Italy: Verbania | collected 2015-12
ACATAGCCTGCCGCCGCATTGAGGAAGCCTACCGCCAGCCCCGGCTGTTTGAGGAGCCCGCGCCTAAGCCGGTTCAGGACGCTTTCAGCTTTGACGGAGACGCCGCATGAGCCCTCTCGCCCAACGCCGCATGGAAGCCAAGGCCGCCCTGGACGCCGCTAGAGAGCGTCGAGACACCCGCCTTGAGCATGAAGCCTCAGAACGCTTGAAGGCCGCCACAACGGCCATGCTGAGGCGCGAAACCAAGCGCCCGTGGTGGGCTGCTGTTGTTCGGTTTTTTGATGCGGCGGGGTTGGCATGACCACCCCCATCACCATCCCCTATCCCCCCTCCGCGAACCGCCTCTGGCGCAACGTCGGCGGCAAGACGCTCAAGTCGGCGCAGTACCGGGCTTGGCTGGACGCCGCGTCTTGGGAAATCCGAGCCCAGCGGCCTCGCCGGGTTGATGGGCCGTACACCCTCGAAATCATCGCCGACGCCCCTGATCGCAGGGGCCGCGACATCGACAACCTCATCAAGCCGATCAGCGATGTTCTCAAGCTGGCCGGCGTCTACGCCGACGACAAGGCGGCCCGGAAAGTGTCGGCGGAATGGTCCGACGCGGCCCCCGCCAAGGGCGCCCAAGTGCGCGCCATCGTAACCCCGATTTCAACGGAGAAGGCCGCATGAAAAGAGCCGCCCACCACCAGAGCAAGATCAGGCCGGAGAGCCGGGAGCCAGAATACCAGGCCCTCCGCACCTCCGGTCTTTCCAGGTCCGCCGCCGCCGAACGTCTCGGCCTCAGTGAACGCATGGCCGAGCGCTACGAAGAACTGCGCCGGGGCGAGCTGCATCATTCCGCGACCACCGCGCTGGGTCCGATGGCCCATGACGCCCACGTCGAGGCCGTCTTGTCCGCGCCTCCGCGTGACGGCTGGCGTGGGTTCGAAAGGGTCGCGGCATGAACGCGGTCGACTGGACCCCGGCAAAGGTGAAGCGGCTCGAAACGCTGTATAACAGCGGAGCTCAGATGAACGAGATCGGTGAGGCCTTCGGCGTCTCTGCCGGCGCGGCGAAAGCGGCGATCAACCGCTTTTGCCAACGGCGCACGCCAGCGCGCTCATCAACAAACTCCTGGAATGAAGCGCGCGACGCCGTAGCGATCAGGCTCTTTAACGAGGGCAAATCGAGCACCGAAATCGCGTCGGCCTTGGGCGGCATCACCCGTAACGCGGTGATCGGGCGGCTCGGTCGCATGGGCTACAACCGAGGCACCGACGCGAACAAGTACAAGGGCAGGGCCCGGCCAATGGCCGTGAGCCTGGGCACGGCGGCAGGCCCCAACGCTTCGCGCGTCACCAGCGCGCCGCCCGTTCGGGTCGCCCCCAACCGCGCCGCCGATGCCCAGGGCGGGGCCGTCCACATCCTGAACCGCGTCGAGGCCCACCAAAAGCCGATGGGCAAGGACCACGGCCTCACCGCCACGGCCACCCTGGCGACCCTCAAGGCCCACGCGTGCAAATGGCCGATTGGCGATCCCCGTGATGCCGACTTCGGCCTGTGTGGCCGCTTCAGGACCCATCACGCCTACTGCGAAGCCCACCGGGCGGTCGCTTACAAATCCGTCCCTGAGGCCAAGCAACAGTCTCGCGAGATCAAGCGCGCGGTGAGGTACGCATGATCGCGCCTCGCACCCTCGCCCCCGCCGAACTCCTCCCCATCCGCCGGGAGACTGCCCTATGGCACCTCGCCCAAGCGTCCCTATGCCGTGATGAAGCCCAAGCCTGGATCATCACCGCAGGCCAGCACGACGCCGAACGTCGCCGTCTCATGGCCGAGATCACCGAGCTTGAAGGGGCCGGGGAAGGGGGTGCGGCATGACGACCCCAGACCACGAAACCACGACGCTATCTCGCCACCGGCAGGACTGGACATGGCTGGAGATCAGCAACCTCCGCACGATGGCGGGAAAGATCAACACATCGAGCATCGCCGAAATCCTGGGAAGGACCCCAAGGGGCGTTCGTTACAAGGCATCCGATCTCTACATCAGCCTTCGCGTCGAGCCTCCAGCCCCGCCCCCGGCCCCCGTGCGCGCTCCCGCGACCCCCTTCACCGCCATCCTGCAACAGGTGGCCGAGAAGCACGCCGTGCCCATCCACGAGATCACGGGGGCGAGACGCACCAAGCGCATCGCCTATGCCCGGCAGGAGGTCATGTACCGCGCTCGCGCCGAGACGCGGCTCTCCACGCCCCAGATCGGAATGCGCCTGGGCGGTAGGGACCACACGACGGTCATCTACGGCATCGCCGCCTTTGCCCGCCGCACAGGCTATCCATACCGTCCAAAGAGGGTGTCTTGAGCGCCCCGCCTTACATCAAGCTCTACGTCGGAGACTACCACGCCGACACGACGCACCTCTCGCGTTCAGAGCATGGGGCCTATCTCCTGCTGCTCATGGCGATGTGGAGGGCAGGCGGCTCCCTCCCGCATGACGACGCCCGACTAGCCCGCTTGTCGATGTGCAGCCCCAAGGAATGGGCCGAGATGCGCGCCACCATCCTCGCGTTCTTTCAGGCTCGCCGGGGCAAGATCAGACACAAGCGTATTGATAAAGAACTCACTCATTACGAAACCATTGTCGGTAAGCGTAAAGAGGCCGGAAAACGGGGTGGTCGGCAAAAGCCCAAGGAAAACAACGAAGAAACGGAAGCAAATGCAAAGCAAAATGAAAGCAATTGCACCCATAACCAGAACCAGAACCAGACTCCTATCGGAGAGCTAATAAATAGCTCTCCGAATAGGAGGGGCGACGGGCCGCTTGCGCCGCATGAATGCGCCGCGCCCCGTTCGCCAGAGGAGCGCAGGGAAGTCGCCGCGCTCATGTCGGACCTGACCCGAACCCTCAAAATCCAGAAGCTGCGCGCATGAGCTTCCAACGCTGTGAGTCCTGCCGCTACTGGAAACCGATCAAAGCCGACCTTGGCCTGTGCCGTCTGGTTCCCCCCGTTATCGCCGATGGCGGCTCGATGTGGCCGACGACCGAGCCGTCTGACTGGTGCGGAGAGTACGCCAGCGCCGTTGTTCCCATCCCCAAGATCGCGAAGGCGAAGCCATGACCGCCCACAGCCTCAACATCGAACCCGACGAGCAAATCCGGCAGACCATCCGCCGCGCCAGGGCCGAACGCGAAGCCGAGGAGCGCCGGCGGGTTCTCAAACTGGTCGCCCCGTCCGCCCTGCCGAAAGCGGATGAGCTGAACCGCCTCGCCAAGGCTGAACGCAAGATGGCTGACCCGAAGAGACGGCAGGACGGCGCGAAGGAGCGTGATGACGCCTTGATCGCCTATCGCTCCCGCGTCGTCACCGACAACGACCGCCGCCGCCGTGACGAGATCGAAGCCCTCATCAAGTCCAGGGGTGACGAGATCATCGCGGACACGACCACGGGCACTCGCCGACTTCGCATCCTCAGCCATGACGGGCTCATGAGCCTCTACGAGGGCGAGAAGATCACCGGACGGCAGAAGGAAGCGGGCCTGTTGTTCCGCGCCGCCTACGAGGTATCCCAGCCCCCGCCCAAGGTCGCCAGCTACGGTGACACCATCCGGGGCCATGGAGACGCAGGGGCCGCCGCCGCGCGCCGCGCTCTTGCCGACCGTCGCCGCTTGGCCTGTCTCGGGTTCTGCCGCAACCTCACCGAACGGATGGCCCTTGAGCGCATCGCCGGGGAGGGCAGGACGGTGCGAAGCATGGCCGCTGGACGAACACACGCGAAAGTCGTCGAGGCGCTATCGCGTGTGCTTTCCCGCATCGCTGACCGCTACATCTAGATTCATGCTTGACAGCGGAACGGTTAAGGCTATGGTTCCGGTAACGGGGCGTTTTGCGCCCGTACCTTCTCGCGCCCAGCCAACACACGACACCTCGCGCAGCCCTCCCGCTGACGCATTCACGTTAGTGGCTAGGGCGCGAAACCATGACTGACGCACCCCCCACCTTCGCCACAATGCTCGACGACCTCGACCGCGTCATCGAAGACGCGTGCACCGCGTGTCGCGAAACCCGCGAGAAGGTTCTGCCGGGCAAGTCCACCCTTCAGCCGCCCAGCCGCCACACCGGCGACCCCAACTTCATCCCGCCCATCCTGTCCGCGCTCGACCGGCTGATCGTCATGCGCGACCGGCTCGCGATGCTCGGCGCGGAGCTTGGCGAAATGGCGAGGAGTTTTTAGGATGGCGCTCACGGCGGATGTTCGGTCTGGAACTCTTGAGCGCCGTTCCGTTTCGGATCTGATCCCCTACGCTCGCAACGCCCGAACACACAGCGACGGCCAGGTGGCCCAGATCGCCGCCAGCATTCGCGAGTTCGGATTCACCAACCCGGTCCTGATTGACGCAGACAACGGCATCATAGCCGGCCACGGGCGCGTCCTGGCGGCCCGCAAGCTCGGCCTGGCCGATGTGCCTGTGCTTGTGCTGGACTACCTCACAGACGCCCAGCGCCGGGCCTACGTCATCGCTGACAATAAGCTCGCCCTGAATGCAGGATGGGACGACGAAGCCCTGCGCGCGGAGATCGAGTCGCTGGGTGATGATGAGTTTGACCTGACGCTGCTCGGGTTCGATGAAGCCGAACTGAACGCCCTGATGGCCGAAAAGTCGGAAGGTTTAACCGACCCCGACGAAGTGCCCGAGGTGGGCGACATGGCCGTGACGGAACTGGGCGAGGTTTGGCTGCTTGGACGGCACCGACTTGTGTGCGGGGACAGCACTGACGCGCTGGTCTTGGAGAAGGCGCTTTCCGGCGCTGACCCCCACGTCTGCCTGACCGATCCGCCCTATGGGGTTGGATTCAACTACAACTCGCACAAGGATACGCCGGAAGCCCTCAACGAAATCGTCGAGGGCTTCATGCCCCTCGTTACCACCCTTTGCAGGACGGTGCTGGTGACGTGCGGCGTCAAGAATATCCACTTCTATCCCAAGCCGGATTGGATCTTGTCCTGGTCGTCGCCTGCGGGTGTTGGCGCTGGGCCGTGGGGTTTCTGCTGCTGGCAACCCATCTTAGCTTACGGCAAGGACCCGTATTTGCGGGGCGGCATGGGCAGCAGGCCAGACAGCTACACGAGCAACGCTGGGGCACCCAAGGAAGTCAAGCACACCTGCCCGAAGCCCGTCGAGGTTTGGGAATGGTTCATGGACAGGGCGGACCCGTCCAAGTGCGCTAACTTTCTGGAGCCGTTCAGTGGCTCAGGAACGACGCTCATCTGCTGTGAGCGGACGGGGCGAGTTAGCTTCTCCGTCGAGAAGGACCCGCTCTACGTCGATGTCGCGGTAAAGCGCTGGCAGGACTTCACCGGCAAGCAAGCCACACTGGAATCAACAGGCCAAACGTTCGAGGAGGTGATGCTTGTCAGGCAAGGGAAAGAGGCGGCCTAAGTCCGCGGACCTGCCCAGCATCATCGAGGATGTTGCAGACGGTCTGTCGCTCCGCAAAGCGTGCGAGAAGGCCGGGCTGAACGTCAGCCATACACACACCGCGATTGATGCAGACCCTGCCCTCAGGGAACACTACGCCCGCGCGCGAGAACAACGCGCCGAGGGCATCGCGGAGCAGATTCTGACGGTGGCAAACGGCGCCCTGACGGGTCGCATCGACAGCGACCGCGCCCGCGTTGCCATTGATGCGTTCAAGTGGACCGCAGGCAAGATGGCGCCTAAGCGCTACGGCGACAAGATCACGAACGAACACACAGGTCCCGGCGGCGGCCCCGTAGAAATCACGAGGGTGGAACGTGTCGTCGTCAACCCTTCAGATCCCAACCGCTAAGGTATTCGCCCCGCTCCTTGAGCCGTCCCGCTACAAGGGCGCCCACGGCGGCCGGGGCTCGGGCAAAAGCCAGTTCTTCGCCGACAACATCATCGACCACGCCATTTGCCGGCCAGGCTTTCGAGCGGTCTGCATCCGCGAGGTTCAGAAGTCGCTCAAGCAGTCGGCCAAGAAGCTGATCGAGGACAAGATCGCCGGGCATGGGCTCGGCTCGAAATTCCAAGTCCTTACCGACGAGATCAGAACGCCCGGCGGCGGGGTGATCATCTTCCAAGGGATGCAGGACCACACAGCGGAGTCGATCAAATCGCTGGAAGGCTTCGACGTGGCCTGGGTCGAAGAGGCTCAAAGCCTGTCGCAACGCTCGCTCGGCCTGCTTCGCCCGACGATCCGCAAGCCTAACTCTGAGATTTGGTTCTCATGGAACCGCACCCGCAAGATCGACCCCGTCGATGTGCTCCTGACCGGCCCTTCGCTTCCCACCGGCGCCGTGGTGGTCAACGCCAACTGGCGTGACAATCCGTGGTTTCCCGAGGTGCTCGAACAGGAGCGCCTCGACGATGCGCGCGACCGGCCAGACCAATACGACCACATCTGGGAAGGCGGATACCTGAAGGTTTTCGAGGGCGCTTACTTCGCTTCGTGCCTCACCGCCGCCAAGGCCGAGGGCCGCATCGGGCACGTCGCGGCCGATCCGCTGATGACGAAGCGGGCGGTGTTTGACATCGGCGGCACGGGCGCCAAGGCCGACGCCGTCGCCATCTGGATCGAACAGTGGATCGGGCAGAGGATCCTGATCCTCGACCACTATGAGGCGGTCGGCCAGCCGCTTGAGGCTCACGTCAACTGGCTTCGCGACAATGGCTATGGCCCTGGCCGCGTGCAAATCATCCTGCCGCACGACGGCGCGGCTCAGGACAAGGTCTATGCCGTCTCCTACGAGGGCGCCCTGCGCCAGGCGGGGTTCGACGTGAGGGTGATCCCCAACCAGGGCGCCGGGGCGGCCATGGCCCGCATTGAAGCGGCCCGGCGGCTCTTTCCGCGCATCTGGTTCAACGAGGCCACGACCGACGCGGGTCGCGATGCGCTCGGCGCGTACCACGAAAAGAAGGACCCCAAGCGCGGCATCGGCCTTGGCCCGAACCACGATTGGGCGAGCCACAGCGCCGACGCTTTCGGCCTCGGATGCGTCGCCTACGAAGAGCCACGCGGCCAGCCCGCCCGGCCCAGACCAGCCCGCCAAGGAGGCGCGACCGCATGGATGGGGGGGTGAAGACGAAGGGTGCGCTGCCGCCTGGCTACGAAGATGAAGCCGAGTTCCTCGCCGAGGCGCGCGAGCGTTTTCAGGAAGGCCAGGACGCCGACAGCCTTAATCGCTTGGCCGCCGAAGAAGACATGCGCTTCTTCGTCGGTGAGCAGTGGGACCCGACCGTTAAGGCGACCCGCGAGGCTCTTGGCCGCCCCTGCCTGATGATCAACCAACTGCCGCAGTTCGTGGCGCAGGTGACGGGCGACATTCGCATCAACAAGCCGGCCATCAAGGTCCGGCCCGCCGAGGAGGGCGACGAGAAGGTCGCCAAGGTTCGCCAAGGCTTGATCCGGGCCATCGAACACGACTGCAACGCCTCGTCGGTCTATGCCAACGCAGCACAAAGCCAAGTCGCCTGCGGTCTCGGCAACTTCCGCATCGTGCTTGAATATGCGTCCGACAGCGCCTTTGAGCAGAACATCGTCATCAAGGCCGTGCCCAACGCCTTCGCCGTCGTCTGGGACGCCATGAGCGTCGAGCCGACCGGCAAGGACGCGCGGTTCTGCTTCATCGTCGATGAGCTGCCCCGCAAGGAGTTTGAGCGGCGCTATCCGAAGGCCGTGCCGAGCGATCTGGTGACGGACGCTGATACCGGCGGCTGGATCGGCGTCGATGTGGTCCGCATCACCGAATACTGGCTGATGAAGGAGCGCGAAACGCTCCTCGCCATGACGCAGGACGGCAAGACGGTCGAAGTTGTGGAGGAAGGCGGCGCCTACGCTGACACCAACGGCCTGCCTGTCGGGGTCGCGACAAACAACCGTGGCGAGCCGATGGTTCGCAAGTCCAAGGTTCGCAGCGCCTGCCGCTACCTGATCAACGGCTTTGAACTTCTCGAAAAGCCCTACGAACTGCCGATCTCGCGCTTGCCGTTCTTCCGCGTCCCCGGCTGGGAAGTGAACGTCAAGGGCGTGCGCCATCGCTTCGGCCTGGTCCGCTTCGCCAAGGACTCGGCGCGCATGAAGAATTACTGGCGCTCGGTCTCGGCCGAGTTGCTGGCCGGCGCACCGCGCACGCAGTGGATTTCCGACGACAAGGCGGTCGAAGGCCGCGAGGACGACTTCCGCGAGGCGCACCGCTCTGGCGACCCGCTGCTGATCTATAATCAGGGCTTCAACAAGCCCGACCGAGTTGACCCGCCGACCTTCCCCTCGGCCATCCTTCAGGAAGCCGCGCTGAACGCGCAGGACATGAAGGACGTGACGGGCATCCACGATGCGAGCCTTGGCGCGCAGTCCAACGAGACGAGCGGGCGGGCCATCATGGCGCGCGACCGCCAGGGCGACGTGGCGACGTTCATCTACCCCGACAACCTCAAGGACGCGATCCGCGAAGGCGGCGAGGTGGTCAACCAGCTTATCCCCATCGTGTACGACACGGCGCGGACGATCCGGGTGATCGGCGAAGACGACTCGGTAACGCTGGCGCGGATCAACGATCCCGGCCACCCCGAGGCGCTGGACATCACCTCCGGCCGCTATGACGTGTCCATCGACACCGGCCCCTCCTACACGACCAAGCGGGTCGAAGCGTCGGAGAACATGACTGAGCTGATGCGGGTGTTCCCGCAGGCGGCGGCGGTGATCGGCGATCTCTACGTCAAGGCCCAAGACTGGCCGATGAGCGAAGAGATCGCCAAGCGGCTCAAGGCGCTTTTGCCGCCGGGGCTTCAAGAGGGCGAGGACGGCAAGCCCGCCCCGCCCGATCCGGCGCAGCAAGCCGCCGCGCAGATGCAACAGCAGATGGCTTCGCTCCAACTTCGCGAGGCCGAGGCGAACGCCAAGAAGGCCGAGGCCGACGCCGTGAAGGCCGAGGCGGAAGCGGCGCAGGCCGAGTTTGAAGCCGAGCGGCAAAGCCATGGCGTGTTCGCCCTGCGTCAGGTCGAAACCGACATTGCCGCGCGCTTCGCGGAGCACGCCAAGAACCCGCCCGCCCTTCCGGGGTCGGACCAGGCCAACCAGGCGCAAGCCAAGATCGACATGGCCGCGCAACAGCCGGCCGCACCGCCTCAAAATGGCGGGGCAGCCCAATTCGGGCAAGAGGGCTCCCCGCCTCTTGAGACCCCCGCAACGGGTGAGGGCGGCGACCTTTGACGACACTGGCCTACGCAAATCGGTGTCTGGCTGCGGACTCGCTGGTCACATGCGGCGGCAAGTTTGAGGGCTACGTCACCAAGATTTTCAGGGTGAACGGCCTACTTGTCGGAGCCTCGGGATCAGCTCCGGTGTGCATCCGGTTTTGCGAATGGGTCAGGGCAGGCCTCAAGGGGGAATGCCCGTTTGAAGGCAAGGACGAGGGCAACGGCCTCGTTGTCATGCCCGACGGACTGATCGTGGTTTGGGGCCATTTTGGGCCGTGGCCGGTCAGGGGCCGCTCGACGTACGCTCTGGGTAGCGGACAAGAGTTCGCTCTAGGCGCTCTTGAATTGGGCGCCACGGCAGCACAGGCGGTCGCCGTAGCCATGAAACACGATACCGGCACGGGCGGCGAAATCGTCACCTTGCGTCACTGAAATTTCGCTCTGGGGGCTTCGTCCCGCCCCTAGGTCAAGCGCCAAGGGACTTCCGCGAAAGCGCTATGACCATCGACACTCCTGACACCGGCACGCCCGAGGGCGCGTCCGACGACTTCTCCACGTTCCAAGCCGCCGCCAACGCCGAACCGGCGGGGGATGGGGCCGACGACGACGACCAACCCGGCGACGATGCAGCCGCGAGCGAAGGCCAGGGCGACGGCGAAAGCCAGCCCAAGCCGAAGAAAACCGCCCAAGATCGCATCGACGAAGTGACCGCTGCTCGCCGCCAGGCCGAACGCGACGCCAAAGAGGCTCGCGAAGAGGCTGAACGCTGGCGCGCCTTGGCGGAACAACGGGCCGCGACTTCCCAGACGCCGCAGACGCCGCAAGGCAGCGATGGCAAGCCGAACCCCGAGGATTTTCAGGACGGTGTCTATGACCCGGCCTATGTCGAAGCTCTGACCGACTGGAAAGCCGATCAGGCGGTATCGAAGCGTCTCAGCGAACGTGATCAGGTCCGCACTCAGCAGACCGCGCTCACGGCGTTCAACGCTCGCGCCGCCGAGGCTTTCCCCGATGGCGAACCGGATGGGCTGAAAGCCCTGAAGGCCATCCCGCAACTCTCTCAGACCGTCGCCCTGACCATTCTGGACATGGATGACGGCCCGAAGGTCGCGGACCATCTGGGCGCCAATCGCGCCGAGCTTTCCCGTATCGAGTCCCTGCCCCCGCACATGCAGGTGCTGGAACTCGCCAAGATCAGCACGCGGCTCGCCTCAGCGCCGGCCGCCCCCGCCGCTAACAAAATCCCCGGCGCTCCCGAGCCTCCCGACAACCGCGTTCGCGGATCGGGGGGTCAGTTCAAAACCCCACCTGACACCAGCGACTTCGCCGCGTTCGAGAAGATGGCCGGCGCTGGCTGACCCCAACCAACTGACGTGGCCCGTCGCGAGACGCGCCAGTCCCAGCGCCGCTGTGAGCGGCCCGAAGGAACCCTTCCATGGCTAACCAATTTCTGAACGCCCAAGAGTATGCCAATGTCATGCTCCTGATGGCCAAGAACCAGCTTGTCACCGGCAAGCTCGTCTCTGGCCGCCTCGAAAACAAGGTCACCGACGAAAACGGCCTGTCGATCAGCGTCAAGCGCCCGCCGCGCTTCGCCCGCAACGACTCGTCCGCCATGTCGGCGGCCCTCGCTGCTCAGGACATCGTGACCGGTTCGGTCAACGTGTCCGTGGACCAGTACGCCAAGGTTCACGTCTCGGTCGGCGATATCGAATACGTGCAGAGCTTCAACGCCCTGATGAAGAACGCGACGATGAAGTCGGCGGCGTCCACGCTGGCGACCCAGATCGACGCGCACCTTCAGCGCCAGGTCGCGAAGTTCTCGTCCTACATCGGCGACACCACGACCGACTGGCCGACCGCCGCCGAATTCGCCGCCGACGCCAATCTGAAGATCAGCACGCCGGCGCAGTTCAACCGGGCGCACACGCGTCTGATGGACCTGGGCGTGCCGAATAGCGACCTCGCCTCCACCGTCCTCTTCAACGACGGCGAAGCCATTCGCGGCTCTCTGATCGGCGGCAACATTCAGGGCACGAACAAGACCGCCCTGGAAAAAATCCAGATCCCGGTGCTTTCGGAAATCGACCTCTACGCGACGCAGCAATGCCCGGCGGTCACGTCCGGCACGCGCGTTTCGGTCGCCACCTCGCTGATCGACAACGGCACGCTCTCGGTCAACTACCGCGACGTGAAAACCACGATGGTGCAGACCATCCACATCGACGGCCAGTCCTCGGGCGTGACGATCAATGTGGGCGAGAAGATCACCATCGCCGGCGTCTATGCCTACGACTGGCGCAACGGTGTGGCGCTGCCCTACCTGCAGGTGTTCACCGTTCGCGGTGGCGCCTCGACGGCTTCCGGCTCGGTTCCGATCACCTCGGCTCTCGGCACGGCCATCACCACGGACGCCGGCGGCGACATCGACCTGATCATCTCGCCCCCGATCATCGTCCCGAACACCTCTGACGGCGTTTCGACGGCGGCCAACACCGCTTTCGCTACCTGTTCGGCGGCGGCCGTGGACGGTGCGGCCGTCACGCACCTCGGCCCGCTCTCGACCACGCGCCGCATCCGTGGCGCCTGGCACAAGGAAGCGATCGTGCTGGTGTCGGCCAAGCTGCAAAGCCCCTTCACCGGGGAATTCAGCTTCGCCAACGACCCCGAGACCGGCATCTCGATCCGCTACTGGCGCGGGTCGGACATCTCGACGGGCGCCCATGTGCACCGCTGGGACTGCATCTTCGGTGCGGAGAACGTCGATCCGCTGATGGGTACGGAAATCTCCGGCTCGTAACCACCGTCTGCCCCCGTCGTCTGAAACATGACGACGGGGGCTTTCGCCTTTTCGAGAGGGATAATCTCCGATGGCAAATAATCTCTGGTCCGGCGCGGTCACCAAGGGCCTCGCGGCCAACCGGCCGACCGTGCCCGACTTCCCGTCCGACACGTTCGGCTTCTACTATGCGACCGATACGGGTGATCTCTACTTCGGCGTCTCGGGCGGCGCTGGCTGGCTCGCCACTTTCATCCGGCCGCAGCCGACGCCGACCGCCAAGACGGCCGACGCCACCCTGACCATCGCCGAACTGCTGACGCGCATCATCACCGCGACCAAGGCGTCAGCCGTCGCCCTGACCCTGCCGACCGGCACGCTCACGGATGCGGGCCTGTTGGCCGGCGCGGCTCCGGTCGGCTCCTCCTTCGACTGGGAGGTGATCAATCTCGGCTCTTCGTCGGGCGCCGTGACCATGACGGCCGGCACGGATCACACCTACGTCGGCGCTGCCGTCGTGGCGATCTCCACCTCGGCGCGCTTCCGCACCCGCAAGACGGCGGCTAACACCTTCGTCACCTATCGGGTGGCCTAGTCATGGCGCGCAAGGCTCACGCTGCTCCGGCGGTCCCGGCCGAAACCGGCGAGGCGGACGCCAACACCGCCGCCGTGTTCGCCCGTGACATCTGGCTCTATCGCGGCCCGGAGGATGCGAAAATCTTCCGGGCCGGCGAGGCCATCCCCGCCAAGTCGGAAGGCTGGCGGGAGCATCCTGGCCGGTCCGAGGCCGAATAGACCATGGCCTCCCTCTGCCGCGACATCATCGGCCGCGCCGAGCGCTGGCTGCTCGCGCACGGCGCTGGCGACTACACGTCGGCGGCGGAACTCGCCGAAGGCATGGCGGTTCTGCAGGACCTTTTGCTTGAGCTTCCCGGCCTC
>OFRG01000609.1_pt1 | contig 12901 bp, 35 predicted proteins | sample 1543071 | NCBI WGS metagenome assembly OFRG01 (sample SAMN07774222, study PRJEB24372) | wastewater metagenome | isolation source: WWTP Verbania (Effluent) | place: Italy: Verbania | collected 2015-12
GATTTCTTTGATGTAATTGAAAGTGAAAATTACAGTATAAATGATGATAATATTCAGGTATCTTATTTATTTATATTTGAAAGTTTCATGTGAAAATGACAGATGATATTGTATCAAGATATAATCAAAGGTTTATAGAAACAGTTAATTCATATTATAAATCTAAAATAGAAGACATTGAACTCGTATTTGAAGTTGAAGATGAAGCAATGTATCTTTGGTATTGTAAAATAACTCCAAACATACAATATTTGCTAATTTTCAAAGAGTTTATGAAATGAATATTGAAGAAATTGAAGAAGACTTTCAAAGAGTAATTTATTATTATTACAAATCAATTCCAGGAGCTTTTATACCAAGTGTTTATAGAGTTATTGAAATTGAAAACTCTTTAATGAAAGAGTATGGTTGTAAAGATCATCCCAATTATTGCTATCGTACTGTTTTCCAGGAATTTATGAAATGACAAAAGGAAAATTGGAAACATTTGATGCAGAATTCTATTCAAATTCATTTTCATATTATAAATCAAAAGTAACTATCACTCGCTATGTATTTCACATGGAAAATGACTTTGATTTTCAATACAATACGAAATCAAATATGAATCAAATTTATTTTGAATTATTTAGAGAATTCATGTAGACTTGCATGGAGTATGGAGAGCATGCTCGCATGTAATAAGGAAGCGTCCCGCATGGGTGTGGCATGGATACCCCATGTGCGGCATGTCTGCCAGGGAATCATGCCCGTCCGGTAGGGTCCGGTACGTGGGAATCCGCTCATGGAGCGGTTCTACATCATGGCACGCATCCTGCATGCTTGTTCTTGCCCCCATCGGCACATGGTAGCGATGGACCGGCAAGCTCTTTTACAATTTAATAGATACTTAAATAAATGGGGATTCAACCGGAATCCCCAAAGTATCATTCTTTTCTTTTTACAAAACAAAAGGAAATAATAATGGATATCCGTTTAGTAGTAATAAAAGAAGACCCTTAAAATTGATAGTCTTCACAAAAAACAAACAAATAAAACTCCCGGTCGTCTAATGGCAAAGGCCCCATTCTTATAAAGTGGAGAAAATGGTTCAATTCCATTCCGGGGGATTCATTAACCGAAAGGAAAAATTCAAATGGAAAACAAGACTTTCATCTTCATTCTTCAGAAGCAAGCTAATGGAATTGGTCACGCTCACTTTGAAAATGTGAAATCTTTTTCTTCTAACATCAAGGCTCTGAAGTATTGCCGAAAGGAATTGAATCTCGAGCCTTTGAATGTGAAAACGAAAGCTGATATGGAAAAGTTTATTAATTCCAATGAACAGCTTTTCGGAATGAAGGAAAAGATGGGAAGTTTGATTGGAAAAGTGACCGAACGCTACAAGATCGTGAAATTGGAAATGGAGTAAAATTGAATTCCTGTAAACTGAAAGATTGCAAGTGTTGCAATAATCATAGAACAGTAACTTGTTTTAAGTGTAAGGGAACAGGATATGAAGATGAAGTATTTAAGTGCTCATGTTGTCACGGGGATGGATATCGGGAATGCCACTGCAATGAATATTCCGGTTATCGACAAATTTATAATGCAGAAGAATGATAAGAGATTTCTTTCTCCTGCAAATATGATTTGCTGTGATAAGCATCTAACTAAATTTGATCCAAGTTGGATTAAGTTGGAAGTTTATTATGGAAATGAATCTTGTACAGTGTGTGAGTTAGAAGAGTAGTTAATTAGATTGAAATTGGGGCACTTTCAATGATGATCACATATCGAATTCGAGAGAAACTTCAATTTGCGATGGAGAATGTCAAGAAATTGCGAGATGATTCAAATCTAACTCAAGAAGAAAGAAAAAAGACTTATCATTCAATCATCAATGGTCTTTTCAGTGCAATGCACAACAACGAAAGAATCATTACTTATTTCGAAGAAATGAAGAATGATTCCCTTGAATTGGAGAATGAGATATGAACAAAACTGCAATCAATAAGATTGAAGATGCAATCGAAATTGTGGATGAATTAGTGAAACATTCTAACCAATTGACACGCAATGGCTATGACGAAAAGACTGAAGAATTGAAATCCAGGATCTATACATTGCTTTTCGATGCAAAAGCAATTGTGTTTCAAACTGAAACTTCAATCGATGCAATTGAAAGGATCGTGAAGAATATTAATGGTTAATTCAAATTCCAGGTTCACTTGCAAAGGTTGCAATGTCAAGACGAACAAAGTGAAAGATAAGAATGACATTTGTAAGCCTTGTGAACGAGAAGTTAAGATGGAGATCGAAAAAAGGAGCAATGATGTTCTTTCAGTTTTGGCAAAATAACTCTTATGGGCGTTTCAATATCGATAAAGTAAAGGGAATTGGTGTTGTTGTAATTGTGGAAGCTGATTCCGCTGTTGAAGCAAATGAGCGTGCAGAATCCATTGGATTGTATTTCGATGGAGATGGAGATTGTCCATGTTGTGGTGATCGTTGGACTGAAAATTGGAGTGATAAGGATGGAGATGATGTTCCATCCTATTATGGAAAAGCTATTTGCAGTGAGATGAATGATCTTCCACTGACGTTCATTCATTATAAGGATGGAACCATCACTAAGATGGGAAAAGGAGAATAATGAAAGTTTTTCAATTCTTTTTGTCGGGAACGGTAACTTTGAAAGCATCAAATGAAAATGAGGCTTTGGAGAAGCTGAAAGATTATACGATTGAAGAGTTTCTGGAATGCTGGGGATATGAATTGGAAGTAATCGAAGAAGAATCCCGCACCGATACTGTTCATTGAAATTGAAAGAGGATTGAAAATGAATAAACAAATTCATGATAAAATTAAAGCAATTCAACTTTATATCTTGCTGAGTCAAGGTTCTCTTTTCAATCCACGTCTATCTGAAATGATCCAACAACTAAAGAAAATGGTTGAAAATGAATAACACTACCGAAGTCAACGCCCTTGCAAGATCCTATTCCAAGTTGGCTTTTATTGCGAAGTTGATTGAGGATCGACTGAAGTCGATTTCACTCCAATTGCGAAGTCATCTTTCAACGAAGGTTTATAATGGCATTGCAATCACACCGGGAGTGGAATCGTGCCGTCCATCTTGGAAAGATGAATGGAAGGCTCTTTGTGTTGAATTGGGAAAAGATCCTGTGATTGAAGAAGAAATCATTAAGCTTCGTGTTGGAAAGAAAGCTAGCGAAAGCAAGCTTGTGATTGACACATTCTTCTCCCCAGATGACGAGAACAAAGATGAATTGATCCACTTTGTGGATGAGATTTAACGAAGATGAATCAAACATCTTCTCTCAAATTCGATGAAATTCTAATCGAGAATTCATCAATCTTTAGGTTTTACATTACTTTTGAAGTCTATGGTAAAACTAAGAGTGACATCATTTCTGCCAAAGATAAAGATCATGCCACTGAATTTCTAAAAGAGTGGCATGATACTAACGGTGTGAAAATCAAGATCATTTCCACTGTAGTCTACAGTTAGATAGGAGAAAAAAATGTTCATCTCACTGAAAGATAATCCTGAATTCAACAAGCTTCTGAATATGTCATCTGGTGAAAAGAAGAGCAATGAATTTGAATTGAGAGTCTTTCCTGAGTATGGAATTGCAATGGAATCCAATTGGTCAGGTGGAACCAAGTATTGGTACACTCTGATCGATATGGTTACTAACAAGGTTCTTCCGATTCCTGAGAATGGAAATATCGGGCAGCCTTCCACTCCTGAATTGAAGTCACTTCCTCTTAACTTCTGCCTGGTTGAAACTCTTGTCTTTTGTGGCAAGAAGATGGCAGCAAGAATCTATATGAATCAGGATAACATCACCAAGTTGATTCCTGAAAACAAGATTGAATTGACTGAAGAAGAAGGAACGTATTTGAAAGAGTATCGTTCCTTGAAGTCTTCTTACAGGATCAAGAATGAACGGCTTTTGAATCAGTTGAAGGCAAAGAAAATGATTGCTGGAAACAATTCGGTCACTATTAGTGGCAAAAACTGGGGGCGCTAGAACAATGAGAGCCAAGATTGTTGCAAGAATCTCTGATATCTTGGGCAATGAAAGATACAGAATCACCAAGCTTGATCATAATGAGTATCGTATCAGTGTGAGATTGAGAGGGCTACAGTATTATACTTGGGCCCATAAAGTAACTATCTCTGCCACACTGAGCGATGCGGTCCACCGAGTTGCAACAATGTTGGAATTGGGTGAAGATCACCCGACATTATTTGACATTCACGAGGTTCTTGAATCGAAAGGAAATTAAATGGGAACCGAATGTTCAATATGTGATCGAACCGTTGCAACGGTAACTAGTCTTTCTATGTGTGTGGATTGCAATCTTGCATATGAAAATGAAAGAGAAGATCAAAGGAATGCACCTCCAGTTCCCAATCTGGATTATTGCATTGGATTTGTGGTCCAGACTCTTGAAAACAAGATCATGGAAGAGGCACAGGTTGCCATCAAAGAATGGATCAATAAGAATGGTTATCTGGAAGACTTCATTAACGGAAATGCTGGAAGAATGAGAACCACTATCAAGGATCTCATTTGGTTCAAGGATCATTTCAAGAAGGATTCTAAGTGAAACCCAAATTCATTCATGATTGTAATCAGTGTGTACTAATTGATCAGACTCCTGATCATGATTGGTATCATTGTTTCCCTTCATCTTTAGGTCAAGGTTCATTGATTGCCCGATATGATAATGATGGACCAGCTTACTGGTCCAGTGAAGTTTCCATTATCAAGTCAATCAAGGACATTCATGGTTCCTTTATCCTTCATCTCGCAAGAGAGATGATCGTGAGGCATTCACTATGATTCACAATGTCGAGTTCAAGTTGATGGAAAAGTGCAAATTCACTGGCAAATGGTGCATTTACATTTCCGCTTTTGGACAGCATGGTACTGAAATGGAGAAGTGGCTCTATTTTCGTACTCGGTCCCTTGCTCGCAAGGTGATGAAGGAATTGAAGGCATGTGACCTTCATTCTTTGTCCCTTTTGTGGTTCGACAGATTCTTTGTTGAATGCTATTTACCTGAAGGATACGATAAGAAGAACCTGAAATTGCCTCTTTATTGAAAGGGTGATGCACCATGTATTCCAAGAATGATCCTATGTTGACCCATTCTGCTCGATGTTGGAGACAAAAAGAAGAAATGGTTCAAGCTTAATGACCTGATGTTGTACCGATTGGTTTAAGGAGTGATAATGGAAAATTTCAAGGTGTTTGGTGCAGCAGTATCAAAACAGTTTCAAGCAATGTCCAAGGAGACTCTCTACGAGATTCCCATTGATAAGGGCGAAATATGGGAACAGTACCTTGCTAGTTTCCCTGAAGGTACCAATCCGATTCATGTGAAGAAGACTGAGCATGATTGCAACTGCTGCCTTGAATGCTGCAAGTGCAAAGGAAACCATTGCCACTCTTCAGAACACTCTGGCTAATCAGGCCAATAGTGTGAACAAGAAGTAGCATTAGGAACTAACTAGAACCTGTCTGGGGAGAATATTCAACTTGCTGCTGTCTATGAAGAATCATGTGTGCTCGCAATTGAAAGGAGTTTGGTTCCATTTCCATCCATCCTCTCCCCAGATAAAGCATTCAAGATTGCACTCATGAAAGTGTGTACCAGTATCACTTCAGGATGGTTCAGAGAATTTGCATGGGAACATTACCATGATGTTCTCAAAATTGATCCAAATTGCACATTCTGGACCAAGTTTGAACAAGCTGTAACTGAAGGGAAAGTTCCCCGTCATTCTAAAGGAGAATGATAATGCCACCATATTGCAAAGTGTGTGACGGATATCACTTCTCATGGGAGATATCAAGAGCATGTGTTCGACCAAAAGAATGTCCTCATTCCTTTGTCAAATTGACTTACGTTCAAACAAATGGAACTCTAATTCACTGGAAAGACACCTGGATTTGTGAACAGTGTAACGAACTTGCAATTAGAAAAGAAGTTGTAACTTACCAATTCGTTCCAATTAAAGTTAAGTGAAGTAAAAATGCCAAAGATCAAAATAACATGTAACCATGAGTCAGTTACTCCAAAGTACACTGATAATCAATTGAAAAATGATTCACATCTGGATGAATTCGAGTTCAGAAAGAAGTATCCTCGATTCGATGGAACATGTCCCGATTGTGGTTCTAAATTGATTGCATACAGTTCCACATATCATTACCTTGCAGGAGATTGGTAAATGAAATCAGCAAATGAACGTATCAAGGAAGCATTGGAATATATCTTCGATATTGAAGATGATGATGTCATTGATAAGATCAAATCCATCCTTTCTCCCACATATTATCTCCACATCAAGCCAAAAGGTTCCAAGAAATGGTTCCTTTTGTATTCAATTGATGATGAAGAAAAGATGACTGATATTGAAATGAATCTTCATGCTGGTAGTCGCACGTTTGAATACATGATCAATAATGAAGAGTCATACAATGGATAAATCCAAACTTGAATCACTCTTCACTGAAAAGGAACTAGAGTCTCTTGTAAAGAAACGTGAGAATAAGAATCTGATCACAAAGTTACTTTTTGAACATGATCAGATGGTCAAAGAAGAGTCTCTAAAATATCAGAATATTGAATACCAATTGACTTTACGATTGAATGGAATTCGAGATCGTTGCATCCATGAATGGTCAACATATCAAGAAACATATGACTGGATGGATGGTGATATTGACAAATCAACCTCATATACAAAAACAGTTTGTCAAGTATGTGGAAAGGGAGAATGATGAATGATATTTCAAATCGGATCGTACTATTTCATTGGTGAACATTGTGATTGTTACCAAGTTCTAGAAATTAATGATCAAAGAAAATTCATTGTTTTACAATATGTTGGTAACAAGTATAAGAATTATGATAAGGATATGCTTTGTAAATGGAAAGCAACATTCAAGGAACTAGAAAGATACGCACCAATCACGATTGCATATTCATATTGGTCCATTGATAACCAATTGGTGAAAGTATGAAACTATCAACATGTGAAGGTTGTGGATCATCGGATGCAAGATCACATGATATCTATCTGTCAACTACAATGCTCAAAAGGAATCTGACATTTGTAGAAGAAGTGGTCCTATGTGAGATGTGTTTCGATGAGTTCTCATTTCAATCGTATGAATACGATAATAAACCCAAGATCACCTGTTCAAAGGTTGGGTAAATAATGTATTGTATCTTTTGCAAGGATCTTGTCAGAGGCAAGCGATATACTATTTCACTCATGATTGTTGGTCCACTTGGAAGATTCTATGACCAAGTTGGAAATAGAATGACTCTTTGTGAAGCACACAAGACTCAAATTGAGAATGGACAAGGTTATACCAAGGTTGATTCAGTTGAATTGAAAGAGGTATTGTAATGAGTTACAAACTCATTTTGACACATGATGAACGTAGAGCAATTGATTGGATTGGTAATCGATATGCAACTGGTGATGATTTCAGAAGTAAGCTTTGGAAGTGTTACTGGCGATTCCCTGAAATGGATAATGGAATTGATAACGTAATTCCAGGTGATTTCGATGAAGATTGGAATCTTTCCAAGGATATTGAATTCAAGATTCCAGAAAACATTGCATGGGAAATCAGGGAACTATTTGAGCAAGATGAACTGACTTTCCCTTGCTTTTCTGATGAATTGAAATCCAAGTTGATTGAATTCTATTATAACATTGTGCGAGGAGAAACAATATGATTACCATATTCTGCCATTCCAATCTCGATTTGAACCATTGTGAATCTTGGCCTAATGGCCTTCAAAGTGTCCCTAGAGTTGGTGATCTTATCACAAGTGGATTTAAGTATCCAAATCATTTTCGATTGCAACTTGAAGTTGTTTCTGTAAATTGGAAGCAGCAATATAACAACAGCGAATATTGGCATCCATACATTAAACTCCACATTCCACTTCATATGGAAATGTCAATCAATGATTTCCAAGAATTTTATCGAAAGGCTCGTGGAGAATGATCCATCGTGATTCAAAATGTTGTGTCTGTGAGCGAATGTATTCATCTTTTGATCCAATTGAAGGTATAGGTGGATGGTGTGACATTTGTTGGAAGAAGAAAGATCATGATGCAGTAGCGTCACTTATACCAGGCGAAGTGGTATTACCACCAATACATGTTCCTGATTACATCCAATCCTGCACCAATGATGCCAATAAACTTGGTGCAAAATGTAGGCATGCAAGGTTGTGTTCTAATAGTACATTTAATGAATCTGCATTTGATGTGTTCACCAATTACAAAGTTAATTGGGTCAAATGTGCAGATTGCCACGAAATGCTTAGTGTCCATTTGGTGAAGTAAAGGAGCAATATGGATTATGTAGAAAGTTGCATAAAAGATGCAAATGGATCAAACAAATGCAAGCATGTGAGGATTGAATCTCGATCTAGAGTCAATCAATCTCCATTTTATTATGAGGATATAAAATTTAATAGACTCAACTGGGTTACATGTTTAGATTGTCGAACAACTGTAAGTGTCAGTTTGATAGAGGAATAATATGATCTTCTTTACATCTGACCACCATTTCAATCACAAGAACATTATTGAATATTCAAAGAGACCATTCAGTTCCTTGGAGGAAATGAATGAGACTTTGATTGAACGATGGAATCACATTGTAAATCCAGGTGATCTTGTGTATTATCTTGGTGATTTTGCAATGGGCCAACCACATGAATGGGTCAATTTCATGAACCGATTGAATGGTGATGTGATTCTCATCAAGGGCAATCATGACAATGTGAGTTACTATAGGACCATGGAAAAGGTCATTGGGATTCACAATAATAAAACATACATCACCAAGAATGGTTACAACATTCTACTTTGCCATTACCCACCTGATTATTCCAAGAATCCACTTGGAAAGTATTATGACATTGCTCTTTGTGGCCACATTCACCAAGCTTGGAAGTACAAGGAAATAGATGGAAAACCTTGTCTCAATGTTGGCGTAGACGTTCATGGTTTTGAACCAATAAGTATCAATAGGGTTCTAATTGAATGTGGATTGGATGGAGAAGAATGAACAGATATCTCCTTTTTGGTTCTGATTTCTATTACCCTGGTGGAAGTGACATATAATGAAAATTCATTCTAATTTCAAAGATTATTATGATATTGGATTGAAGTATCTCATTGATGATGAACCAGTGTTCATTCGAAATGAGATTAGAGTTAAACTTGAAAGTGGAGCTTACATTCACAAGTTGAATAATGTTCCACTCCATTTTGGAATGATCTTTTTCTGTGGTGAATATCATCCATTTGCAAGAATGAATAATTCTATTCATCACACTGAATTTGATACATTCTATTCAACTTCTCAATTCACCTCCAAACATCTAATCAAAACAACTCAAGTATTAGATAGTCTTTTCAATCCAGATTTCCATATGATGTGGAGGAAATCGGATGATAATACTTATAATACATTGAAACGTCAATTAGACTCATTTAGAGAGAATCATCCAATTGCTGTTCTAGAGTACTCTATTAGAACTTGTATTGAGATGACAAATTGCAATCTCAAGCAATTTGAATTTCAAAAGATAATTGATCCTTTTACTGCAATCCACAAACTCAACACATTTCTTTGCAACCAAGCTAGACCTGAAAATCCAGTTGTCAATATCTCTGACAAGGATCTTGCAAAGTCCAAAGGATATGACAAATTCTCCTTTCGTAAGGATAAGACAAAGAGGAATTCGAAATGAAACATAATTCTATGGAAAATGAAATGTTAATTCAACAACTTCAATGCGAAGTAACTCGTCTTGGGGTTGAATTGATGAAGTATCAGAAAATCGTTAAATTTCTTCTTAAAACTAAAGAACCATCAAAGATTCAAATTGAAAATGCAGGTAAGAAGCTGAATGGTCTTTCATGGAAACAATACTGCAAAGAATATAAGAATCACCAACATAATGAAGTTCCAGAGGAAGTAAAATAATTATGAATGCAATCGATATTCTTAAAACTGGAATCGAAATTCTAGATCAACGTGGAAAAGAACGTGGCCATCTCGATGGTGAACGTTCAATGCCAAAGATCATTTCCATTTTCAATGCAATTACAGGTTATTCGCTCACAGAATCTGATGGACTCAAATTCATGATTGCATTGAAATTGGGACGTGCAGAGAGTGGAAAATTCAACATTGACGATTACATTGATGGTGCAGATTACATTGCACTTCTAGGAGAATGTGAGGCAAAGAAGAATGAATGAAGATGAGCAATCCAAAATTCTCTCTGCATTCAAAACATACAATGACAATTATGATACATGGTGGAAAAGTCGCGATGAGAATATCGATAAGAAATCTCGATTGAAATATGAGAAGAATCTTCTAGAACCAATAATTAATGCAACGGAACTTGAATTGGATTCACAATCGAAATATGGATTGATGTTGCGAGCGCGATTGAATTTCTATGATGTGCTGAAGCAACATAATTTTACTAATATTTCTTTCTATGCATGGAGAAATTATAGAGTGAGTAGAATAGAAGACGGGAATTTGGTCAGTTATGATATTGCTCTTTAAATTAGTTTTAGTGTTGAACTTGAACATTAATTTTATTACAAGCTGGGGGGCTTGCAATATGAACATGACATTTGGAGTACTGATACATCTTTGGCAAAACATGACGAAATTAATGAAGTGGTCTCCAAATACAAATCTGGAAAAACTTCACATGATGAATGCTTCAAACATCTAGCTCAAGCTTTCATGCCATTGTTCTGGAAAAAGAAATCGGAAATGTCAAATGTCAACACTGATCACACCTGGATTGGTGATTTCTTTGATGTCTATCTCAAAGCACTTGACTGTTCACTTTCCAATTTCGATCCCGATATCCACAATGGTATTGGAAAGAATAAGCTTTCCATTGTACCATATTTCACTTCTCTTTTCAATGCACGTTGTGACTCGTACAAGAAAGTGATTTACCAAGTCAAAGAGGAACAGAAAAACAATCTGTCGCTAGATTCTCTGCTTGAGAGTATAACTTTCTCAAAGTCAAATAATGTTGACATTTTCGATTACATTCAGCATTCAGATGACACTGTGAAGAATGAAGTTGAATTTGAAAACTTCTTGAAAAGCGAAGTGCTCACCATGCGGGAATATAAGATTTTCTTCATGAAAATGAAAGGGAAATCCAATGAATACATTGGAAACAAAATGAAGAAACAGGTGAGTTACGAAACAATTCGACGTGAATGGAATCTGATTATTCAGAAGATCCATGTTCATGTGAACAAAAGGAAGAATGATCAGTAGACATGCTCAACATCACTGTTTCCAATCAAATTCATATTCCTATGCATATTCCAGAGTATGAAACTATTCTGGAACAGATTCGAGAACACTTTGTGTACGAGAATCCTGTCTTTCATGCTGCAAAGGAACGTGGATATAAGACTCGTGGAATTGATCCTCTCGTTCAGAATTGGAATTTCAGCCTCTTTAATTGGAAGCAGTATCTTTCTATTCCGCGTGGCGGAATGACATGGCTCAAGCAATTCCTTACTGAGAATCGAATTGCATTTGAAATTGAAGATGAGCGTGCTCGTGGAACTCAAATTGAAGTCGAATGGAATGATAAATACACTCCCCATGACTATCAGTTGAAAGGATTTAATCTTCTTTCCAAGTTTCAGCAAGGATTTTGGTGTTACAATCCAGGCGCAGGAAAGACTATTCTTGGCCTCTATTCCATTTCACAAATCAAGAGAGCAACGCTCATCATTGTGAATAGCAATGAGCTTGCAAATCAATGGAAGAATCAGATTCAAGAATTCTTGCGTTACGATGATGAAGTTGGATTGATACAGCAACAAAAATGCAATATCAAGCCAATTACTATTGCTCTCATTCAAACGCTCAATAATTGGAACGAAAAGAAGATTGAAAGTTTGAATAAGTATTTTGGCTTCCTCATGCATGATGAAGCACATCATTCTCCTGCTGATTCAAATCAAAAAGTTCTTAATAAACTTTCACAGAAGTATCGCATGGCTCTCACCGCGTCAAAGAAGCGAAAGGATAAGCTAGAATTTCTGGCCTATGACTATTATGATAGCATTCGCCAAATTGAAACGGGAAATGTCATGACACCCACTGTCCAGATGATTAATACTGGCTTTCAGTATCCATGGACACGTAGCATGAAATGGCAGGAATTTGAAAAGATTCTTTCCAATGATTACAACCGCAATCAACTCATCAAGAATGAAATTCATGAGCATGTTGTGATAGGACACAAAGTTCTTTCTCTTTGGGCTCGCAATGATAGTGCAAAGCACATGAACCAATTGCTCTTGAATGAGGGTATCAGATCACGTTGTCTAATTTCTGGAGAAAAGTTCAATCTCAATCAAATCAAGAATGAGATTGCTTCTGGTAAAATCCAGGTGATTGTTGGATGTAAGATGTTTGACGAGGGAATCGATATTCCTGCGTTATCTTCAATTCATCTTTGTTCTCCCTCTTCAAATGAGGAGTCTGTTAGACAGCGAACGGGACGCATTACGAGGAATTTCAATGGAAAGCTCCAGCCCATCATTACTGATTATAAAGACGACGTAACACCCTGCAAAACGTCAGCAAACAAGAGACTTGAATGGTATCGAGATTTTGGTTACAATGTCCCGTCCACTTTCATGGGGAGAACATATAATCTTGGATTGTGGTGAAAATGGAATCGGAAAGATATAACGAATCATTTTATAGACATATATACAATGAAATGAATTATTCAATTGCATCGACTTTGCAAATAGAGAATTCTAAAA
>OFRG01000610.1_pt1 | contig 12894 bp, 13 predicted proteins | sample 1543071 | NCBI WGS metagenome assembly OFRG01 (sample SAMN07774222, study PRJEB24372) | wastewater metagenome | isolation source: WWTP Verbania (Effluent) | place: Italy: Verbania | collected 2015-12
ATCTCAGCCTCAAGCGCTTCGATCTTTGCTGCCTGCGTCTGGATGGTCTGCACATGCACCGCAACGATTCCATGCGCAAGAACTGCCTCGCTCAAGGCGTTGTTGCGCTGGCGCTCCAGTGCGTTGATGCGACCGTCGATTTCAAAGACATTCACGTCAGACATTGCTGTTACCTTCTAAAGAGTTGCACTCATTCAAGACCATTGGAATCACCAGAACGGAACGTACCTATCCACGCCGCCGTTTTGAATCAGGAACCAGCCCTGAATCGTGGTTGCTGCGCCTGTCGGGCCGACGCTGGACATGGCCGTCGCAACAGAGCCATTGGCGACTGCGACATTGACAAGGTTCAACTTGCCAAAGCTACCGGACGTCTTGGAACCAATCGTGATCGTGATGTCGCCTGAATTACCGGATGTTGAACCTCCAGCCCCTGACGTGATCCGTACTGCGCCGCCAACACCAGTTGGCCCCCCTTGCCCTCCGGCAAGGACAACTGGTCCGCCCACTATTGCGCCTGAAGTTGGCGCTCCTCCGGTAATGACAACGCCGCCAGAGTTTCCAGACTGATTGGTTCCATCTCTACCGCCTGTAATAGATACAGCAGGAGATACATAGCCACCGGCAGAATCTCCACCAGTAATGGAAACTGAACCTGCGGTGCCGCTTACTCCATCTCCGGGCCTGATAGTTACATTGCCACCAATTCCGTTTGCTGAATTTCCAGAAGAGCCGCCGCGAATTGCGACTGCTCCACCAGTGGCGGCTAACCCTGCGGCCCCGGCAGTGATCGTGACCGCACCGCCAGCGCCGCCAGTCGTTGTTGTGGACCCGGCTCCAGCCGTGATGACAACCGGACCACCGACGATGGATGCGACAGCCCCGGCAGCGCCGCCGTTGATGACAACGCCGCCTGAGTTCCCAGATTGAACGTCGCGAGATGACCCGCCAGTGAGAGTCAGAATACCAGCGAGAGATGTCCCAGCGGCAGGAGAGCCAACAGTGATATTGACGTTGCCTGTGGCCCCAGATGTCGCTGTGTTCCCAGACTTGACAGTCACCACGCCGGATGATGAGGAAGTTCCGATGCCTGAAGCCAATGTAGCCGCCCCGCTTGCTCCAGAATTCCCGGCTCCGCTGGTAAGCGATACAGCACCACCAGCCGCGCCGCCACTTGTGCCGCCTGCCCCGCCAGTGAGGACGATTGCGCCCCCATCATTGTTAGATGTGGCAGAACCGCCAGTGATTGTGATTGGCCTTCCTGCCGACCCAGAAACGGCAGACGTAGCACCAAGCAAGGAAATGTCCCCGCGATAGTCAACCAAAATAGATTTAATGCCTCGCGTCGTGACTGAAAAAGGTCGTGCAGTGGAAGACGCCAGTGTTTCAACTTCAAGCAGATACTGCGATCCAGAGCCGCCAGTCGCCGCCGAAGTCTCGCCAAACTTGAAGGCTGTTTGCGCCGCCGTGGTCTGAGCCCAGTTCCATGTGATAGGGTTGTCGCCGTTGGCAATGGTTGCCGTCCCGGTCGCCGCCACAATGCTGTTCAATGTTGAACTGGACAGCGGATGAACGTGGTCATACCGCGCAGCACCAGCACCGACGCCGGAATCTGCTATCCCATTGGCAAGCGGCGTTGCGTTGGAGTACGTCGCCCCTGCGGCCCCTGCCAGAACCTGTTGCACAAACGCAGTTGTCGCAATCTTCGTGCTGTTCTCGGACGAACCTGAGATCGTCGGAGCCCGCGCTGCCGTGCAGGAACTGAAGTCGTGCGTGCCGCTCCATGTCTGTCCGGCAATCACGCCGCGCAATCCAACGGCTGTTTCTGCGCTGGCAAAGCCAGTCTGGATCAGCGTGAACTCAGCCCGGATCAGTGGAGATTGCCCACGGGTGTTGCTCACCGGGTTGCCGGTGACTGAGTAATAGGCCATTTGTGGTTTCCCCTTTTAGCGCTCGACGCGCCGCTCGGAATACAGCAGAGTCACGCCTTGGACGGTATGGCTCTTGTCCTGCGCACGGTTTGAATAGAAGAAGAATGAGATGTTCTTTTCCGTGCCCTCAATCGAGATTGAAGGGTCGGCAAAAATCTGCGTGTCCCAAGTGAACTGGTCCCAGGTGAACTGGTCCCAATACCCGCCGCCACCAATCAAAGGCGTGTCTGAGGCAATGGCGCTCGGGTTGACGTTGGGCGAGCCGTAGCCAAGGTCATACGCCACGTTGACCTGTGCATAACCTTCAGCCTTGACTTCAAACACTGCCCTGCGGAACCGCTTGCGCAATCTCGGAGACTTCAGGTTGTTGAAGGCAGGGCGAATCCACGCCTCAATCGTTTCGCCGTCAAAGCTGGTGCCGATGTTGTCGCGGTAGACGTAGCCGTCGTCCGAACCAAAGTAGGTCACTTCCTCGCCTGTGGACAGCGTAGCCGTGGTGATGCAGCGCACCACGCGGCCATAGTTCAGGTACATGATGCCGTCCACCGCGCCGCCAGTCAGGCCCACCACAATGCCGGTGTTGTCGTTGAAAAACAGGCGGTATTGGTTCTTGATCTGGCTGGAGCTTGATGCTGTTTCCAGTCCGCGCTTTGCCGTGATGAGCGACTGAATCAGATGCGTGATGGACGCATATTCAAAGTCGCCGTAGGTCAGCGTCGTGATCAGGCTTTGCACACCCCGCGCAGTCAGGCCGAATGTGTTGTTGCCAACAGGTTGCGCCGTGAATGCAGAGTAGCCAAGGTCGAACGTGGAGATGACAAGCTGGAAGTCTGACGAGCTGGACCCGTAGAGCATGAACGTCTTGCCGGATGTGAAGATCGCCATTGACGAGCCTGATCCGGTGCCGCCCTGCGGAATCATCCCGGTCACGTAGTCGCCTGTTGCAATCTCACCCGCACCCAGAACTGCGGTCCACGAATACGGAGCCCCGAGAGCGCTGTATTGAACGCTGCCGAGGAAACTCAGAAAAAGGTAGTTGCGATGCGCCTGGATGTGCGTCGGCGTGTCCGTCGTCATGCCCGTGCGAATCGGGACATAGGTCGTGCCGTCGAACTCAAAAGCCTTGTTCACGCCGTCGCAGCCGTACATCTTCTTCGTGGCTGTTGAGCCCGTGAAGTTGGCCGTGACAAACTCCATCGAGCCGCCAGCAGCGCGTGTGATCGCAGCGCCGACAGAGGTTGTCGTGCAGTAGGTTGTAGCAAGCGCGTTGTCTTTGATCAGTTCGCCGCTGGAGAAGGTTCCCGCCGTGACGGTGTAGACAATCGAGCCAACACCAGTTCCTGACCATGCGCCTGCACGCAGCAAAACCGCAGTCACAACACCCGTCGCTCCGCTTGTCGCGCCCTTGATGGTCTGCCCGACTGTCGGAGCCAGTACGCCCGTGCTGAATGTGAACTCGCTGCCAAAAGTCACTTGCGACCAACCGGACGCCGTGCTTTTATACATATCGCCAGCAGTGCCGAGAACATTGTCCCGGAAGGCGTACACCACGTCACCGAACACCCAGATACCGCGAATCCGGCCCGAGCCAGGTACTGCGCTGATGCTGGTCCGCAGATCGTTCGCGGCAAGCAAGGTGTAGTCGGCATCGGAAGATGGCGAGCCAGATCCGCCTACCGTCGCCGTGGACGTGGAGACTGCCTGCGTGGCAGCAGAGACTTGGAGGTTTTCACCGGAAACGAATGTCCCGGTCACGCGGCCCAGAATCAGGTCTTGGTTGGAGTTGAACAACCCCAACGCCTTGCCTGTTGCGCCGCTTGTTGCGCCGGTCACGGTATCGCCCACAGCGATGGTCCCGGACAGCGTGATACTGATCAGCGAATAGGTTGCCGCAGTCGGTGACGTGTGGCCGTCGAATCGCTCGTATCCGTATATACGTTTGTACCCACCTGAGATTTCAGGTTCGTAGTTCTGCGCATCGAATACTTTGCCGGGGAACAGTTGGATGGCCGGAGTCAACAGGTCAAGTCCACCCTTCATCGGGTAGTAGTCCTGTTTGACTTGCGGCATCTTCATGCGAGTGGCCCCGCCTGAACCATCTCAGGGAGTTGGTTGTTGTTCAGGGCGCGCATCATCTGCGTGTAGCCCTGTTCGCCCATTGCGTAGGTTTCCTGCGCTGCTTCAAATGCCCCGTAGAGCATCATTGCCCGGTAGACGATGAGCATGTGATAGCGCGTCGGCAGGGCTGGCGTGTCGGTGGTGGCTGACATCTCAGACGGTGTTTTGAAGTACCGCCCTGAAACCGTGTACCCAGTGGCACAGTTCGGCCCAAAGCCTAGCGACTTGTCGGGCGTGATCGTGAACTCGATGGGGCGCGAGTAGACGCTGCGGTTCGCGTTGAACTGGTAGACGTTCCTCCACTGTTCGTAGGGGATGTAGTCCATCAGAATGTCGGACGTGTTGCCAACAGAGGTCACGTAGTTGCGGAACGTGTCGCGCCTCCAGTTACCCCAGTCGGTCAATCCCACATCGGTCGGCGTGTAGGTCGATGTTCCCGTGGTGGGAGCAAACGAGAAGTCGGCTTCCATCCACTGCCAATCTTCCCGCTTCATCTGGATTTCCATCCACGCCTCGTTGATCCAGTCCGCGAGGCGGTTCATTTCCTCCGGCAGACTTGTCAACGTCGTGGCGTCAGCGCCGGATACACCGCATCTGCGGCGCAGCCGGTTGACAAGTTGCAGGTAGTTCATGATTTCAGTAGTTGGAACGCATCACCTGGCGCAGCCATTCAGCGCCCTTGGGATTGCGGTCTTCGAGAACGCTCAGAGTCACCGCCGAACTGGTCGCCCGGTTGATGCGGTTGGTCGGGCGCTCGGCTTCTTGGTCTTCCACCAGCGTTTCGATGGTGTCGGGTTTGGCGCGCAGCAGCACTTCGACGTACTTGCGCTTGGTCGTGACTTGCAGGTTCACCGGCAGACAGTTGAAGACTTGCCAGCGACCGTTCACGAACACTTCGGCCCCGCGTCCGTTCACCCAGCAGTCCACCACTTGCGGCGGGTTCTTCTCCCGCGACGGATGGATGATGATGGTGATTGGCTCTTCCGACATCGCCAGTTGTGCGCTGTACTCTTTTTCCAGCGTGGTCGCGTCAGCCACGATGATCTGTTCACGCGGCAGTGCTTCACCGTCACGGAAAACGATGTCATCCTTCTGCCCAATGGGCAAGTCGGTGTTGACGGTTTCGCGGCGCGAGCGTCGGATAGGGGTGTTGAGTGCTTCGTTCAATTGAACTCTCCAGAAATGCAAACGGCCCCCGAAGGGGCCGTCCAAACAATCAACCTTGCGGGTTGATCAGCCAATGGCGACCCATGCGCCAACGGTGCTGGCAGCAATCGCCGCAAGAGTCGCGTTCTGCGAAATCTTGACGTAGCGGCCCTTGGTGTTGGCCGTGCCGTCCGAGTCGCAAACCGTGATGCCCTTGTTCGTGGTTTCAATGGTCCGGGTGCCAGCCGCTGCGGTCTTCACGCAGGTATCGGCAGCCATGCCCTCGTACCACTCGACCTTGATGCGGTCGGTCACGTTGTCGTAGGCGAAGTAGCGCGGCGTGAAGCCCACTTGCTGCACCACGTAATCAGCCGCAGTGATCGACGTGCCGTCGAACGTGATGCGGCCAACCTTGACTTGAGGAGCGTCGGACGGTCCCGTGTTACCCACGGTGGTGAAAGTCGTGTTGTTTGCCATGATGTTGGCTCCTTATGCGGAAAGACGGACGTTGGGGTCGAAGACGCCGACAGGCGACACGTAAACGGTCGTTGCGGTGTCCAGTGCAGTTGTGCCACCAGTGAACGCGGATGCGTAGGTGATGACGAGGTAGCCGACAAGCGCCTTACCCGTGGGAAACGTGGGGAACTTGACAGCAGCCAGCGTTGCGCCTTCAGTACCCGCAGCCGCCGTGACGGTGGAAGCAGAGTCAATGAAGAAGCAAACGACGTTGTAGGCACCTGCGCTGATGGTGATACCAGTCAGAGCGGGCATGTCGGTTCCGCCAGCAATTGCGACGGGCGTGCCATTGGCAATCCCGGCAAAGGCAGCAGAGCCAGTCTTGGCGAGAACGCCGCCGCCAGCCTTGATGACAAGACCAGCGGTAGAGGTAGCGACGGAAGCGTAGCGATCAGCCAACGCGTCAAGCAACGGTTTGAGAGCCGCCTTGTCGCTGTTGGATGCCATCGCTGCAACCTGTTGGTTGACGTAGGTGAGTGAAGCCATGTTGTTTTCCTTTCGAGGGGGAGTTACCCCCCTCTACTCATCAGACAGGCAGGTTCTTGCGACCGACGTTGCCAACCGCCATCCAGCCTTGGTTCTCAATAAGCACGGCCTTCCACCAGATCGAACCGGCGTAGCCACGCTGACCGTGCGGGTCGGACTTGGACTTCTGCCCAGGCGGCAGGAAAGTCGGGTCCAGCGCATTCAGGCCGCGCACTGCGATCTGGCTCCACGCATCTGCACCGGCCACGATGAACGGATACACGTCGAGGGACGTGCCGGTCGTGGAGTACAGGTTCGTTGCGCCGACAGCAGCACCGCCGTTCTGCACGGACGGCAGATCGGGCGACGTGATGAAGCGGAAGCGCTCGCACTTGCCGATTTCGTTTTCCATCGGAGAACCGCTGGCGTACTTCTCGGCAGGCGTGAAGCCCGGAAGGTCACGAATGTCCGGCTCCAGATCGGTGTGGCAGTACACAAGGTAGCCAGCCGGGAGTGCGTCGGTGCCGTAGTTCGGGCCAGCCTTCAGGACCGAGGTCACCGGCTTGGCGTGGTTCGCTTGCAGGTTCTGCACGATCTTGCGGATCAGGCCCAGCGTCAGGCCACCGTTCACGGTCGCAACCGTGGTGCCGGTGCCGCCGTAATAGGCGTTGGTGCAAGCCTTCAGCGCGCCGTAGATGATCATTTCGTTGACGAACGTCACGCGCTCGCCAACTTGAGCGACCATCTCGCCGGGGATGTCGTCTTCGTACAGGTTGAACGTCTTGTCGGTGAAGCCGTACAGGCACTGGTACTGCGCCAGCACGACGGTCGTGTCAACCGGAGTGATGCTGTCCGGCGTGGGCGTCACGCCTTCAGCAACGAGGTGCTGATTGGCGATGGCCGTTGCGCGGTCTGCGCTGTTGCCGTCCTGGAAGAAACGGTTGATGGTGTTGCGGTCCGAGGACGTGGCACCGTAGGGCAGGAAGCGACGGGCCACATACGTGTCCGACTGATTCTTCGGCATCTGGACTTGACGGCCAGTGCGTCCGAGGACTTCCAACGGGATGGCGTGCTTGAGAATAGCTCCTTTAAATTTATTAATCCGCCCGGTGCTTAAGGCGAAGGTCTGTAGACTCATTTGATTTCCTTCGATGGTTGTTGGCTTTCGCCAAGTTGGGTCGAGGACTTCAAAAGTCTTTTCATTGCCAATGTCGCTGCAAACGTAGCGCGTTGTTTCGCACGAGTTTCAGGCGATCTATTCCGCCCTATGACGGATAGCTTTGCCCGCGCCTCAGGGGACATCGTTCTGCCAGTGAAGGCAATGGACATCCTCTGTCTCGTTTCTTCGCTGACCAGTCTTCCTTGACATGCCTTGGCTATCTTCCTTTTTGTTTCATCCGTATGCTTTTTGCCTTTGCGGCTACCTGCAAACGGAGAAAGGTTGTAGCCAGTGCGCATCACCTCTAACTTGTCAATCCAGAACTGTTCCCGTGCGATCAACTCATTGGGTTCAAACACATGCTCCAGAACTGAGAACTTGAAGCTCTCAGCGCCGTACAAATCCCAAGCTCGCTGCAAATGGATGTTGTCATGTCTGTTTTTGCGTAGCAGGAACAGATGTCTGTTCCAACGCTTTCTCAGATTGATGGCACTTCCCACGTACAACTTGCCGGAATCAATGTGTTCGATCTTGTAAATACCGCTCTTAGACGGTGCATCTACAAGCACAGAATTGACTTCCAATATCCTCATGTTTTTCAGCCGGACTTGAACCCGGCCATAAAGTCGTCTTCATCCGATGGGCCTGTGGCGTGTCCGCCTGTTCCCTTCGGCTGGGCTGCGGCTGCAAGGAGTCGCTGGCGATTGGCCCCATCCGGTTTCGGCGGGGTTTGTGTAGGCGTGGCTTGCTTCGCTTTGAAGTCTTTGAAGGAAGTGATGACATCCGCGATGTACTCACCGTCGTTCGATGCAAGGAACTTCTGCTCTTCAGCGGGCGGCAGAGTCTTCTGCCAGTCCATGAAGTCCTTGCTTTGCACAACGGCTTCCCAGTCACGGTGATACAGGCGGAGAAGTTTTTTCTCCATCGGGACAACCTTCTCGGCTACCCGCTCCTGCACCTTCTTGTCGATTTCGTCTGGGTCGATTTGCGATCCACCCGTGAAGGCTTCACCAAGGTCTTGTTCCAGCAATGCGCCAAGCTCGGGGAACTCGGCATTGACGCGCTTGAGTTGTCCTGCGGACAGCTTCGAGCGGCCTTGCTGCAATTGCTCCAGCTTCTGCTTCAGTCCACCAAGATGGCCTGAGAGAACATCAATCTTCGACTTGCTATCGCGGCGGATTTCGTCAACGTCGCTTGCAGCCTTCATCAATGACTGGAACTGCTCTTCGGTGATCTGCGCGAGCTTGGGCGGCTCGGGCTCCTTCGGAGTCGGCTCTGGTTCTGCTCCGGCTTCAACGGTAGTCGAGTCAGGCGTTGTCGTCTGCTCTCCATCGTCGAAGCCAGCATTGAATGCAGCCTCATCTTGGGCGGTCGTGTCAGCCGTTTCGACTGCATCGACCTGTTCGGTAACTTCCTGCTCTTGTCCTTCAAGTGCTTGGGTTGCCATTTACACATCTCCAGAAACGCAAAAACCCGCACAAGGCGGGTCAACTTGCAGCAGGCGTTGTCGTCGGCTGCATCTCATTTGCCGTCACAAAGGGCGGCGGGGAAACTGTCTGTCAGTCGTCGGTCGGTACTGGATCGCGCCCGAGACTGAGCAATGCTTTGATTTCTGCAATCTGGCCGCGCTTCATGGCGGTCAGGTTTTCATCCATGTTGATGTCGTTTTCTTGGCGAAGGCGAGCGAGCCTGTTGTTCAGGTGTTCGGTCAGCTTGCGCCATGTGCCGCTTTGCTTGTCGGCGTTGTCGAATGTGACTTGAGGGGGTGCGCTCATTTCTGATAAGCCTCACCGTCCGGTGCGCGTCCAGGCGGCTCCATCGGTGGCGTTGCCACTTGCGGGCCTGTGCCGTCTGCGCCTGCCAGCTTGATCTGGGTGTTCAGTTCCATCACCGTCTTGGACAAGTCGGCTTTGATCTGTTCCAGAGTCTGGTTCTGACTGTTCGCCAGCTTGAGCATTTCGATCTCACGCGAGACAGACAACTCTGCCATGCGGGCCGTGTGATCGTTGCGGTTGCGCTCTGCCTGTGCGTTGACGAATTCTGTGTCTCTGTCTGTGTCAATTTTGGACTTCTGCACCGTCGCATCGGTCGTCATCTTCGCGGCCTGCAACCGTGCGTCTGCGCCAATCTTCGCGGCTGCAATCCTCGGGTCTTCCGGTGGCGGCTGTTTGGCCTTCTCGTCCAACTCGTCTTTGGTGAACTGGAGTTTCCTCGGGTCCATGCGCTTGCCGCGCAAGACTTCTTCGTACCACTTCTTCGGGTTGATCTCGAATACCGGGTTCAGCACAAGATTGGCCTGCTGCATCAGGAACTGCTCCTGAATGGCCTTCTCCACCATGTTGATCGAGCCCTTGGCGTTGATGTCGAAGTCGCCTTTTTCCTCGTCGGGGACATCCGGGTCCATCAGCAGGTATTCATACGACTGGTGGACAACTGGCTCTGTCACATGGTCGTCCACGGTGTAGCCAAGGTGTCTCAGCAGCGCATTGGCGTTGTCGTTGTGGATTTGTGCAGCGCCGTAAGTCTCGGGCGTGTTCTCGTCGGCCTTGCCTTGGCTGATAAGCGGGATGTTCGTTGCTTCTTCTGCGAGCCGGAATCCGTAGTTGATGATGTCCATCATCTCTTTGCCGACGTTCGGAATCTCAAAGATGGTGAACGCCTTGCGGACATCCTCAGTTGTCATCCCGGCAACGACAGACCAGAACTTGTCAGGCGTCACAGACCAGTTGTTGTCCATCGGCTCGATGACGCTGCGGTCAATCACGATCTGCGAACCAGCAGACAACCCACCGTTGTTCAGCAGCGTGCGGGTGCCAGCGTTGACGATGGCCTGTGCCAAGAAGCACTGTTCGCCCGGTCCAACGCCGGTCCAACTCCCTGCCCTGCGTGACCACGGCAACGGGTGGTACGGGAAATCGCCTGAGTCCAGCGGGTGAACGGTCGCACGGATCACGGTGTCGTTGACAAGCGTGACGATGGCGTTCACTTCCACCAAGTCATCTGGCAAGTCTTCCAGTCCAACAGCGTTCGCCGCTTCCATGTCCTTGCGGCTCAGTGTTCCGGTGAAGTACCAGACTTCAAATCTCTTGTCGTTCGACTTTTCAGCCGGGTTCTTGCCTTCGGTGTGGCACTTGCCCGGACCTTCCTCGATCACGCGGTCAATCTGTTCCCCAATGTAAACAGTGTTTCCCATCGTATCCGTCATGCGCTTCAAACTCTTGAGCTTGCGCGGGCTCAGGAAGTCGCGTTCAAATACGTGGTCGCCGTCGTGGATGTTCTCGCCACACGCACCGTCAGGAAAGAAGTTCCAGACATCGAGCCATGTGTAACCGGGTTGAACCTTCTCGACAATTTCAACTGCGATGCCGTCGTTCACCTTCTTGGCAGCGCGGCTCTTCTTGAGAATTGGGAACGGGCCTTTCAGCAGGCCAGTCCCGATGCGTGCGCTGTCAAATATCACTTTGCGCATCTCAGCCGGATAGTTCGATTCGACCATCCAGTCGTAAATGCGCTTCTCAGCCTTCTCTGCGGCATCTGCTGCGGTGTCCAACTTCTCTTTGGCAAGGTCGGAGACTGTCAGCGGGACTCCGTTGACGCCCTGCGCGGCTTCTTCCGGCGTCGGGTCGCGCATCAGAGGTTCGCCACCGGACACAAGCTGCGTCATGTCCTCTTTGAGCGTCACCAGATCAGGCATCGGCGTTGGGCCGAAGCTGAATGCCTTGCCGTCAATCGGCAGCACGGTTTCAGAGACTCGCGCTGCGCCTGCATCGACGTAGCGGGATGTCAAGCGAACGAATGCGCTGCTCTTGTTCGGGTTCTTCTGGACGGCGTTGGTCGTCACCGGGCCATTCATGGCGATAGGCTTGGCCCACTTCGCTCCTGAATACTCGCCCCGGTTGGAGTCGTCAATGCAAAGGTACGCCTCTTCGCACTTGACCCAGATTTCCTCAATGCCTGAGTTTTTTCTGGCTTTGATCGCCTCGTCGCGCTTGGCTGCGATGGCAACTCCGAGCGCCTGGAGCATTTCTTGGCGGTCAGCCTCGCTCATGCCCTTGTTTTCGGACGTAGAGGGACCGTACTCCTGAAGCTCGTCAGGGAGGTCTGGATCGAAGGCCATCAGTTACCGCGAAAGTAGGCGCGACGTGCAACCAGAACGACAGTGATAGCAGTTGATCCGTCGCCGTTCGTCACCTTGGGACGAACCCAATGAGCCAGTTCCATGACTTGCTCAATCTTGGCCGTCGTGAAGTCCAGCGCATTGCCCTGCGGATCGGTCAGCGTCGCCCAGGTTGTGCCAAGGTCGTTGCTGCCCTGCCATTGCAGGTTACCGCTAGCTCCAAACGTGCCAAGCACCTGAACCGAACGGTCGGCGTAGTTCATCATGTCGAACGGTGAGCCGACATCGCCATTTGCCATCGGCGTCCACGTCATTTTGATGGCGTAGTCGCCCAGCGTTGCGGGGGTTGGGGTAATCGTTGCCATGTTTTCCTACCTTCTCCCGCGTCTGCGGGCTGTGATGATCCATTCGCTATCGTTGGTAGCGGCTGAAGTTGTAACTGTCGGCGGGTAGCCGGTGAGAGTGAGCGTTGCCGGTGTCGGCGTGATGCTTGCCGGTGCGGCCACCGTGGGCGCGTAGCCCGTCAAGGTCAAAGATGCTGGCGTCGGCGTGACTGCCGCTGGTGCCGTAACTGTCGGTGCGTAGCCTGTCAGCGTGAGAGTCGCTGGATCAGGCGTGATGTTGATGCCGCTTGCCGGTGCAAAGACTATCTGGTCATCTGGCCAGAGTTGATATGGATTGGCCCGCAGCGCCGCTTTTTCAGCCGCTGTGAATGTGCGGCCTTCCCAGTGGTAAAGGTACTCTAGATCAAGGTCAGAAAACCGCGCTATCGTGCCGTTTAAGTCAAAAGCACCAACGGTAATTTTTGATCCGTTGGAAACACGCGCCGATCCGCTGACCTGCGTAAAGTCCCTGACGCCATTGACATCAATGCCGTATGCGCTGCCGGTGTATTCAAGCAGCACATCCACATACTGACCTACCAGCGATGAAAAACTGGTGTTTGTGGAGCCGCCTCTGTATGTGGCGGAACTGCTTGAGCCGCCGCAAACCAGCCAGAGTTTTGTGTCAGAGCCTGGTGTTGGCGGGCCAACTGCAAAACCTGCATACAAATTGAGGTCAACACCATCAAACCCCGTGCTGTAAACAACGGGTATATTTGCCGCCGTCAATGAATTGAGCTTGAACCGCATGGCAACGGTAAAAGCACCCGTGCCGCGCATTCGCGGCTGATTGCCAAAATTTACATACGCGGTGCTGCCATTGGTTTTGATGGCGCCGCCGCTTGGGCTGCCTGCAAAACGCAGCGCAGTACCAGCGCCATCGACGCCGTTGAAGTTTGGCGCGTAGTTGATGACGCGCTGACCAGACTGGCCGCCTACAACGGCATTAACAAGCCCACGCGCCCACGGGCTTGCCGGGTCAATCGGGACGCCGGGTAGCGGCTTACTCACCGCCATGATTACTCGATTCCGTCTTTACGCGAGTATTTCACCTGCACG
>OFRG01000612.1_pt1 | contig 12868 bp, 22 predicted proteins | sample 1543071 | NCBI WGS metagenome assembly OFRG01 (sample SAMN07774222, study PRJEB24372) | wastewater metagenome | isolation source: WWTP Verbania (Effluent) | place: Italy: Verbania | collected 2015-12
GCTGCGTTATAAATATCAAAGAATATGAAAAAATGGTTGACGAGGATGTAGCGTGGCTATTAAGAAACTTACCGCCTTGCACGCAGCGCGATAGGATTGTTGGTGTATTAAAAGCAATAGAGGAAAATGCAAAAGAGTTAAGGGAGCAAAAACCATGCAAAAACATTGGTGTATAACTATTAGGTTAAGCAGTGCTAACCCCACTGCGATTGAATTAGCGAGGTGATGAAATGGCAGAGAAAAACGCACAGTTAGTGGCTGGGTTAGCATCTGACTTGAACCGCGAGTTAGACATAACCAAAAAGATGCAAAAACTACTTTACCGATTAACAAAGGATGCTGCCAAAAGTAGTTTTAGTGAATACTTGGAATATCTCGATATTTCTTGGGATGAATACAAGACAATAAAAAACATTCTGAAAGAAAAGCTGAATGTTGACCTATATGTCTAACTACGTGCAATAAGGCGTGACCACTTACGCGCCAACATATAAACCGCAGCAATCGTTTGGGTGGGCATCGCGCTTGATTGCTGAGTTAGAAAGCGTGAACCAAGAGGAAAACTGAATGAACCAGACGAAACGACAATCTTTTATTGAAGCGGTTTTTAATACGGCAATTGGCTTTGTTGTTGCGCTTATTTCGCAAATTGTTGTATTCCCGCAATTCGGCATACAAGTGCCGTTTGAGACTAATTTATGGATTGGTGCGTGGTTTACAGTGATTAGCGTTGTGCGTAGCTATGTGGTGCGGCGATGGTTTAACGAGCGACTACGAAAAGCCGCACAAGCAATGGCAGGCATTAGCGTCTAACTATCTATTAAGCCGTAACTACCGCACTGAAAATAGACTTGCGCTGTTGGCTGGGTAGTTATCGGACTTGAATAGCGAGTTAGGCGCGTTAATGGTATTTAACTATTTTGACTTGAGGTGATTATGAGTGGCGGGAGTTTGGACTACGTTTGTTATAAAGTTGGTGATGTTGCAGACACTATTGATGCAAGAGCTAAAACGTCATTGCAAAAAGCATTTGCAGCACATTTACGCGATGTAAGTACGGCTTTGCATGATTTGGAATGGGTATTTAGTGGCGACTATGGTGATGGCGATGAAGTGGCGGCATTGCGTAAAGTCGTGAACAAAGAAATGGAATTAAACGCCGCAACTGAACAAGCGAATATTGCGTTAAAGGAGTTGCAAAGCGTTTTAGGTATTAGCGTATAACTACGTGCGTAAGGCGTAAAGCCTAACGGACAGCGAACCTACAATAACTGTCTGAGGCTTTATCGCACTTAATGCAGAGTTGGGCATACGCCAGCCTGTGAGATATTTTGATTTTACTACCGTTCGTCGGTTTGTTATGTATAACGCTAGACAATATATGTCTAGCGTTATACAATGAATCATCAAGACGCACAACGCGACTTAAAACGGAAGAAAAACCATGAACACAATCACAACTCACGAAATCCACGGCGTAAAAGTTGAAGTTAGTCTTTGCCAGTTTGCACAAAGCGATGCGCCTGCTAACTACGGCAAAACAGTTGCTAAGGTTGTGGCAATTTGCCGCGAAATGCCAGCTAATGAGTTTATGGCTGCCTTGCACAGTGAAGGCAGCAAAGCTGGTTCGGACGCGCTTATCAAGATTGATAGCTGTTTGAAAGGCGAAACCATCGTTGTTTTAAATGTTGCTAAATAAGGAGGTTGACATGAAACGCTATTATAAACGCGACAAAAGCGGCCTAATAACTGTTAGTGATGGTTTAAGTTGGAACGAAAAACTTTTGCTAGAGGAATTTGGTTTTTGCGCTGGATCAGACGAAAACATTGAGGAAGGTGAGTTGATAGGCTGGCCTGACTCAAAAGTAACTTGGTATTTAAATTGCTTTGGCGGTTTTGATATTGGCATACCAATGCCAACACGCCAAGAAAAGCACTTAGCAAAATTGGTAAGACGGAATGGTTTTTATTTTAACCCTGCCGATGCTGCCGATGCTGCGAGGCTGGCGAAGTTTGACGCTTTGCCGAATAAGACCGAGGCCATAAAAAATTGGCTGGATAGTTTAGATAACTGACTATGCCTAACTAAAAAGCTAACACGTAACAACCCACAACAAAGTCAAAATGCGCAAGGTTGCCAAGAGCGTTAAACATTGCACAATAATTGGCTGGGTTGTTATCGTAGTTGAGCGAGAGTTAGACGACTTTTAAACCCTAGAAAATAATTTAAAAATAACTCCAAACCTTGTTGACTTAGGCGCAATATGCGCCTATAATTATCACATCAAGACGATAAACAATAAAGGCAGAAACAAAATGAACACAGTTACAACACAAAAAAGAGCAGCGAAAGGTGGAGAAATTGGCGCAAACGGTGAATTTTACGCAGGCGGCAAATTCATCAACACAGTTGAGGAAAATTCAAAATCTTTGAAAGTTGCAAAAAAAACAACTCGCAAACAAGAAGTAGCCCCTTACGTTTGGGAAGTGCAACCCGAAGGCAAAATAAGCATTTTTAGTAGAATTTCTGGCGTGTTTGCAACTATTAAAAATGGCGTTGCCGTTATGTCTTGTGATGATGTAACTGTTGGTTATTATGGCTTAACACGCGAAACAATCAAAAGTTGGGTTGATTTATATAATGGCGGTGAACGTTGGATTGATAATGCTTGATTTTGAAGTGGGCTACACGCCCACAAACCTACGCCTTGCGATAACCTCGCTGGGCGTAACACAGGCCGCATTAGCGCGCCTTTTGGGTGTTAGTGAACGTCAATTAAGAAAGTGGCTTGTAGAGGACTTGGAATCAGATGTACACGCTGATATGAGGCTAAAACAGTGGCGTAAAGTTTTGGAACTACTGGCCAAAACCAATGTCGTCTAACTAGGTGTTATACACCTACAGTAGGTGTATAACACATTTTATATTTTGTAACTTATTGATTTATAATATATTCAATAAGTAAACACACCTTTTAAAGTGTGTTGTTCTTTGGCTCAGGTGGCAGTTCATCGCCATCTTCGTACACCGTATAATTTGTGCCATCACAAACAATTCTGATTGCTGTCGGTTGAGGCCATGTCATTTCTTCGATTGGAATAATAATCATCGTATTAGCTCCACGCTGTATGATTCTAGTGTAATCGTGTCAGATGTTACATTGACCGACCCCTGCAATAACAACGTTTTAGCAGTCGTCGTGTCTTCTGCCGATGTTATTAGAGCGGCTGTTGATGTTGTAAAAATAGCAGTACCGCTATTAACAAAACCAACTTGACTATTAGCAACGCCACGATTACGGATGATATGTTGACACTGACCCGTCAACAATGATGTCAGTGTGATCGTTGCATAAATCGTTGAGCCAAACGTAATCTGGCCTTTTTTAACGTTTGCATTATTAGCACCTGCCGAATAGAGCGTTGTAATACGCAATTGTCCGTTTGTACCCATTATGTTAGCAGGGATTGTAATTGACGCTAATGTCGTTACTGACGTTATGCCTGTGACAGAACTAGCCACACCACTATCAGCTAAAACAACGCTTCCGCCAACGGGCATCCAACTAGTACCATCACTACGCCATAAACTGCCGCCACGGGCAATATCTGTTACCAAAAACACCTTATTAGTGTTGGTTGATGCCGTTGGTAAATTAGCATATAAAACTTGAGGGTAATTACCCTGTAAAAACATTGGCATAATTACCACTCCCCACTTGCGAATGCTTGACCAGTAGTCGCGCCAAAAATACTGACAAGTGTACTACCTGCTCCACCTGCTGGCGTTTCGTACAATGCGCCGCTAGGGATTTGTATGTTTGGCTGTGCTGCCGATGCCGTGCCGCCAAAGCGATTTACCCACAAGTCGCCCGTCGATAGATTTTGCAACCACCAACCCTTGCGAGATGCATTTGCAGCCATGAGTTGCTGTGCTGTACCTCCTGTAGCGATAGTTCCGCTACGTGATGTCAGAGTAGCAGACGTATAAGCAACGGTTAATGGATTGCTTGAACTAACAGCACTGCCACCCGTGAAAATAGGAATACCGCCAGATATTTTCTTTTCCAACGTTTGAAACGGTGCTGTTGGTATGTAAGTATTACCAGCCAAGTTAACAAACTGTACAACGACCGAGCCACTAGTCGTCACGTATTGCATGATAAACTCGGTGCTTGTCGCATCAATCATTGGTATTGCTGTCGGCACTGGATTTAAAACAGTAACGGGCGCAGGATTAGTAGATCCAAACGCGGAGTTATCAATCAAAATAACGTTAGTATCAGACGATTGACCCTTGACGTAAAGTTTTAAACTGCTTGATACGACTAACTGTAATGGTGTTTGTGAGTTAATAACAAAACCTTGGGCATCAGCGTCAGGTAAAGAACCCGCGATAATACCGACACAAGTTGCGCCGCCAATTGACTGAATACTGCCTGCAAACTCTACACCCTCGTCAACGCCGTTATAAATCAGCGTATAACCCGTTGAAACGACAGGGACTACATTGTGAATACCCATAAAACCACCTTAATTAGCGTTTTTAACAATAAAATAATCAACATCAGCACTAAGTTGATATGATGTATAAGTGACAGTGCTTAAATACATCACACGCGACTCGTTAATGCGAGGCGTAATGCCTGATTGATTGATGTCAAGCACACCATCAACGTATGTTTTTAACGTGCCTGCAACCGCATCATAAACAATCCTAAGTGTTTTATTTTGCAAAATAGGGACAGTTAAACCACCGACAATTATGTAATTATCAGTATTACCGCCAGTTGCCCCAGTTAAATAAACAGCATAAGTACCAAAATTATATATCTGAACAGCGAGATAACTTGTTGCGCCTTTCAACTCAAAAACGTCATGGCCTGCAGGTGCTATTAACGTGTTTGTAAGTTGTATCTCAACATCAATACCAAGCGTTAAGTCAAAATCTTCTGAGCCAACAAACTCTAAGTATTGTGGATTAGTGCCATTAAAAATGGCATATGTGCTGCCAGATTGAGTTACATATTGAGTTACATTGGTATTAGCAATAGTAAAATGACCAGAGCTATCAACAAACGGAAAAACATTAAACTGAGCGTCAATTAAATTTAAATTAACTGTCGGCACTCTTTGACACAAAACACCTAACGGAATCATAGATTACCCCACGACCGACCAAACTGTTGCACTTTTGGCAATCAGTGTTTTAGTGTGCCATTGCGCGTTAAATGCGGCAGTGCCTTCAATTGTTGCGCCTGAACCTGCTACTAATGTTTGTGCTGCATAAGTGCCTGTAATACGTACCTGCACGCTGTCGTTGGTTGTCACGCCTAGACTTGTTGGAGTCGGCAAAGTCAATGATGTGAATGAATTATCACTAAACTCTAAAACGTATCGGCCATTAGATGTAACTTTGTTAGCTGATAATGTGTACGTTGTGCCTGTAATAGTTTCTAAAATAAACCGTGAGTCGGCAATTGTTAGATATGCAGATAGGTCGGGATTGCCGCTATAAATAACCCATAGACCCGTAAAATCAGAAGCGATAGGCGATACAATAGGCGATGTCGTTGTCTTAATAGCAATATAATGTTTAGTGCTATTAAATGTCAGCGTAAATCCTGTACCACTTGAATCATCAGCATAAGCAATATAAACGTATGCACTAGCTCCATCTGTCCCGTTAGTGCCATCTGTCCCTGCTGTACCTTGTGCGCCGCGAATGTCCACACCATCGGCAATGTCGGTTACATAGCCATCAACGCCTAAATATAAATCAATCGGCGGAGTATTGCCTGTGCCTCCCGTCCATCCGACCAGTTTAAGCACTTCGCGCTCGCCATCAGCAACGACAGCCAAACGATTAGACCAGCCGTTAAACCCTTGAGCTACTCTTAGCACGCGTACATCAGTCATAAATCACCCAAGCAATAAAAACACACTATTTGAGACGTATTGCTGTCTGTCATCGTTAATAGTGATGTATAGATTATAAAAACACAATAGACCTGTTAACGTTTGGCCTTCGCATGTGCAAGTGTTGCCGAAAAACTGAGTAGATGTCTGTAAGCCTGTCGTCGGCAATAATGACGTATTTTCACGAGTCATTGACAGTGTGATTAGCCCTTGATCGCCTTGCACACTAGTATCGCACTGTGCAATCTCACCGCCACCGATAGCACTGTGTATTGTCATTTCGACAACTGCGCCAGTTAAATCAATCGGCACGTCCGACTCATTTACAATCTGTATCTGTTGTAAAAAATTAGAACCAATACTGCAAAACAATGGCATGTCAACAGGTGTAATAATCATTATTAATCCCCTACCGCAAGCCACCAGAAAGTTGATGGTGTATTAATAAACGTATTCCCATTATAGTAATCGCTAGATAAAGAAAAAGATGTAGAACTAACACTAGAAACAGTGAATGCTTTGACATTTCCTGCACTTTCAATACTTGCCCAAACACCGTAACAATTATTAGGGAAAGTCATAACTGTAGCTTCACCATAAGTTGACTGTGTTTTCTTACCCCATTGCATACGAAAACCACCCATCCACGTTGGGAAAGAGATGTGTCCATTTACTCCTAAGCTAACACTAAAGCCAAGTCGTGCTTTGAGTGGTGTGACTGCTACAGTATCGCTCACCCCTGCCAACAACTCGGCGTTTGTTGCTATTTCTACAACGCCTATTTGCGTCTCTGTGGCTTGTACAGGCGCGGCTGGGATAGAGCCTGCAACAGCGTTTAATTGGTCTACGTTAACTACGTTTTTACCACTAGCACCATTAGCAGCACTAAAAATATTAGATAGATTGCCGTTTTTGTCGGCTTTGTCGGCTAACTCCTGCGAGTCTTTAAATGTTTTTGGCGTTAAAAACGTATATTCGTCAGTGCCAGCGTCAACCTGTGCCTGTGTTGATCGTAACGGGTTTACGCCATAGCAGTCAGTTATATCGCAATAAATAATTCGCGGAGTGTTGCTGCCATTATTGATTGTAATGCCTGCGCCTGCTGCTGTTTTTGCGGTTACAGTGTATGCGCCTGTAGTTGCGTTAAAAACTAGCCACTGTTTAACAATGTTTGGAAAAATGATATTTGTATTCGATGTTAACGCACCTGATACAACAATAACGTCACGCGCATATTGCAATGCCGTCATTGTTACATTACCGCCCGTTGTTGTGACGATAGCAGTACCGACATTGTTAATCGGTTGCCAGTTTGCGCCGCCAGTATCAGGATTCGTCGTATTCGCGTCTGTTTGATTTAGCCAAAATCCAGTGCCATCAGCACGCAACAAAACAGCCCCTTTGGGATAACCAGCTACGTTAGTATCATTCGCAAACGTGGAGTCATACACAAACGAGCCGCTAGCTGATTGCCAACGATTAATCAGTGACATGAGATACAAGATGCCATTCATGTCTAGGCCATCAGGAGGGATACCGCCATCGTCTAATGCTGTACGCGTCAAAGGTGGAAAACCAACATTTAGCGATGCCTTACCTGCAAAAGGACTGTCTTCTTTGGGGATGGTTGTCTTTTCGCCATTTTCGGCAAATGCTAACGGGACTTTACGTGGCTGTTGACTCAATAGCATTTTATATAATCTCCGTGATTGTCACGCTAACGCCTGCGGGATGCGGTAATATTTGATTGATAATAGCACGGTCTAAATTAGTGATGTTAAACTCAAAAGTGTAACCCATCGACATATTGCCAAAATCCTCGACATAGCACTTGCCACGTCCTGCAAATAGCACGTTAAGCACTTTATTTAATGACAGTACGCTAGTATCAGATATGTTAATCAACGCTTTAGCTAACAAAACTACTCTAAACGCATCGTTTGATAAATTCTCGCTCGCATCACCAACGCCATTATAAAATGGAGCTTGGTTAAACGGTTGATAGTCGGGCTCATGGCCACTAAAGCCAAAATACGCGCCACTCGAGATAGTAATAAACCGACGACTAACACCTAAAATACGCCCCCACAAGTCAAGGCCATATGTCGTGGCGGTCGTAATATCCCAAATGTATTTTTGAAAGTTAGCGAAATTATCGGACGGGTCAAGCCATTGATTCATATTATCAATCATTTGACGCAATGTAGGAGCATTCGCGTACTGACTGATAATTGTTAGCTCAACATTATTCATATTAAACTCACGCTAATGTTAGCTGCGTCTAATGTCGGGTTTTCGTCGATACCAAAGGCAATAGAATTGTAAATGGGTGACGATGCACCTTTGTTAACTAAAACAGACACGACAAACACGGTATTACTGATTGCTTGAATACTGCCATAATACGAACTAGCAAACACAGTGCCACCGATACGCGCTTTTTGGCCGCCATTTTCGCCGTTAAACGCGGCTAATATGGCGTTTTTTGTCAGCGTGACAATGTTTGGTGGTAGCAATGGGCTGTTTTTAATCTGTACCGCCATTTTCAAATTAGTGTCAGTAGGGCGGTTGAATGTGATGTCATAGGTCGGTTGAGGGTAGCTGTAGCTAGTATCGGGTACTGATACCGTTACACTGCCATTCATATTACAACCTGTGCCTGATTTTTTCTCGAATATTGCTTGTGCAATCTCGTCGTTATCGCCACCGACAACACCAATATAAATAGAGTTTTTAGCTAGTGGGTAGTTAGTTGCACCGTAGTACAAAACTGCATCAGTACTATTTTCAACGGCTATTACATCAAGCACGTTTGACACTTTGAAAACATTAGCCTGTATCGAACCTAGCGAGCCGTTGTTATTTTGCAATACACTGATTGAACGGCGATATTCAAACTCTTGCGGACTCTCGACGGCACGACCTAAAACACCTGCGGCCGCATTTTCGACGCTATCCAAACCCGTCAACGATTGATAGATTCTAACGCCATTAATTGAGCATGGGATCTCACCATTAACTGTATTAGCAAACGGGACAGTTACTGTGCCATCTATACCAATAGTTCCGCCATCAACCGCGTAATAGATATTTGAATCAACGTCTGTGATTAAAAAATTGGCAGGAATAACCGTACCGACAACACCACGACATAGCACGCTAACACTAGTCGGCAATGCGGGTTTACGCGTCATGTAATAGATTTTTCCGATTGCATCCTGCATCGTGCCGCTAGACGTTGCAGGGTCAACGAGTGCCACGAATTGAGCAAACGTTGCGTTATTGTCGGCGATAATGGCAGTCCATGACGAAGCTAACTGACCTTGTGGCGTTTCAAGATTTTGGCTTAACTGATTGCCAAACGCGGCGTTAGTGTCTAACTTGACACCGTCAAGAATATCTGACTCTAACGGGACAACGATACCGCTATCAGTGAACTGTATTTGTGGGACGCTGCTAGAACCCGACATTGCTTGTATTCCCGTTTATGTCAACGAATTGGATATTGCCCGTTATTGTGCGGCCATCAAATGAGTTTACTATAACATCCGCTTTAACAACACCACTCACCGATAATGCAGCCTCAATTAAAAACTGCCGTAACGCATCTTCGGTGGGCAAGTGGCCTAAAATATCTTCTAAATACGGTACGCCTTTTTGAGTGTTATACCACAACTCACCTAAAAACAGCTTACACGCACTAGCCACGTCCTGAGCGTAGGAATACGGATCGCTTGCCACTGCGATATTGCCAAGTGCATCCACGCATAAATCCCATGTGTCTTGAGTCAATAATAACGTAGTCATGGCGTTATCTCACAGTCAGTAAATAACGCGGCTTTCTCGTTTACCTTGTTGATAACATCGGCCAATGATGCGGTCATGGCGGCTATATGCACAGGGTAGCTTAATGCAGGTGCTGCCAATGGCGTGATTAAATTATCAATGAGTCCAGTTATCCAGTTGATAACGTCATCAGGTGATGTTGGCGGCGTGAGTAAATCAAGCAATGGCTGCACTTTAGCGAGTTGATCTTCTGCGGCTTGTAATTGTGCTTGTAATGACTGCACTATTGCTGTTGATGCTAACTGCAATTCAGCACATGACGTTACATCGTCAATCTGTTTAATTAACTGAGTGTAGTAATCTGCGTTAATTACAGTCATAAATCCTCACGTTATATTTGTGATGATACCATCAACAACAGTTACGACATTGCCTGTAGGAGTGGTGAATCCACCCGTTGCCCCTGTCTGCACTGACAGATTACCGTTAACCCGTGTCGATGGACTGAGTATATCAATAATACCGCCACCAAACATAATATATTGCGTCATAGCAGCATTTAACACGCCACCGATATAAATACCATCACTCATGCTCATTACGCGCTTAGATGGTGGCGATGCCTGTGCTTTGGTGTCAATAACTGTTGATATGTCACGGTCTGCAAATATAGCGAGGCCAATATCGCCCACTTGTGGATTTACAATGATACCCGACAATCCACCCTGTAATTTAAACACAGGCAACGAGTACAATATGCCCTGTGGATGCGGATTACCGCTACCGTCTAATTGATTAATTAATGGCTGTACGTCTACGCTATCCGATGTTGCGGCAATCACTTGCACCAATGTCATTGTATGCTTTTTTAAAATCATTTGATTAAAGAAAAAAGTTAGCGCGTTATAGTCACTGGCCTGCGTGGTGCGCGATTGATTGCCAAAGGTTTCGGTCATAGTGGTGTCAATCCTGTGCCTGTACAGCGTACCGATGCAAACCATTGGCCGTTCGGCTTTTCGCTTTCTAAGTCATAATTGACTGAGCATACTTGCCATGTGCCGTTAGCTTGTGGAATGTCTGACTCCATGACTATCTGTCCACCAAACCGAATATCAGGATTAAACAGGTTTTTAAAGGTTATTCCCACTTTGTCAAATGTTGGATAGCCAATTAAACCCGACTGACTGTTAATTGTTGGTACTTTTTTAACGCCTTGTGTTCGCGCAATGCCCTTTGGAGTGATAGCTAAAACACCGCTATCAAGATAAAAGTCTGTTTCGGTGTCATTGCAAATGCCGCGTAATTGGTCGATATAAGTACCGCCATAAGTTGGCCTACTGATTTTTGACACTACGCCATTATTTTCTATTTTTCCTAATCCTAAGCCTGTAGCAATTTGTTGAACAATATCAGCCGTATTGACGATAGTTTTATAAGATATTGGTGGAGCAACTTCTAATTGTTCAAAAAATCCTGATTGCGTCTCAATGTATAAACTTACATCGGGAGCGGTAGCATAGTCTCCCCATGCGTTAATAATTTGACCGTCATAAACTACTGAACTTGTATCGCCGTCAATAGCCTCAATTTTTATCTGATTTTTAGTGTAGCTGAGTGCCAAGAATGCAAGCGTCGTTAATTTAGCCATCAACTCTTGTTCAAGGCCAAAGATGCGAACCGTAGCGGCTGTCATCATTTGACCGCCTGCTTTTTGAATACTTGCAATTGCCCTAAAGCCTTCTAAAACGACTCGGTTATCAGTACCACTAAAGACACCCACGCCTAATGTTATCGTGAATCGTAAAGACTTTTTATTTTGAAATGATGTCGTCATTGGTACACCAATATAAAGCCAGTGCCTAGACCTAAATAGTCGGGGTTATCCGTAGCAATGATGTCGATGAATGTAAAATCACCGATAAACCCACTCGCAGGATTACGCACTATTGGCACACAGTTAACGCATAGTCTAGTGGTGCAAATAACCATGCCATTGCTTGTTAAGTCAAAGTACAGTCCTGTTGACAACTGATAAACGCGAATATCGCAATTTTGGCCGTTAAGTACAATAGAAAATGCTTGGGACTCGACGGGCTGTAGCGGGACAACTTGCATTAGTTCACCCCCACTGAATTAAGCAGACGGACTATTAATGATTGTTCTTGTGCAGCAGGTACAGGTATGGCTTGCAATAATCCGCTATTCCTTGGGCTGACAGCAGCAGGGTTTTTCACGTTTGCTAGTACGACTGTTGAAAATGTTGGCGATACTTGGCGTATCTCTTTGATGCGTAAATCGACAATTAGTAATGATATGCCGTCTTGTGCCGTTTGTCGGTAATCGTAGCTTTCAATCGTGACATTAAGATACGTGCGTGACGGAGTGACAATGGAATAAAGATTAGTGCTTTTTTTTGCCGCGTCAATCGCGTTTAGGAATGTATTACGCACCTCGTCTGTGCCGCCTTTTGACAATCTTAGCGTAGGTGAGTCAGGTAATTGCACTTTGTTATAAGATGCAAAACTGCCACGCTGCAACGGCACTTCTGATACTTTCGAGTCTCCCTTAAAATCGAAACTTACGACAGAATCGCATTGCACCACGATACCGTTTTGATCGTATAAGCCCCACACATTAGCGCGTGTGAATTTGCGTAAAATGATACGCTGTAAAATGCGGCTAATTAGCAATGTTCGTAATTGCTGCGCTGTTCCTAATCGACGCAATGCAGGTACACCCAATACGTTTGGTACATCGGGAAACAATGATTTGTCAACGGGTGTTATCGGCATTAGAAAGCACCTGATTCTGATTGATTAGCCAAAGCACGCGGAAATGCGTTAGCTATGCCCTGCGCGTCAGTAGCTTGAGTATAGATGACAACTTGACCGACTGTCGTGCTATTTGTGCTTGTGCTTGTCGATGCGCTGTTATTGTAGGTTGATGGTAAAGCCGCAGCCTTTTCAGCAGCTCGCAGATTAACTAAATTAGGATTTACACTAGCATGATTTTTATCTTGCTTGATTGCTTGTTCTTTCGTGCTAAATGTAGATAAATCAATACCAGCTTTTAATAATCCGTTTTTATCTCTTCCCTCTTTTGCCATTGCATTAATTAAGCCTTGAGCTTCATCGGGCTGATAACCTTTACTGACAAAAAAAGA
>OFRG01000613.1_pt1 | contig 12865 bp, 22 predicted proteins | sample 1543071 | NCBI WGS metagenome assembly OFRG01 (sample SAMN07774222, study PRJEB24372) | wastewater metagenome | isolation source: WWTP Verbania (Effluent) | place: Italy: Verbania | collected 2015-12
AAGATTGAAAGGTTTGGTAAGAAACCTACAGACTATAAACATTTAGTAACTCTTGTAGAGGATTTAAAGCTAAATGCTTGTGGTGAAAAACCTTTTAGTTTAAGTTACTCATCTATTGTTTATAAGAAAACATACAATGAGAAGTTGAAAGATAACTTGTACAACTTTTTCAGGAATAAAACAAAAAGTAAAGCCCATGAAAGATTGTGGACAACATATAGCCCAAGAAAGTCTAGTATCAGTGCAGGACGATACGCTGCTTCGTGGTTGAATTATAATGCTAAGGCAACAAACGATTATAAAGAGGCTAAGTATGTAGCTTACTTTGTTAATGTGTATGCTAACGTAATGATTTTAGCTATGCTTAGAAGCAGGGCTGCTTTGTTTGACCAAGATAAGTTTGCTCTTTCAGAGATGGTACAGTTTGTGTGGCGTAGTGCTATCAGAGAGGAGAAACCTATTGTGTTGTATGTTCCAAGTAAACGAATGAGAGAAATGTTTATTAAGTGGATAAATTCAGAAGAGTAGTTGACAACTCAAACAAGGACGTTTAAAATCACTACACACAAACAAATGTTCTATTGGGAGAACAGAATGATTAAAGTAACAATTCCAGCTAATCACTTATTAGCTTTACAACACTTAGCACCAAAGAAAGAAGTGCGCTACTACTTGAACGGTGTAGCTATTATTGCTAAAAGTGGCAAGATTAGTTTAGTAGCAACAGATGGTAAGGTAATGGGTTGCCTTAGTAAAACAGATTATGAGGGTAAAGACTTCTCTTGTATTCTTAGTAATGAGACACTAAAATCTTTATCAATTTTCAAAGGTAAAGAAGTTGATTTTGATTTGCGCGAAGATAAAGATGGTTTTGTGCTTAAAGGGATAGCTAATGGTTTGGTGTTTGACGCGATTGATGGTAAGTTTCCTGATTTTGAACGTGTGTTACACGGTTACAACCACGCTTACAATGGACAAGCTGCACAATTAGATATTGAATTGTTATCTAAGTTTACAAGCGTTGCTAAAACACTGGGCAATACAAAGTTTGCAGGTAATTGGCGATTATTGCATAATGGGGCTTCTGATTCTGTAGGCGTTTATAAGAATGATGCTACAGAAACAGGTGAGTGGGTTTGGTCTGGCGTTATTATGCCGTTACGGGTTTGAGGAGGACAAAATGACTAATCAATGCGTAGCACAAGTTTTATTGTTAATGATAATCAGCAGCGTAGCTATAGCTCTATACTTAGAAGCTAAAAACAAAGAGAAGTGTTTTGCAGATATTATAGCTAACTCTGTACTGATATTTGTTTGGGAAATACTGGGGCTTTTAGTGTTATCTTTAATTAAAGTAGCTATTGGAGTTTGAAATGTCAGTACACGCACTAGAATATATCAAACGACAAATAACAGAATACTTACGTCAAAACCCTCAAGATGCTAACGAGCTTCTATCTTCTGTAGCTTTAGGTATGACACAATACAAACAGAAGGTGCAAGAGGAACGCAAAGGGCAGATGCAGAACTGTGTTGGTATGCTTTATTCTTTGATTAAGAAGAAGAGTTTCAGTAAAATGGAATTAGCTTGTGTCTTACCATCACTGTTTATTACCTTCCCAAAGGCTAAAATCACAGGGCATAGTGGAACAGATGTTGAGATACTACAAAAGTATTTAGATGGTGTTAAAAGCTATTATGGCGCGTCTAGCGAGGATTTTCACAAGTATTGGGGCTGGATAGAAACTTGTCATGGTGCTGAGATGAATGAGTGGTTTGATGAGCTTGTAGATAATGCTGAAAGCAAAGGTATGATTAAATTTGATTGGTGAGGAGAGGGCGATGAAGAAGTTTAAATGGGTGAGTATTGTAAAAGGTACAATGATTAACAAACGTGTAACTAGGAATAAGAAAACGAAAGAGGTATTGCTAGGGGTTAATGACTTTGCTTGTGGTAACTACCTAGCGTACTCACAAAAATTTGACCAATGTGGTATATACTTGGCAAGTGAATTAGAGGTACAACAAGAGGTTGATTTTGAGCTGCAGCCATTTGACCGCACTACGTATTTAGACTTTGAATATGAAGTAGTGAATCGTGACGGTGAGGTGATTAATAAGACTGATATGTTGATTGCGGAAGATAAAATCTGCTATAAGTTTCTTGACAAGTTGTATGTTGTTTATATTAACGGCAGACAGAAGATACAGGAAAACCATTTCTCTGATTTGTTGTTAAGGAAAGAGGTGTAATGTGAAAGAAGTTAGATATATCGGTGATGCAGAGCAGCAGATTAAGCAATTGCAAGAGTGGCGAGGACTAGGAAAGACTTTTAACTATTGTGGAACATTATTAACTGTTATTGGTTATTATGTAGTAGAACACCCACCAGCTAAAGAGCAGATGAAATATATACCTGTAGTTCTTCACGATTACGGTGTAGATATTAGAGTGCCAATGTTACGAACAGAGTATTTCAGCGAGGTTAAAGGGGAGTTTGTCACCAAAGATTTTACTTTTGATATGCTAGATGTACTAAAGGTGCAGAATCAATGTATATAGTGGAAGTAGGAGACTACGTTACATTCAGGTCAAACCAGTCTAAAGATATAACGAGACATTCGCCTGTAAAATACAACATACCCTTATGTCTCTATGGACTTCATGTTAACACTATTCCTGTTGACAGAAGTACAGAGTTCCGTGTAAAATATGTCTCTAGCAGTGGGTTTATTATAGCTTTGGATGAATTTCCTAGTGGCCTATTCTTTATGAAGAATAGGCTACAGTGGAGTAGCAGCCCGATAGTGAGCGAGAGTGTTGTTAACAAGTTGAGTGAACTTAAATAAAGGTGAGATGAGATGAAAAGTGTTTTGATTGATGTAGAAGCTATGCGTGAAAAGTTTGGTAGTTTTCTTGCAGGAGACAGGGTTAAGTTTATTGCAGAGGGCATGACTGGAACTATGCACATTGATGAGGAGTATTTAGTACAACGTATTGATAAATGCGGTAGTGTTAAATTGATAGATATGGAAGGTGATAGTCGATATACAACTCTTGGTGATTTATACTTGAACACAATGGTAATTTAGTTTAATTTTTAATTTAATGAGAGAACAACATGACAACATATTTTGTTGTAGAGGTTAATGGAAAGGTGGTTTATGGCGCACCATCTTGGGATGACAATGGCAGACACGTTCAAGAGATGGTTACAATAAAAACCGATACAACATATCACAGTCCAAGCTATGTAAGCCAAACCCCACAAATGTATCGTACTAAAGGATTAGCTGAGGCGGTTATCAAGAAGAACAGGGAGTATAAGCTTCTTGCCGAACACGGCTTGTGTAAAGTTGTTGAAGTAGAATTGAAAGTCGTGGAGAAATAAAGTGACAAAACCTATTGAGTGGTTTCTACCCGACCATAAACACACAGAAGTAATTATGAACTATATGCTAAAGCAAGGGCATATTAAGAAGCCTAAGCAATTAACCAAGACAATGTACTTGCAATGCGCTCATTGTGATGATACAATTCACTCAAGTTATAGTGGAGAGTATGTTTCATGCAAATGTGGTAAGATTGGTGTTGACCAAACAGAATTTTATGCTAGGATGATTGGGAATGAAGGGGATTATTTAGTGGTTAATAAAGAGGACAACGATAATGTTAAAACATTATAAAAGTACGCCAAACTATTGGCAGCACATTACAAAGCCGCTAGAGCAAAAGCTTTTAGATATGGGTTGTAAGATTCAACAGATGAAAGAGAAGTTCGGTGAGCTTCGTGTGTATTGGGGTGTTGAGGATTGGGATGTAAGAGAGGAAGCTGATAAATTGGTTGAACAAGCAAAAGAAGCTTGCTCTAAGTGTTGTGTTGATTGTGGAGAAGAAGGAAGGTTTATGGTTGACGAGAAAGGTTATTATGGAGTATTATGTGACAAGCATGGAAAGGAAGAAGATAAATAATGTCTAAGAGTTATAGAAGAGACAAGAACAATACAGACGTTGAAGAACGCAAGAAGAAACAGCAACAACGTGATAATGAGCGTAAGAAGAAACAATCAGATAGACAACCAAGCAGAGAGGAATAGAGATGAGTGATGTTAAGAATAAGTATGTAGATAAAACAGGTTACTTATACAACCTAGTTTATAAAGGCGATGTGTTAGCTGTCTTAACAGATAGTAAAGATGGTAGAGAGATTATAGTAGATTTGGATTGCTTATCCACTCATTTCTTTCCGTACACTAAGCAAATGCAGAAGCAACAAAAGAAGAACGAAGATTTAGGCGTGCTTGCTAATGTTACAGATGAGATTCGTAAGTTGTTAGATGATAATTATGTTATCTGTCATGCTAACGTGAATCGTGATACTAAAGGGTTGGTTGAGGTGGTTGTTATGCTAGGAGAGAGTGTATGATAAAAGAAACTTTTACGGGTTTCTCTTTTGGAAGCTACAAGGCTAAGTACCACTTATACATTGAGTACGCAGTAAGTTTGGGGTGGTATTTTGATTTCAATATAAATAGTCTGGTAAGTCCAAGTGGAAAAATAATTCCACCAAAGCTTTACGGAAAACAAAGATACCCTTCTACAAGTATAAACTTAAATGTCGGCAATAAGACTATAGGCTCTTTTCCTTTTCATAAATTTGTTGCTTTCCAAAAATACGGCACTTCTGCATTTGAAAAAGGTGTTCATGTTAGACATTTAGATGGAAATGTTTTTAACTTGTCTTATGATAACATTGTTCTAGGAAGTGCAAAAGACAACGAAGCAGATAAGTCTCCCACTGTCCGTAAGCGGTCAGCAACTATAGCTAGGAAGTCTCAAGGGTATAGGTCGGTTAGGGCAACAGTTACAAAAGATATTGTAATGAAAATATTAAGAGAATACCTACAGCAACCAAAAATTAAAGGTAGGGTGAGACGTGGGATTGTAAGAGATTTATCTGCTTTGTATGGGGTTACAACTCCAATTGTACAGGCGATATGTAACGGAAGAACTTATAAAGACGTATATAACGAAGTTTTAAATTCAACAGGAGAGGGATATGTTGCTGAGTGATATAGTTGTAAACTACATTAATCACTGCGGAAGCGATTTAAGTGTCGTAGATGCTGCTAGAGTCAGCTTCAATAAGGTTAGTGAGCTTGTTAGCGGCGAGTTGTCTAATAGTGATGTCAAGTTGATTACCTACTTAGCTAGACACAAGCACACATCACCATTTAATCATTGTTTTTTAACTGTTCGTGTTAAAGCTCCAATCTTCGTAGCTCGGCAACTTGTAAAGCATAAGTTTATGCCGTGGAATGAAACAAGTCGTCGTTATGTTCAAGATGAACCTGAGTTCTACTTTCCTGATACTTGGCGAGGGAAGGCTGATAATGTTAAGCAGGGCAGTAGTAATGAAGCTGTGATGTTGCCTCTAGGAAGCTACCTTGAGACTATTAAAAACTCATTAGGTAATTATCAAGAAGCTTTAGATTTTGGTTGTTGTGCTGAACAAGCTCGTATGTTGTTACCACAAAATACAATGACTGAGTGGGTATGGAGTGGAACATTAGGGGCTTTCTGTGATATGCTTAAATTGCGTTTAGATAGCCATACACAGTTTGAGACGAGAGTTGTTGCTGAGAAGATTAGTGACATTGTTAAAAATTGTTTTCCTGTTAGTCACAAAGCATTATTACAAAGCAAGGATTCATAATGAAATACAAGAAACAAGGTAAGAACAATATTAGCCGTAACATTAGTGAATCTGATTTAGCTACATTCAAAGAGTACGATGGTAGTGTAGCGATACGCAATCAATTACTTTATAAGTTAGGTGTTGATACTTCGTTACCTGTCGAAGTGATTGAATGTCAGCATCGTAATTTACAGGATAAGGTTGTTGTTGGGAAGTTGTTTATGGCTTTTGAGAGGCTTGATCGGGAGTGGTGCAAGAGTGGGTTCGCATCACTTGAAGCTTTCGTAGCATACGGTGGTGATGAAACTATGGCTAGAGAAGTTAATGAAATGAACAAGGGGGTTTTGTAGTGACAAAGTATTTAGGAATTGAAATCGACTATAGCCGTGATAATACCATCCCAGAAAAGGGATTGGAGATGCTCACAAAGAATGGCTTCTACAAGAAACCTAATGAGGATAGCCCACAAGAGTCTTTCGCTAGGGCAGCTACTTGTTTCTCTTTCGGAGATTACGGATTAGCTCAACGTGTTTATGACGGTATTAGTAAGCGATGGGGGATGTATGCCTCCCCTGTATTAAGCAATGCTGTAGATGTTAACTGGCCTGTATTTACTAAAGAGGAGTTTGAACAGGCAGGGGATTGGCTAGAGAGTAATATTAAACCAGATGGACTACCTATTAGTTGTTTCTTAGTTAAGATACCCGATACTAAAGAGGGGTTAGTGGCTGCTAGTGCAGAAGCTAAGTGGCTGTCAATGATGGGCGGCGGCATAGGAATCTACTCTGCCAATCGTTCACCAGACGAGAAGTCTACTGGTGTTATGGCACACTTGAAAGGTTATGATGCAGATACTCTAGCCTACAAGCAAACAGCTTCTCGTAGAGGTAGTATCGGAGCTTATTTAGATATAGACCACCCTGAGATTCACACATTCTTACAGATGCGTAATCCTGTTGGTGGAGACATGAATAAGAAGTGCTTCAATCTGAACAACGCTGTCAACATTAACGATAAGTTTATGAATGCGGTTATTAATGGCGAGAAGTATGAACTGATTGACCCTAAACATGGCAACACTGGTAACTTCTTAGATGCGCGTGAAGTTTGGGAAGATATTTTAAAGTTACGGTATGAGACAGGTGAGCCATACCTGAACTTTGTGGACACCGTTAACCGTAATCTGCCAAAACAGATTAAGAATCCTTTGTATAAAGTTGTTCAGTCAAATTTGTGTTAACATCATGGCACAAGTAAAACCCATTGAAAACGATGAACACCCCTAGTGGGCAATATCGTGCTAAGACTGTGAAAACAGTAAAGTGTAACGACTAGAGCGAAAGCTCGTACACCACAAGCTATTGGTGGTGGAAGCGGTGGGAATATCGAAAGATATTATGAGATAGTCTGAACTGCATAGCAATATGCAGCAGCTTGAATAAAGCGGGGTAAGTCTAGCGAGCTTGCTTGAACATATTTGAATGAGATACACCTAATGACAAGTGAAAAGCGTACAGCCGTGTGTTGCTTATCTAGTCTAAACCTTGACACTTACCATGAGTGGAAAGATACAACTTGGGTAAAAGACATGATACGCTTCTTAGATAATGTTTTAGAATACTTTGTACGTTTAGCACCAAAAGATAAGTTACAACGTGCCATTTATTCAGCTAAGAAGGAACGCGCTTTAGGTTTAGGTACTTTAGGTTATCATAGCTACTTACAGCGTAATAATATTGCATTTGAAAGCCAAGAGGCTGCTAGTGCAACATATTACCTGTATAAGCACATTAAAGATGAGGCTTCAAAAGAAAGCTTACAATTAGCTTTAGAGCGAGGAGAATCACCTGACTGTGTTGGCAGTGGGTTTAGGAATAGCCACCTTTGTGTATCTGGGGATACTAAGATATTAACAAAGCAAGGACAAAAAGATATTAAGAGTCTTGTAGGAAAGTCAGTAGAGGTTTGGAATGGTGAAGAGTGGAGTAATACCGTACCTTTTGAAACAGGTGTTTCAAAACTTTTAAAGGTTTCTTTTTCAAACGGAATGGAGTTAAAATGTACACCAGACCACAGGTTTCTTATAGCGACACCTAAAAGGGACACTACTGAAATAGGGGGTCTTAAGCTGATAGAAGTAGAAGCTCGAATGTTAAGAGTTGGAGATTGCTTGCCTAAGTTTTTTACGGTGGCGAATGAGTGCGATTACGAGCTAGAACACGCTTATGAGTCAGGTTTATTTTGCGGAGATGGGAGCATCTCAAATGCGAAAGCAGGTAAATACCCCAGAAAAGAACTCAGGCTTTATGGGGACAAGATGGCATTGGCAAAAGATATTAAGTGGAAATCTAGTACGACTTGGGGTGGGGAAGATTGTGTTAGAGGTTATTTACCAGACTCCTGCTTGGAAAAATATGTTGTGCCTTTTGGGTATTCAATTGCCAGTAAGACGTTGTGGTTATGTGGTTTGATAGACGCTGACGGTTATTCTGGTTCTAAAGGTGTATCTATTTCTATGGCAAGTAGAGATTTTGCTACCCGTGTAGCCCTACTTGTCCAAGAATTGGGTGGAGATGTTAATGTGACAGAAGCACAAAGAACAGGCGGATTTTCTTCACAAAACACAAAATATTATGTCGTTGGTATTAGTATGCACTCTTGCAATAAGATTTTTAAGACTATAACTCCAAAACGTGTTAAAGTTCCTGTAAGTGGTGCTACTCGCCAACAGGTAGGTTCTTACCGTATGACTGAGGTTACTTCTATAGAGTATCTCCCAGAGTCTGAAATGACTTACTGTTTTACCGAGAGTAAAAAGGGGACGGGGATATTCAATGGACTACTAACAAAACAGTGCGCTATAGCTCCAAACGCCTCAAGTGCCGATTTGCTTGGTGTCAGCCCTAGCCGTGAGCCTTTAGCTGGTAATGGTTATAACTCACAAGGGCGAGCAGGTAGCTTCTTAATTAAGAACGAACACCTAGTTAATTTGCTAGAGGTCAAAGGTTATAATGACTCTACTACTTGGAGTAGTATTATCAAGAATAACGGTAGTGTTTCACACCTTGATTTCTTGACAGACCACGAAAAGAATGTGTACAAAGCAGGGAAAGAAATTAACCCTATGTGGATTGTAGAGTTAGCAGCTATCGCCCAAGAGCATATCTGTCAAGGACAAAGTATCAACATACAAGTGCCTAACACAATTACTAAGCAAGAGATGAGTGACATTCACATCTTAGCTTGGAAGAAAGGGTTGAAAGGGTTATACTATTGCCGTACAGAGGCAGCAGAGAAGGTAGATGTCGGCACAGGTGGCGATAAGCCTTTGAATAGTGTCCCCGTTAAGTTTAAGATTGAATATCAAGAGTGTTTAAGCTGTTCAGGCTAGGAGAGAGTATGAGTGTATTTAAAGAGAGCGAGAGCTACCGTCCGTTTACTTATGGGTGGGCTATTGAGGCGGCACAGCGACACAGCATAGACATGGCGTGGGACGTTCACAATATTGAACTACAAGATGATTTACGGCAATACAATAGCAAAGACGGATTGAAAACAAAGAATGTTTCCCACGAAACAAACAAGTACATTATTGATATGCTTGGTTGCCTATTCACACAAATGGATATGACAGTGGCTAGTGGCTATGTACAACTATTACCGTATATCAAGAATAACGAGATTCGTTGTTGGTTGCTGACTGCGGCACAACGAGAGGTTGTCCATCAACGGTCTTATGCCTTACTATCTGAGACGTTTGGGTTTAGCGATAAAGATTGGAGTCGGTTTGCTGAATACGCAGAAATGCGTGATAAGATTGACGCTCTAATCAGTAAAGAGGTCAAAGGGCGTGACGAGTTCAAGGCGGCTGTTATCTTAGTTAACATTTTGTGTGGAGAGGCTATCGGCTTGTTTGGCGCGTTTACGGAGTTCTTAAACTACAAACGTAAAGGTATTTTGATGGGGTTTAATGTTGTTAATCAATACTCTCTTGTAGATGAGACTGACCATGTTGACCGTAATATTATGCTGCTATCTGAAATCTGTAAAGAGTTAACAGACAAAGAGAATAAGCAGCTTGTTACTATCATTACACAAACGATTGATAATCTGATTAAAGCTGAACACCGCTTCATTCATTTAGTTCATGCTATGGGTGAGCAGGATGATTTATCAACGAAAGACTTGTGCGAGTACATTGAATACTTAGGGGAGAGGTTGAAGTGGAAGATTGGTTTGTTACAGGTATGGAATGTCCGTAATAATCCGTTAGAGTGGATGGAATGGTTATTGACAGCTAAACGTCACGACTCGTTCTTTGAAACAAAACCTACAGACTATGTTCATGGTGGGTTAGATGGTAATGTGTCGTATGACCGTTATCAATAAACCCTAGACAACAAAAAGCCAAGCTATCAATTAAGGTAGCTTGGCTTTTTTCACAACATTATTTTTGCTGTAGTACAGTGATAGCTGATTCATGCCTATCCAACAGCTTAACTTTATCAGTATAGATATATGTTCCCATCCCAATAATACAACTGACAAACACCATCCCCGCCATAACAATGCCCCACACCCTGTTAATAATCAAAGATGTGGACTCTTTATTGACTTGGTAGTCTTTCTTTAGTGATGTAAGCTCTTGAACACTGTCGTTGTGCTTAACTTCTAACACAAGAAACTTACTTAGTATCTCTGTTTGAACTTGTTGACCTAACGACATCTTCCTTAGTAATTCATGCGTAGAATCCATCTTAGTATTCAATACGGCAATCTCCGTCTTAACACCACCAACTTCTGTTTCCATACTTCCAACACGCCTAGAGATGTCATCACTCAATTTTACGCTCCTTGTTATTTTCGTTCCCTTCATTATTCCGTGTAGCTACATAGCCAATTGTACCGCCACTAATCATAAGCCCAATAAGAATGTTAAGAGCATCAAGCAAATAAGAGTAGACAGAAAGATAATGAAGTGTGGGGACATTCAAACTCACCCCTATCAAAATAGAGAGGATGACAATAACACTAATGAAAGCTGCACTCAACCCTAAGAACACCCCTAATCTTTTAGTAGAGGGGATACCATTAGATGAGAGGGCTTTATTAAGCCAAATAAATAACTTACTCACATCATCCTCCAAACACTTTCTTACAAACTGTGAGATAAGCCTTTCTATCGGCTAACCCATTAGTGCCACCGTTGATAGCCTTTGTTATATCAAGGAAAGACTGTTCAGTATTCTTGTCGGCATCATCATTAAGCTTACACTTATTCCAATACCAACAACCCACCATGACGGCGTAGTGCAACTCTTCTAACAACTCAGGATGACGCAAGCAATCAACATTGGTTTCTAACGAGAATTGATAATAGTTGGATTTGAATGTCAAATGACACAACCCCCTCCCTCTGTATCTAAACCCATCGCCTGATTGTTCATCGCCATTACCGTAACGGTTGGCGTAAACGCGGTTAGCAATCTCCTGTGGCTTACCTGCATAAGCAATAGCTATAAGTTTTGATTTGAAGTATTTGGGGAACACAACTAACAACCTTTCGGGGGATGTATAGTTAGTATTCTCAATAAACTTGGTAAACCCTTGAGTCTCACAAGCGTATTGAGCTAGGAAGTGTGCAATGCGTAGTGGTGTTGTAATATTATACTTAGGTAGCAATGTATTCAAAGCTACAACTAACTCTTTTGTGTCTTTGCATTTTGGTGCAATCTGTTTTAATTGTAGCTCCGTAATCATTTTAACGCCCTACGCAAAAATTGTTAAAGAGGTTCTAAAAGGGTCTTCTAGGGTGGGTGTTGCTGTGTTAACCCAACAATCTATTTGAATAGCACCTGCTGTTAGTGTGCCCCCTGTTTTAGCCCCTACAACAATCGTATCAGACGATGTTGGTCTGGCTGTAGCATTGAAGCAATAATCGGCATTTGGCATTGCTGTTGTAAAAGTGATTGTATAATCTCCAGTGGAGTTTCGAGCAACAGACGCAACATTATAGCTTGCCTTAATACTTCCCGTTGCATCAAACACCACCCACGCCTTAGCTGCCCAGTGTGCTGCCGCAGCCGTAGCAGGTGCTACATACTCTGTTGTATTTGTCAGGGCATTTACTTCTGCCTGTGTTGCTGCACGAGTAATACCTAAATTTGTAGTGGTGGCTTGTCCTGTTTTAGCGTCAAACTGTGTTTTATTAACAGCACTGTTGCCTGTCGTAGCTGTGGCAACCGCAAACTCTTGTGCCGAGTTACCAGCTACAGGTGCTTTTGTTGCTAGTCCTGTATCTAGTTGACTTTTATTTACTACTTCATACCCTGCTGTACCGTTTGCTGCTGAAAACAACTGAGAGCTAGACCCAGCCAATAATGCCTTTAATGCTAACGCACTATCCACTTGTGTTGTAGAATACACACTAAGATTAGAACGTGCTGTAGCAGCGTTAGACAAAGAAGCTAACGTGCCATAGTTTGTAATGTGTGTATTCAGGTTAGTTTGTACTGTAGCAGCACTACCATAATTATCAGACGATAAAGCCCAATACGCCGCCTCAGTTGCAGGGTCTTTGTTTGTTCCTACTTGCAAAGCTTTATAAATAAGACCATTACGTTGAACGTAAGACTTGTAGTTTGCATGGTATTGATATTCTACCAACGAGTCCCACTCAGGAATACCCATTTGAAATGTATATGCAATACTCGTGTCTTGTCTGTTTTGAAGCCAGTTCATATATTCGTAGTTAGGCTTCTCAACGATATGACCTGTTTGAATCTTTGTACTATTTGGGGCAACAGAGCCACCACCAGCAGCACTAGCCCATTGATAGGTTAGGTCTGGTTTTACTATTTTAGCCATAATTCCCTCTCTTAAAACGGACTTGTGGGTGGAGTAAATGCTGCTGTATAAACCGCATAATCACTAATTCTCAGGTCATTGATATATCCATCAATAGCTCCTTCAACATCATAACCAACATTTAAAAATCTATCGCCAACAGGCCACGAAGGGTGAAGTCCACTGGAAGCAGCAGGATTATCAAACGTCCCGTTAATATACAACCTTACGTTTGTACCATCAAACACAAGCGCAACATGACACCAAGTGTTTCGTCCGACTCCACTGCTACTTAGAAAAATCCAACTATCTAGTGAATC
>OFRG01000614.1_pt1 | contig 12864 bp, 13 predicted proteins | sample 1543071 | NCBI WGS metagenome assembly OFRG01 (sample SAMN07774222, study PRJEB24372) | wastewater metagenome | isolation source: WWTP Verbania (Effluent) | place: Italy: Verbania | collected 2015-12
CAGTGTTTTCCGGCGAAGAGGCAAGGCTTCGTATCGAGAAAATGAAACGAACGGTGCGGCAAGTCATGGTTGCGAATCCGATGCTCGAGGTGCTCGTCAGAATGATGTCCGCACTCACCCCTGGAAACGAATTTGCAACCGAACTTCGACGCACTTAGGATCTCGCAATCCTTTGGATAGAACAAGTATAACCCTGTTGTCATCATACCAATCGAAGGTGAAGCACCAAAGTTGGTTAATGGCCTTCCAGTCTTGTCCAGAATGTCCTTATTGCTCTCACGAGTGTTGGAATTATTGTAAAAATCCAGCACGAGATCCCCAATCAACGCGAGAAATAAGGCGTACTCCTGATCCGAAAGCTCAATGTCTACATTCTCTCGCTGTAGTATAAGCTGAAAGCGGCGGCGGACTTCTGCGCCATCCTTTGCTTCTTCCACTTTGCCGAGTTGTGGAATCGAAACGCCAAACACCAGAACGTAATCGAACTTGATGTCAGCGAATTTCACATATCCCTCATAGTGACTGCCATCACAAACCTGAATGACAGCCTTTTCAACCAGAACTTTTCTCGCTTCCATCACTAAACCTCCTGGAAATTTCTGTCTCACTGACCCAAGCGATGTCACAAAGTCTATACGATAACTCCAGCCAGTGAGGTTATCACAGTTAAATAGTAGCGTCAAGCCTATCTAGCAAATAGTCACTAGCCTTCGGTGTGTTGAAAAACTCTGTGTGTTACTTGACCCAAAGACATTGGTCGAACTAAATAAATAAATAGCAACAACATTGACACATGGAAAAAAACATTCAATAACCCCAGTAAAAACCAACCAATAATAGTCACTCCAAAACTAGACAGAAATCCAGAAGAGCTTATAGAGACTTGGGTGCTAGTGGCAAATAATTCTAAAATATTTAAAAAAGTTGAATGGAAAGTTTCAAGCAAACTAGAAATAATAAATAAAGACAAAGCGTAAAAACCAAAGATACATAAGAAGAAAAATAATATTTGGCGCCATCGACTCACTAAAAGATCCCAAGTTTGCATCAAAGACTTTGCTAATGGCTGATTAAAACAAATAATAAAAAATGGTGTAAAAATATTCAAATACATTCCAAAAATAGCTAGGGGTAAAAATAAAATAATTGCAACAACTATAAACTGGTTTGCAGCATATTCCGTCCCTTTTAACACAATTGCCGGTAAAGCAATCGCTAGAAGCGCAACTAAATAATAAATATTTGTAAAAATACTAACCCAGAAAGTTGGCCAAAATTTATCACGGACAATAGCACTTGGTTTTATTTGCTCTGGCCAAGACACTAATTTATAAACTAAATCAGCTAAGCCCTCAACACTAGAAAAACGTTTGGAATTATCGCGAAGATAGAGCAAGACCTTTGCCAAAAGCCAAACTCGAGCAATGTTAGTTATTGCAACAAACATTCCAAAAACAATGAGTGCAATTATTGGTGCAGAAAGCAAAAATGGCCAACCAAAAAATGGCAATGCATAATTTATCGAGAGCAATTCTGGCCACCGGCCTTGCAAACCTAAGGCGTGCAGTAATAAAGGGTTAACTGCTCCGACTAAAAAAAGACCAAAAAACCACAAGCTTGGCCGGCCTGTGGTGATGGTGTATGCACTTTTGATAATAGTTAAAGCGCTACGCATTGAATATATTGATAATTAACTACCACTTTCAGTTGGGGCAACATCAAACTCCGGTAAAGTTTTTTTACCCTGAGGCAAAATGTCTTTGACTATTTTTGCAAACTGGTCTTGCTCTAATGTTTCTTCAGCTATTAATGTCTTAGCAATCTCATCTAAGTAACTTCTGTGTAGGATAAGAGTTTCTGTTGCCCGTGCTAACCCTTCTTTCATAATTCGACTAACTTCAGCGTCAATTTTTTTTGCGACTTCTTCACTATAATTTCGCTGTTCCCCTAACTCGCGTCCTAAAAATACAGTTTCGTGTGAGTCGCCTAAAGTAATCGGGCCCATTTCTTCACTCATACCGTATGTTGTGACTAATTTACGGGCCATAGATGTAGCAGTCTTTAAATCGTTGCTAGCACCAGTTGTTAGCTCGCCGAAAACTAATCGCTCTGCGGCATAGCCACCAAGAAGAGCTGCAATTTCATCCAAGAAACTGGACTTTGTATGTAAGTGACGATCTTCGGAGGGAAGCTTCATTGTGTAACCTGCGGCACGGCCGCGTGAAAGAATAGTCACCTTATGAACTGGGTCAGACTCAGGAAGAACGCTTCCAACTAAAGCATGACCACCTTCATGATAGGCGGTAATTTCTTTTTCTTTAACCGACAAAATATGGCTTTTTCGCTGAGGGCCAAGCATGACTTTTTCAATAGCTTCACGCAAATCTTCTGTTGCAATCTCTTTTTTATTTATTCTGGCTGCTAGAATTGCAGCTTCATTTAAAATATTCGCTAAGTCTGCTCCGCTAAATCCTGGGGTGCGCTCCGCGATATTTCGCAAGTTAACGCCCTCTGCCATTGGCTTGCCTTTACTGTGAACTTGTAGAATTTCTTCTCGGTCACGAATGTCGGGCAAATCTAACATTACTTGGCGGTCAAACCGACCAGGGCGAAGAAGCGCTGGGTCAAGGACATCAGGACGATTAGTCGCAGCAATAACAATGACATTAGTCTCTGTTTCAAAACCATCCATTTCAACTAAGATTTGGTTTAAAGTTTGTTCACGTTCATCATGGCCACCACCAAGTCCTGTACCGCGCTGTCTTCCAACTGCATCAATTTCATCTATAAAGATAATACAAGGCGCATTCTTTTTTGCTTTTTTAAATAAATCGCGAACACGGCTGGCACCAACACCCACAAACATTTCCACAAACTCAGAACCACTAATATGGAAAAATGGAACATTGGCTTCACCAGCAACCGCGCGCGCTAAGAGTGTTTTTCCTACCCCAGGGGCGCCAAGCAGTAACACCCCTTTTGGAATTTTAGCACCAAGTTGCAAAAACTTTTGAGGGTAACGTAGGAATTCGACAATTTCAGAAAGTTCTTCTTTGGCTTCTTTACTGCCAGCAACGTCGGCAAAACGAACTTTATTTTTTCGTTCGTCAGAAAGTTTTACTGAACTTTGACCAAAGCTCATGGCACGATTATTCGTGCCTTGAACTTGTCGCATTAAAAAGAAAATAAATAAACCAATCAAAACCAGCGGCACTAAAAACGGCAGCAAATTTTCAGCCACGCGTGCTACTGGTCCTGTTGTTTTATATTCAATCCGTACCGCGCGAATCTTTTCAGAATCAATTCCACTGTTTGTTAAAAAGTCTGTAAAATTTTCTGTGCCTACACTGGCTGTTTGTTTAACAGAGTCATCATGAAGTTCAGCAGTTAATTCAGTTCCGCTAATAACAATAGTTTTTACTTTTCCTTCGTTAACTTCTCGAGCAATATCTGAAAGTGCTGTTGGTTTAGTTTTACTGTCACTAGCAAACAAAGCAAACACGGCAGAAATAACTAAAAACCCTACGAGCAAGAGAATTATATTTTTTACAATTTTTCCCATAAAATCTGTTTAATGAAATATACCGATGTCAAAATATTATAATGAACATTTTCTGACAAAGCAAGTAACCTTAGCAAGTGGTGCCGGGGAGAGGACTTGAACCTCCATGGGATTGCTCCCGCTAGCTCCTAAGGCTAGTGCGTCTGCCAATTTCGCCACCCCGGCTAAAACCTCTTTTTTTCTAGATCCGAGATTGCTTTAACCTCGATTACACAGTATTGTACCAAAAAACACTACTAATTAGCAAAGAGTCTAGTATTAGACACTAAATCTATTTTCCAATAAAAAAACTACGATACTGCGCAGTATCGTAGTGTAATAAATTTAAATTTAAGAAACTGCTGTGACAACAAAGCGAACAATAACATAAGACATAATAATAACTATAGTTCCAAGAAGAGCATACAATAACGTATCCCTGCCTTTTCTAGCTTGGTTTTCATTTCCTGCGGAAGTCATGTACCAAAAGCCACCTATAATAATGAAGAGTACGGCAATAGCAAAAGCGACACCAAGAAATGCCTTAGTAACTTTCGCTATCAAGTCATTGACATTAGTAGCTCCGCTAATTCCACCACTACCAGTTCCACTTTCCGGAATGCACAAACCATTAATATCCTTATAACCACCCTCGCAGGTTAAAGCTTGAGTACTGTGAATAAATGAAAACAAACCAGCAGTTAGCGCAAGCACAAAAAACGAAACTAAAATTAAGGGGCGAAAAATATTTTGCATAAAATATAATATAGTCCTAGGAGCAAAATAGCAAAACTATTTTACGCCTAGGACTATCCCGCACCGAAAGAAGCGATGCGGGAAAGGGTTATGGATTGGCAGGTGTAGTAACAAAACTAACCACAGCCGTCAAGACAACGTAAGCCAAAATAATAATCACAATACCAATAATGGCGTTGATTACTGTTTGCTTACCCTTCGTGGCTAAGGTTTCATTACCAGCAGAGGTAATATACCAAAAACCACCTAAGATCAAAAACAGAACTGCTATCGCAAAAGTGATAGAAAGAATCCAACCTACGGCTTTGTTAATCAAGTCATTAGCGCTAGTAGTTGCAGTCGTATTTATACGAGAGTCTGGAACATAACCTGTTGATAAGTCAGCATGACTAACCACCGGCACCAACAAAGGGGCCAATGCTATTACAGAAACTACGACTAATTGAATCGCAGTCATCCAGTTTATTTTTTTGAGTATTTGTTTCAAAGCATGTTCACCCCCTTTCAATGAAAAGGTTTGATTGACAATAAATCTTGTCTAATATCAATTACTAAAAGTATACCATATTTTCAGGCAAACTCCAAAATCAAAGGGGACTCCTTGCACTTCTTGCAGTAGTGCAAGGAGTCCCCTTTGTGACCAAGCTAACCGGCAACTAATCGCGTCACTATTACTACTATTGTTGTTGCAAGTGCAATTAGGGCAATGCCGGCAAGAGCCCACTTAATCATCTCTAGAGCTTTTTTTGTGGCTGCCTCATTTCCACCAGAAGTCATATAACGAAAACCACCCAGAATCACAAACAGTACCGCAAGCCCAAAAGCAATCGACAACGCCCACTTAATAACTGCGCTGACTAAATCTTCAACACTGCAATATTTAAACTTGCTAAAAACATCCAGCACTCCTGCCTTTTCTGCGCCGGCGTCTTTAAACTGGCCTTCTAACTTATTACAATCAGCCGCCAATCCAACTTGAGGGACAAGACTAAAGGAAATTAGTATGCTTAACAATATAATTTTTAATTGACGCATTCTATTTTGTACCAATTAAGTTTTGAACAATACTTATAATACTAAAGGCCAAGAGTGCAACCACAAGTCCTGCCACCGCCCATGTTACAATACTTTTTCCTTTCGTAATTTGCGCTGGAGCTCCGCCAGATGTAATCATCATAAACCCACCAAAAATTATCATGACCACAGAGAGCATCCCAATGAGAAGCAAAAGGATGTTCATGATTTTTATAAAAAACTCTGGTAAATTACTGGAGTCAAGTGGATTGTTAAAAAGCAATCCGGTATCACCTGTGCCAGTTGGGTCATTGCCGTTCCCTGTGCCATTGCCGTTTCCAGTATCATTTGCTCCACCCCCGCCACCGCCTCCACCGCCACCGCCACCGCCACCGCCAGGAGGTGGAGGATTACCATCTTTATCAGCTACTGCCACATTATAAGTTTGACTACCTAGAACAACAGTAAAGACACCAGCTGCATCTTGAGCAATTATAGTAAAACTAAAATTGCCTGACGCTGTAGGAGTGCCAGAAAGCTGATAACGGTTACTATTTAGCGGTGCCAAAATCAAGCCTGGAGGAAGATTTCCCGTTTTTGACCAAGTTACTGTAGTACTACCAGATGGTGGAGAAGTCAACGAAAAAGTTTGACCAGCAATAGGCGCCCCAACTTTAAAAGTACCGGTCAATGTCGACGGAGAAATCCCTCCTTGTCCGCCACCCCCGCCACCCAAAGTCACTCCTTGAAAAGTTACAGTCACTCGGTTACTTGCAACTTGGGCATCCAAAACTGATCTTCCTTGATCATCTATTGGATATAGCAAAGCCATAACTCCGACTGTTGTAGAACTAGGGTTGCTTCCAGATGTTAGACTACTCCATGTTTGTGTATCACTAGCAGAAATTGTAACTCCTCCTTGATGCGGACGATCAACAATAACGCGCTTTGTTGAACCACCATCATATGAAAAAACTATCCTATAAGAAAAGCTGCTTATGCAAGATGAAAATTCGTTTTTAAAATTAAAATTTACTACAGAACGTAGGTTGTCTGTTGCATTTGGACTTGAAGGCTGAGAAGTTAATAATGCAGCCCCACTTAAGTATTGATTAGGCCTAGTACAATCGACAGCAGCTGATACTGGCAAGGCAAAACCCAGTCCTGATATAACTAACACAAAACTAACTACAAATAAAAATATTTTTTTCATATTATGGAGTATTGGCTGGAGGGGTGGCATTACCAGCCGAATTACCGGAACCGCCACTCCCGCCTTTAATATATTGCAAAGGATTAGTTAAAATATCAGCTCCACTTTTAAGTCCTAAACTAAGCGAGCCTTTCAAAATTGTATTGACGGTCAAAAAGGCGATCATAACTAAAACAAATCCAATCACAGCATTAGTTAAACCTTTTCTTGCTTTAGTAATTGCCCCCATATCCCCCGCCGCAAGAACCATCTGCAGGCCTGATTTTACAATAAAGAAAACCGCCACTATTCCAGCTAAAGCAATGAGGATGCTTGCCAAGCGCCCCATAAATTTAAAAATGTCTTCGACAGTACAGGCATCGGAAACATTTTTATCCTCTACCGTCCCTTTGTTGCCACAATTTACTATTCCACCTTCGAGGATCGATTTAGAACCTGAGTCAACATTGGCGCTAGCGTTTGAATTAGCATCGACAGCATAAACAAGCTGCGGCAAAATTGATAATGCCAAGACTATGCCGAATATGAAAGAAAAAAGTTTTTGTTTCACTCTATAATTTAACTAATATTAGCCTAAGTATAGCACAAACTGCCATAAATCTTTGAAATTGTTAATTTCGCACTTGGGTCAGCGTACGCGCTTGACTAACAGCACTAGACAAGGCTTCTTCAACGCGCGCCCCGCGAAGAACTACTGCGTCTATCATGTCACCGATAATTCCATCAAACCTAACTTGGTTTGGTTTGTAAAAACTTTTTGCCGTTAAGTTAGCGTGCGCAAAAACCCCAATTTCAGGGTCTTGAATTTGAAGTTCGATTAAGTCCTTACGACTCGAGGGTTGTTTGTGAACTGCGTAATACTTGTCTAAAGAGTCTTTGCTCGAAATAAATTTCAAAAAATCCCAAGCAACATCTGCATTCTTAGTTTGCTTGTTTACGACTTCACCAAAATAATTTGCAAAGTTCACTGCAGACCCCTCCAGATTATACTGAGGCACAGTAGTCACATCAAAATTTAAATTAGGTGATTTTTGAATAATAGTTTGTCTAGTGTAAGCGTAGCTATACAAAAACGCGGCACGGCCATTAGCAAAAGAGTCTATAGAGTAGTCACTTCTAGCATTCCAAGTATAATTAGCACTAGCAGGATCGGCAAAAGAAGTATAAAAACGCAAAGCTTCTAAACCTGGGTTAGTATTACCACTAGTGTTACTAACACTACGATTAAAAGTCGGACTTTGACCATCACTACTCCAAGGCACAGCGCCAGCCTGTAACATTAATAGATAAACAATATCAGTCGCCCGATTAACGTTAGAGTTCATCCCCATTGCCACCCCACTACGATCAAAATAACCGGTCCGGTTTTGCTTTGTTAACAGTCGAACATGAGTTTGAAACTCATCCCAAGTTTTTGGCGGGGTAGCAATGCCTGCAGTTCCCAACAAATCTTTATTATAGTAGAGTCCCAGTGAATCAACATTTAAAGCAACTCCGTATATTTTTTGGTCTTTGGTAAAGTCATTAACCACTGCGTCGACAAAGGCATCTTTATAGTCACGGAAAACCCAAGCTTTTTCTGGAACAGCCGTTACTTTATCTAAATACTTAGGCAACCAAGAGTTGTTTATGGAAAAAACATCGGGACCCTCTCCTGCAGCTAGTGCATTGAGTAAGTCTTCTTCGTAAGTTTCAATATTCTTTTTAGTGTATTCGATTCGAACGTTAGGGTGTTTTTTTTGATATTCTTGAATTAAAGGTTGGATATTCTGACTATCTTCAAATGGCTTCCAAAACTTTAAAACAACCGCGTTTTGTTTTGGTGCGCTTCCCCCACAGCCTAGTGATAAAAATGACAAAGCCAAAAGTACAGCAATAAATTTTGTGTGTTTAAACTTTTTGAATATTTTTAGCATGGTTTTATTTTTTCGCTACAAACTAACATTATTTATTTTACAAAGACAAATTTTTTAAATATTTTGAAAAATCTTCATGCAAATCGTCGTGCTTAAGACCAAACTCCACAACTGTTTTTAAATACTCCAGCTTATTTCCACAATCATGATATGTTCCATTTTTAATTTCTACGGCCCAGCAAGTTTTTTGGCGTTCAAGCAAAATATTTACAGCATCTATATAAACTAATTCGCGAGGAGTGTTTTCTTTTTCAAGCCTACGCATTGACTCTTCAATCGCCGAAAACATCTCTGACTCGTAGACCCCTGCAGACACAACTGCATAATCAGAATTCATTCGTCCTTGTCCAGGCTTTTCAATTATTTGATTTATCTTTAGCACTCCAGATTCTGTCTCATGACCAGCTGCATAACCATAACGCTTAAAGTCTTCTGGACTATTTTTTCTGACACTTGCTAGCACAGCGCTACCACCAAGGCGCTCGTAGCTGCTAACTAATTGTTGGCATCGCGTAGGGCTGGCCTCTATAAATTCATCGCCCCAAAGGACTAAAAACGGTTCATCCCCAATTATCTCACGAGCGTTCCAAATTGGTGTTGCATTGCCCAAAGGACCTTTTTGACGAACATAATAAAAATTAGCAAGATTTGCAATACGCCTAATTTCATCGAGCGCTTCGTACTTTCCAGACTCCTCTAATCTTTTTTCCAATTCAAATGGATAATCAAAATGGTCTTCAATACTTCGTTTTGACCAACCTGTGACTATAATAATATCCTCAATCCCCGCTGAGACAGCGTCTTCCACAACATACTGAATAATCGGCTTGTCTACAATAGGCAGCATTTCTTTAGGTTGTGCTTTGGTAGCAGGCAAAAACCTCGTCCCGTAACCAGCCGCTGGAATTATTGCTTTACGAATTTTTTTCTTCTGCATATACATTAGTATATCACCAATACTACCAATTATTCCAATACACTCCATATTTATTTACCTGTACGAAAACCAATTTGGGATAATGGCTTTGAATCTGTAGCAATCAACCTCTTAATAGCCTCGAATACAACCCTAAATTGATTATCATATTTTTTCTCAAGTTTTTCTATTTTTTCACGTAGCTCTTTATTTGTGGCGAGCATTTCACGAATCTTAGTAAATGTCCGCATAATTTGAATATTAACTTGAATTGAACGTTCACTGTTAAGAACACTAGACAGCATAGCAATACCTTGCTCCGTAAAAACTAACGGCCGTTTACGCAACCCCATCTTTTCACGATTGGATGTGCCAATTTGGTACTTCCAATTTTCCAATTCAACTTTAGTCAATTGAAACATAAAATCATCTGGGAAACGATCAGGGTTTCTACGAACTGCTCGATTTAGAATCTTTGTTTCAACCTCGTATAACTCTGCCAAGTCACGATCAAACATGACTTTATTCCTTCGAATGAAATAGATCTTAGTTTCAAGACGTTCGACAGGTATTGCTATTGATATTTTCTTTTTTAACATAGACGATTTCCTTTGCGGTCACAATTTGTGACCTCAATTTTATTTAATCATTAAGTTTTGGGCGATACTGGAGGGCTTCTGCTAAGTGATTAGTCGCAATAGCTTCGCTACCTGCCAAATCAGCAATCGTGCGAGCAATTTTTAACAAGCGATGCGCTCCTCTGCCGGAAAGAGCATATTGCTTCATCGCATTTTTTAGTAAGTCTTGCGTTTCTTGCCCAAGTTTACAATATTTTTTTAGTTCTACAACATTCATTTCCGAATTGGTTTTGCTTTCGCCAAAACGATTAAGTTGTAACTCTCTTGCTTTCTCTACCCGAGCCACAATTTTCTCGGAACTTTCAGCAAGTTCATCTTTCATCATTTTTTCATAAGGAAGCCTTGGAACTTCGATATGCAAGTCAATGCGGTCAATTAGTGGACCAGAGATTTTCTTTTGATACTTGTAAATTTGACCAGGAGTGCATAAACAACGTTTCCCGCCATCCCCATAGTAACCACAAGGACAAGGATTCAGTGCCGCCACCAGCATAAACTGAGCTGGAAAATTTACAGTGTTTTTAGCACGTGCCACAGTCACATGGCCATCCTCCAGCGGCTGACGCAGTGCCTCCAAAACATGACGCGGAAATTCAGGGAATTCATCAAGAAATAAAATACCACGGTGTGCTAAAGTAATTTCTCCTGGTCTGGGATCGCTTCCCCCTCCCACAAGTGCAGTATGAGAAGTGGTGTGGTGAGGGCTACGCACGGGCCTAGCTGTAACTAACCGCCCCTGTAATTTCCCCGCTATACTGTAAATTTTAGTTAGCTCCAAAGCTTCGCTCGTAGAAAGCAAAGGCAGAATCCCCGACATTGCTCTTGCTAATAATGTTTTACCGGAACCAGGTGGCCCGTACAGTAAAACATTATGGCCACCAGAACTTGCAATCTCAAGAGCGCGCTTAGCAAGCTCTTGCCCAGCAATATCTTTCATGTCAATTAATATTTGCGGTTTTTGTAATAAATCTTTAGCAACTAACGGGGCAACAGGAAGCAATGAAACAACACCCAACAAATGGCGAAGCAGACTAGAAAGACTATCAACAGCAAAAACAGTTATCCCTTCCACAAGCGAGGCCTCCACCGCGTTACCAGCTGGCACATAAATCTCTTTTGCACCAAATGCAAGCGCAGCTAAGGCAATTGCCAAGACGCCAGGAACCGAACGTACGCTACCGTCTAAAGACAACTCTCCCACAAAAATCTTACCCTCTAAGGAAAAGTTAATTTTTTCTGAAGCTAAAACGATGCAAAGAGCTATGGGCAAGTCAAAATGCGTGCCAACTTTTGGCACATCCGCGGGAGCTAAATTCACAGAAACTCTGGTGGGAGGATATTCACACTCAGAGTTTTTCATGGCCGCCTTAACCCGCTCGCGACTCTCTTGCACTGCCGTATCTGGCAGGCCAACAATAATAGTAGCAGGCAAACCATTGCTCACTGTGGCTTCAACTTCTATTATCGCAGCATCTAAACCAACTACGGCTCCAGACAATACTTTTGCTATCATTCTCTGATGATAGCAGAGAGGAGATAAAATAATTCTAAAGATTTTAAAAGGACTTATGCGCTTGAGCCAAGTTTGAGGCATTTCCCGAGGATTTTTAGAAGCGTAGTCATCTACGATGATAAAAACCACAGTGAAATAACGAAAAAATTGACCAAAGCCAGTTTATGACTGGGCTTCGCCGAGGCACACACTGGCGGGCGCGCAAGTCCTATTTTGGCCAAAATTCCCGCACTAAATACCAAAAAACACCTACTAAAATATAGACGTCAGCAAGATTAAAAATTCCGTTTGCAACTAACAAATAGTCGCGAACACTTCCAACTATCAAACGCTCTCCTAAATTGGAAGCGCTTCCAGCAAGAATTAAAATAAAAGCGATTTTTGAAGGCGACGCTAAATTCTTCCAGCTGACTTTAGCCCACCACGCCAAGGCCACAGTACTGACTGCATAGACACTGTACATCAAAAATTTTGGTATTGGTGCACTAAATGCAAACTCTGCATTTGTATAAAGTTGTAATCCAAAACCACCTGCAAAGGAAGTAAGTAACCACGGTTGACTCTGGCTTGGAAAATTAAAAATGAGAACTTTTAAAATTTGATCACATGCCACTAACACAATAAATAAACCAAACCAAAAAATGAAAGAGTAAGCTCTTTCATTTTTAGAAATTTCTTGGCTGGCAATTACTGGCGTCTCCATAATATAATTAGACTCCCGTTTCTGCCCAAGGCAAAACTCGAAGCCTATCTTCTGCAATATCTTCTTTTGTATTTATATCAATTCCATAAACACCTTGCTCTATTCGGCTAAGGGCAGTTTCAATCTTAGCCAAATCTCCTTGGATCCTAGACATCACGTCTTGACTGACTTCATCCATTTCAATTTCCGATGCATTTTCATCTGGATCCTCTCCAACTTCTGTGTGCGATGACAGTCCAGCCAACTCTTCAGTTAACTGAGCTTTTGTTGCTAAGAGCAATTGCTTCATTTCTTCTGTAAATTCAGCTGAGTGCATATGTATATCTCCAAAATTATAAAGTCTCTAACCCCTTTAGTATATCCTATTCTTTTTAAACCGCCTAGAATAGGTTTATAAATAACAAAAGCGCCTCAAACGGCGTCCCAAAATTGTAGAATATAAGAACGGTGTGAGGCGCTAACTCAAAGCCTTGAGCTAGTTACCGCCTTAGATCCAAAATCCGCTCCGAGAGCAGGTTCTAAACCTAAGGCAGTGGCTAACATTTTCATCAGCTTCAAGCGTTTCTCGAAATAAATTCGAGAGCGTCTGAATTCCAATCAAATGTCAAACTACACTTTAAACTCCCCTTATGGTCTTTCGACCTCAAAACGCAC
>OFRG01000618.1_pt1 | contig 12794 bp, 15 predicted proteins | sample 1543071 | NCBI WGS metagenome assembly OFRG01 (sample SAMN07774222, study PRJEB24372) | wastewater metagenome | isolation source: WWTP Verbania (Effluent) | place: Italy: Verbania | collected 2015-12
GAAACAGCTTTAGCAACTGAAATCAGTGCCGGAACTGTCATATCTGTAGCAGTAGCAGACACCGGAACACAATACAGTGTGACTATCGTAGCTCTTTCTGGAACTACAATAATGCTGAATGGAGCATCCTTCACACAGTCAAACTGTAAGCCTTATTTCGTTTAAGGATTTTCATTGGAGTTTTTTAAGATAAGATGATGAGGGGAGACTTGTAGGGAGTCTCCCTTTTTTCCAAAACCAAATTCATGAAACTTAGCAATCTCTTAATTCTCTTTTTACTTTTTATTTCTTCCAATTTGTTTTCCCAGGCACACAATTTTAGGTGTCTTGAAAATGAAGTTTATTCCATTGGTTGCACAACTTGCGACAATTCACGGACCGGGAAAATGATTACCGGAATGGAAGTTGATATCGATGGTCGAAAAACAGAATTATATAATCCGATTATAGCGAAATATACCACCACAACGGTAACGCTAATTGATTATAAGTTTACCACAGTAACGATTAAACTTGCAAGTACTTATTTTGCTTCGATTACAGATCTTCTTAATGCTGTAAAAGTTTGCTCAGATATCGGGTTTAGTGCTGGGATCGACACACTTACATATACAAACGATACCTTAAAAATTAGTTTTAAAAACGATTCTATTGCAGCCTATAAAGTTAAAATAGGAGACGAACAATACATCGATACTGCTACTTATGCAAGTGACACACTTAAATTGAGTCTTTACAATGATAAAAAAGCTCAAACTAAAATCTACATTCCGGCAGGAGGTGGAGGAACGGATGACCAAAAGATCGATACATTTGAAATCAATTCCAATAACTTAAGAATTAGTTTAGAATCCGATGGTGAAATTTACAAATCTGTTAGTCTTAGCCCTTATTTGGACAATACTGACGCTCAAAAAATTGATACATTTTCTCTATCGAATGATACAATAAGACTAAGTTTAGAAGGTGACTCTGAAAAATATAAGTCACTTTCTTTAAACGAATATAGGCAGAAAATAGATACTTTTTCCTATTCGAGTGATACACTAAGAATAGGATTGTCGAATGATAGTTCACTTTATAAAAAAGTGTACATACCACAAATTACTGATACCGATGATCAAACAGTTGACACATTTGATATCAGTTCGAATGTATTGAGGCTTAGTCTGCAAGGGGATAATCAAGCATTCAAAAGCGTCTCATTGAGTGGGTACCTTGATAATACTGACGCTCAGACATTGAGCTGGGTTTCAGGATCAGGAAATCTGACTATTTTAGGGGGGAATACTGTCAATCTTGATGGACGCTATTTATTAACTGAGGTCGATGGGAGTACAACAAATGAGATTCAAACTCTTTCTGCTACAGCCGGAAAAGGAACATTAAATTTATCTTTGGGTGGTGGTTCGGTGACATTAAATGACTCAAGTTCTACAAATGAATTACAGACAATTGATTCATTTAATATCACAACAAATCAATTAAGATTATCATTATCTCAAGACGCTCCGACATATACGGTAAATTTAAATCCATATTTGGATAATACCGATAATCAAACATTATCTATTAGAGCAGGAAAAGGAACTATTGACTTAACAAATAGCACTTCAATAACATTGGCCGATAGCTCCGCAACTAATGAAGCATGGACTATCGATGGAGATGACGCTGACACAGAAGTAATTTCCAATCAAACTGTAAAATTTGAAGGAGCCGGAATAATTACAACAGATTATGTTCCAGCGTCCGATAAGATAATAATTACAGCAACAGAAGTAGATGGATCAACATCAAACGAATTACAAAATTTATCTTATGGATCAAAATCAGGAAGCGATGTTCCGGTAAATATTTCAAGTGGAGCCGGAATAAATCTTACTCAAGGGACAAATATATTTTTAGATAGAGTTGCTTCTAATTACTTAACGATTGAAGGTAGGACAACAATAGATACTTTTAGTTATTCAAGTGATACGCTAAAAATCAGTTTAACCAATGACTTAGAAGCAGCAAAGAAAATATATATTCCTTCGGGTGGAGCTACGACCAACAACATAGTAACCAATGGAAATATAATCACATCGACAGTTAATGGAGTGGCAGACACTACCCTAGCGATCAGAACAGTCTCAAATACTTCAAGTACAAACAGTCTTTCGACAACTATTAACGGTGTTACTGGGTCAAATGTGAACATCATAAATAGTAATAGTAATTCTATTTCAGGAAATATATTCACAGGATCAGTTAATGGAGTCAGTGACACAAGTCTAATAATTGGAACCAATTTAATAACATTCTCAAACGGTGTATTAACATCAAATGTGAATGGTATTACTGATACGAGTTTAATTAATACAGTAGCCACAACAAACGTATTGAGTTTGTCGGGCAATACAATGACTTCCAATGTGAATGGTGTTAGTGATACATCGCTGGTTATTGGAACAGTAAACGCAAATTTATTGGGTAATTCGATTACTGTAAATGTGAACGGTGTTACTGATACCGTTTTAGTGATCGGACAGCATACTTTAACGAGCTCGGCCAACTCTATGACCAACGTTGAAAACGGTCTAACAGCGTCAGCTAACATCATAAATTCAAACGCCTTAAGTAGTTCTACTAATACAATCACTTCCACAATTAACGGAGTTGCAAATTCAGGAACAGGAACAATAATAAACACCAATGTTTTAAATCTCTCTGGAAATACTTTGACTGAAACAATTAACGGAGTTGCAGATACTTCGCTTGTTATCGGTACAAATACTTTGAATTTAGCAGGAAACGAGATTACAACTAACGTAAATGGGAAAACAGATACCACACTTGTTATTGGAGTCAATACCTTAAACTTATCCGGCAACCAAATAACTACAAATGTTAACGGCAAAACCGATACGACATTAGTAATAGGAACTGTAAGCAATACGAGTTCAGTAAATAATTTAAGCACCTCGGTTAATGGAGTGACAGGATCAAATGTTACGATTATAAATTCTAATGTTTCCAATTTATCAGGCAATACAATTACAAATACCATAAACGGAGTGTCCGATACGGTCCTTGTTATTGGTCAACACACTTTGACAAGCTCCGCAAATAGCATGACCAATGTTGAAAATGGATTGAGTGCATCAGCTAACATCGTTAATTCAATTTCAAATACTAGCTCTACAAATAGCTTAAGTACGACAGTGAACGGAGTTACCGGATCTAATGTAAATATCATCAATTCCAATGTGATTGGTTTTTCAAATTCCGTTTTAACATCGACAATAAACGGAGTAAGCGACACAGCACTAATTAATATATCCGGTGGTACATCTAAGGGATGGAACGGATTAAGATATTCTAATGATACAATATTTAGGGGTTCAAATTCATCAACCTTGGACAATGGATCAAAATTAAGGTTCAATACCTACAATTACATGGACACTTATTTTGATTCTTACATTAACTCTACAGGAGGCGCAACCCTTCCAACATTACACCTTAAAGCTAATAATGATGTTTGGTTTGGAGCGCAAGATACCACAACCGCAGGAACCGCTTACGCTGCAAATAAGCCAGTATTATATTTCAGGTATTCAAGTGATGGAGCCTTAAATTTTGGCTTAAATACAACATCAAACATCAATAGACTTGGAGCCGGGGCGGTCAATTTCGGAGGAACAGGCGAAGCAAAAGGAGACTATTCTTTTAATTCAGGATTTACCGGGATAGCAAATTCAACCTACGCGATAAACTTGGGAGCAAACGGCCAGGCGAAAACTGGAACGTATGCCTTCAATAGTGCCGGGTACGGAATATCAAGTGGCTTTTCTTCTATAAGTATGGGATATAATTCTACGGTCTCCAATGATTATGCTTTTAATTCAGGTAGATCTTCTAGTGTTACCGGATATGAGGCTGCAAACTTCGGAGCAGTTGGAACAGTAAGCGGTCAGGGAGCCAAAAATTTTGGCTATTCAGGTCAAGTATCCGGAACTCAGGCTTTGGGATTTAAAGAAAATAATGTCACTACAGCAAACCAAGCATTTAATGGATCTTACTACACTTATGCCAGGGCGTATGGAGTAAGTAGATTTGGATATTTAGGCATCGATTTCACTTCACAAAATGCGAATAACTGGGTTTCAACTGATATACTATTTACAGTTGATAACGGTAAAAACGACACTACTCGATCATGCGCACTCACAATGAATGCGAGAGGCTGGACACAACACCGTGATTTAGGAACTACTCAAATAAAAGTGGTTGATTCATTAGCTAAACCAAAAGCAGTTCTAGAAATAGTTTCCACAACTTCAGGTATGATCCCGGCCGGAGGAACCAAGGCGCAACGAGACGCAATTTTCAATGACGCTACTCAAGCGGCAAACTTTACACCAACTTATACTAAGGGGTGGGTTAATTCTGCCGGAGGGTCAATAATGGATCAATGCGGAATGCAATTTCAAACCACTAATGAAACTGGTGGATCGAGTTTATATGCTCTAAGATGGAATGGAACAATTTACGTATGGCACCAAATATACTAATCATGAAACAGATATTTATAATCACTTTTTTACTTGTATCAAATTTTTGCTTTAGCCAAATCGCACCTAAAAACAATGGATATGGCGGAAATGAAATTGATAAAAGGCTTGATAAATGGGATTCTAAGGCTCGTTTAACTGAGAAAGAATTCTATGATTTATATCCACAATTTAAGGGTAAAATGGCAGATCCACTAATGTTTGATATACCATATCATAAGTATCTCGGACATAAAGTAGATACTTTAAGTTGTGATTCAATTCTAAAAATTTATATCGTAGATGTTCAGATTGAAAAGAACGTATTTATGACATTTTCAATACCAATGAAATAATGAAAGGGAAATTAATAATTATATTTTTATTGTTTTCTGTATCTCTTTTTGGGCAGCGCACCAAAATGAAATACATAGAGGTAACAGATACTCTCAAGTTTGGAACGAAGGTAACAACCGGGATTTATGTCACTGGTTCATCTGTAGATTCAACTAAATTACTTCATGCCGGGATTTTGTCAAGTGTTGGAAAAGACACTGCTTACTTTTATCCTGAGTCTTATGGAGCCGTAGTAAATGATGGAACGGACGACCGGGCAGCTATCCAGGCGGCCATCGATGCTGCTTGCGCTAAAGGTGGTGGTATAGTTTGGTTATCAAAAGGTGAATATAAAATCACTACTTCAGTAAGTAGAGGCTCTTATGAAAGCGGTTTACATTTATGTTCTTATGTTTCACTCCAAGGACAAGGGTGGCAATGTGTAATAAAATCTACTTTAACAACTGCCGGAAAACATATAATTTCCACGCCTTCATTGGCTACTAATATTAAGATTTTAGATCTTCAGATTAAGTCTGATTCCTTACCGTCAGGGGCAGCAATATTTTCGCAAAGTGGAGTTTCAAATGTTTTCATAAGTAGAATAAAAATTGATCGTGGTACTTGTTGGGGTGTACTACTTAATCAAAGTAACAATTGTATTATCTCGGATTCTGATATTCAGAATGGTGGCGTTTGTCACTGTATTGAGATCAACAATTCGTATAATATGACCTTGAAAAATAATAATCTCTATTCAAATACAAATAGAAATTACCATCCATCGAGGGGAAATGCAATTGAATCTTTTTTGAATGACGCTACCGAAGGTCGGCCATACTCAAATATCATTGAAGGGAACAATATTCATAATACAGGCGGCGGAATAGTTATTTGGGGTGACTCATTAACCCAAGTAACTAACAACAATATCCGTGAAATATGTGGAACCGGATTGTCGGTAAATACCGAAAAGGACGGAGGCGACACTACAAACAACATCGGGATTTTGATACGTGGAAATATCATTGCCAATTGTGGATTTATCAATAACACAAAAAGCGGAATGCTCATCGAAGCTGGAAACGAAGACATTCAAATTGTGAATAATATTATTGATTCAATTTGGACAAATGATCCCGGTCAAGGGGGTGGAACAGGAATTCAGAACGAAGCCAAAGGAACAATTATAAAAGGAAACACAATTTCGCATTGCTATGTCAATGGAATTTCGAATATAGGGTCACATTGCGTGATTACCGACAATTTAATTTATGACTGCTCGGTATATTCTGTAAACTCATTCCGGGGTATTTCTTGCTCAGGAAATAGAGCCTTGATTAATAATAATTCGGTTCATGACTATCGAGGTACACACCGGATGGATATCTGTATTCTTATTTCAGGAAATGACGGTGTAGTATGTGGAAATAATGCATCCGGGGCGGTCAGTGGCTCTGCTGTAGTAGACACAGGGACTGGAAATGTAAAAGCAAATAACAAAGAAAACTAAATTATATAACTGCAAAATTAAAAACATGACATTAAAATTAGTTGCAAGTGAATTATTTGGATTAGAGGCCATCGTTGGATGGGCTTCAAGTGGACTTTTATTTGTGATTCACTTCCTTTCTATTACAAGCACAATTTCAAGTTTCGCTGCAATAGCAGGTACTCTTATTGGTGCATTAACTGGTTTTTTCGCAATGCTCAAAATGTATGAAAGTTACAAAGAGCAAAAAACCAAAAGAAAAATTGAAGAAGAAAAATTGAAAGACCTTCAAGACCAAGATGATGACTCCATCGGAATTTGAAATTAAATTAACCTGGAACTTTTTTCAAAAGAAAATAAAAGTTTCAATTAAATCAATCAAGAAAATCACAACATACCTAAAAAATAAATTAATTAACTAAATAACATTTTATGGAACTCATTAAAAAGATTATCGTAATTCTAGGAAGCATTTTGAACTTTATAGGCAAATTGCCAGCGTTCTTACTTCCTGCAAGTTTAAAGGGCTATCGGACAGAACTATTTAACATTCTAGCTATCGCAATCGGATTTCTTGAGACTTTCGATTATGTCGGAATATCAGACGCAATATGCGGAATATTCAACTGTGATGCTAAGGCAATCCAAGCGCTTTATGTTTTATTAGTCACAACTATCAACGTGGCTTTGAGACGTAAAACAGATACAGCGGCTCACACTGCTTAAAGAGGCTTCGTTTTAAAATTGGTTTATATAACGGTCACTCTTAAGCCCTTTTGAGTGGCCGTTTTTCTAAAAATTTTAGTTATGACAGTTAAAGAATTTATTTTAAAATACAAGGAAGCTGCTCAGATAGCATCATCCCAAAATGGAATACACTATCTAGCTATTTTAACTCAGGCGGCCCATGAGTCAGCATATGGAAAATATGCATTCGGAAATAATTTTTTCGGAATTAAACCGGGTAAAAACTGGACAGGGAAAACTCAACTACTAAAAACTAATGAATATTCAATAAATCCAAATCTTAAATTTCCTGAAATAATTTCTAAAACTCAGGAAACAGTAAGGGGTAAATTAATGTGGCATTATCGAATTCGAGATCATTTCAGGGCATATGATACAGCTCAAGAAGGATTTTTAGATCATGGACAATTCCTAATTAATAACAAACGATATGCAGCTGCCTTATTAGTTAAGGACCAGCCTGAAAAATTCTTTTTAGAAATAGCCAAAGCTGGGTATGCAACGGATCCTGGTTATTGCTCGAAATTAATTGAGATATACAAAAAAATAAAAAACGAAGTCAATGAAGATACCACCCTCAAAAGCACGAATATTTTATGAAAACATCAAGGATGAAATTATAGCCCAAAAAGACAATAACCAGTTTTATAAAGTTGCCATTGAAAGGTGCATGTCTGAAACTGGAATTTCTTTCATGGTATGCAAAAAGAAGTTTTATGATGTTAAGGAAAAGATTCTAAATGAGGCCGGAATAGAATCAAAAAAGCGATTTATCAAGATTCCAAAAAAATCAGAAGTAAAGGCCAATGATCTTGTTAAATTTGACCGGGAAAAAGACAAGCTAAAGGGCGAATATCATACTATAAAATTAATGTATGACCACCTTAAGAAAGAACACAACACATTAGAAAGTAGATATAGTACTCTATTAAATATTAAAGATGATTATTCGAGCATCAAAATAATAGAGAAACAAAATGCCGGAGCCAAAAACCAAGCCACACCAATAATACTTTTATCTGATTGGCATTTTGAGGAAACAGTAGATCCAGCCACAATAAACTTTTTAAATGAATATAATCTGTCAATAGCTGAAAAGCGTTGGTTTACTTGTATTCAAAACTCCTTAAGATTAGTTCAATTAGATAGGTCACATTCGGAAATAAAGAACCTGGTTCTTTGGTTAGGCGGTGACTTTATTACCGGATACATTCATGATGAACTAATTGAAAACAACGGATTAAGCCCAACGCAAGCCAGTAGATTTGCAAAACAAAGACTAATAAGCGCAATTGATTTTTATATTCAGCACGGTAAATTTGAAAACATTCAAATCGTTTGTAATTTTGGTAACCACGGACGGACGGACGTAAAAAAGAAGATAAGCACCGGGTATAAAAACTCTTATGAGTGGATGATTTACCATGATATAGCAGACTATTATTCAAACAATAAAAGCGTTCATTTTACGATACCGGATGGATATTTTGCCTATGTTAAAATTTATGATTTTATGTGTAGATTTTGGCATGGTGACACTATCAAATACGGTGGTGGTATTGGTGGCATTACAGTACCTTTAATTAAGGCTATTCACCGATATAACCAACAAATTAAGGCAGACTATAATTTTATGGGCCATTACCATCAATTATTTCAAGCCTGTAAAGACTGTATTGTAAACGGCTCCGGTATAGGATTTAATGCATATGCTCAGTTTATAGGGGCTAGTCCTGAAGATCCATTACAATGCTATTGTTTGATTGATGAAAAGCGAGGTATGACAATAAAGGCACCAATTTTTTGTGTATAAAATTTTAATTTATGACTTGCATAGTTGGAATAGTTGAAAAGGATCACGTAGTAATTGGTGGAGACTCAGCGGCCAGTTACGGAACTGCCATATCAATAATTAAAGATCCAAAAGTTTTTAAGGTAGGGCCCTGGTTGTTTGGTTGTGAAGGATCCTTCAGATTTATTCAGATAATGAAGCACTCTTTTCAGGTTCCAAAATTTACAACCAAGGATCTATATAAATTCATGTGCACCGATTTTGTAAGCGAAGTTATTAAATTGTGTGAGTCTTCCGGCATCAATAAAACCGAAAACGGCAAATTCGGATCCATGCTAATTGGATACAAGAATAGACTTTTTGAACTTGATGATGATTTTCAGGTAATGGAAAATCTAAACGGACTATCTTCTATTGGTTGCGGTGCAGATATTGCTTTAGGTGCTCTCTATGTTTCGGGTGGCGTAAATGCACACCAAAGATGTTTAAAAGCACTGGAAGCGGCTGATTTCTATTCTACATCAGTTAGTAAACCGTTTACAATTCTTAAGACTTAGGTTTACTTTATTGGGCAAAAGTAAACGTGAAAAATAGGTATTTTACGTGAAAAGTGTATATAAATTGCACTTTTCTATACATACCATCCAACATATGTATAAATACTGGAATAATTGCATATGTATTGCACTTTTCTGTGTATTGTAAGGTGGTTACGATTTGTAACCAGTTGCTTTTAGTTGCTCCTTTAATTGCTCCATCAATAGCTCCTTCAAGTTGCTTTTAGTTGCTTTTGGTTACGGGCAACTAATTTAGACCCGACAAGATACCCGACAAGGTATAATTACCCATTCATTCAGCTAGTTTATACCCTTTAAGGTATGACAATTCATTCACTGTTAAATTGGTTTGGCTAGAATGTAATTGTCAAATTTCATTGTTTTGGCTGATTTATATAACCATAAATGGGTATTTTTGAATATTTTTAAATATTTCTTTGATAAAGTTTGCAAATTCATAGAATTATCTTATCTTTGATCTATCAATTCAGAATGACCTTAATTAGTAAAAGAAACAAGATGATTACATATAAAGAATATAAGGCAGCTTTAAAAATTGTGGAGGACTACAAAATACAACTTGACGAAACTATAAAACAGGTAAATAAAGAAACAAAAGGAATTAATAAATTTGTGGCTATTGATAAAGATAGTGATCTATTTAAGGTTGCATCTGTAAGGTTGTATAATATTCTAAGAGCAAATTTTAAACTTGAAACAGTTGATGGTTGTTGGTCAATAAAATTAAGCGAGTTGAGTAAAGTGTCGATATCCAAATTAAAAGAATGTCGTCATTGTGGAACTAAAACCATAGATGAATTACTAGAAATTTGTAGACACGCAAATATACAATTACAGGATTAAATTAATAGGAAAGGTTCTTAAATAATGCCTAAGAAAAAACCACACAACCGAGGCGGCAAGCGTGAAGGATCAGGATCAAAACCCAAGTACGGTGAAGCAACTAAGACTATTTCATGTCGCTGCCCTATTTCAAAGGTTCCTGAATTGACTGTTATAATTAAAGAAAAATTGAAGGGATGGGAAAAGGCAAAGGAACTATAAATGAAATATTCCAAGAACCTAAACCAACTCAATACTTTTCGAAGTGGAGACAAGAATGGATTGATTTTAGTCCGACTGAAGGAGAGTTAATCGCAATGAAAAAATATTATTATGAAACTAGATAGTATAAAAAACATGGATAAAAGTAATGGCTCTAGAATTTCTGACTTAAGGGATTTGCCGGAAATAAGTTGTTCACAAAATCAAAGTCAAAATAAGATAGACAAAGTGGGCATGGACTTAGTAACAGAGAAAGAATGCCGGCCCCAAAACATCCAATTTGCCTATTACTTCCAATCAATCCAACTATCACACTAAATAAAATCCAAACTATAAATATTTCCATAAAATAAATTTAATTACACCGTTTTAAAAACCCCAATAACCCTATATAATTCCAGTACTGAGGACTTCTTTATCTGTTGTGGCTCGAATTGTTCCACATTATATGGTACCAGCCAAAACTTGTCAGGGCTATCCCCTTCCTTCAGGAATTTAACTGTCTTAAAATTGTCCGCTTTAGTCACAATCAAATGCGGCTCACCAAATATGATTTCTTCCCTATCTGTAATTTGCCGAATTACCACCCAGTCACCATGATTTATAAACCCCTTCATTGAATTTCCAGTCACAGTTAAGGCGAATTGACCCTGAGAGAACATTGGTATTCTTATAAAGGTGTCAGGCTTAAGAGCCACCACGTCACCCATAGCAGGGCTAATTGTGGCAAATACTTCTGTTTCGTAGTATGGGATTTCTTTTCCGTTTGGGTCGGGGTGAATGTGATTAACTCTTTTATTGTATTCGGTTTTAGGATCTTTAATTATTGATATAAGTTCAGAACCGTATGGATATAACTTTTGAATAATAGCCTCATACTGTTTTGGTACCTCGTCTTTGTTTTTCCAGTTGTGATATGTTTGACTTGATACTCCAATAGAGTCAACAAATGATTCAATTGTCAATTTTCTTGATCTTCGTAAATTATCTAAGTCTTTGTAAGTCACACTAATATATATTACAGTATAAAAATTATTTATAAATTATAAAAATAATCATCAAATTACTTGACAAAATATAAAATAACGTTATATATTTGTCCTACAATACAACAACAACACAAACGTAATAATAAAAAAAGAGAAATGATTCAAAATTTAGAGACCGAATTCCTAACCGCTGAAGATGCTGCCAAATTACTTGGTATTTCTAAACAGACATTTCACCGCCTTCATAGTACTAAACTACCATCCCTTAACATTTCAAAGGATAAGAAGTACCCCAAAGGCGAGGTAATCAAATACCTTAACTCTCTGATCCAGCCAGCGACCAGACCATTAGAGGCAAATATATAGCATATTAAATTAAATGTAATACAATATGCTGAATATTAACATATTATACCAAACAGCTAAATATTATGATCTGAAAACCACAGATCAATAAATAATAAAAACTTTTAATTAATAAAACCAATTATATGACGAAGCGAGAAAAGAACCAAAGAATAGTTGATCTGGAAGAAATCAGAGAATTTAATACTGCTCCTAAAGACGTGCAGGAACTAAGAGAAAGGACATTGGAAATGGCTTACAAATTTTTAGATATTCGGATTAGGGTCAATGAAGACCCAGCAAAGGCTTCAATTAATCAAATAATAGATGCAGCCAAAAAACTTGAAGACCATATTACAAAACGATTCTAAAGGATCATTCTTTTTTCAATATTGAAACGTCAATATATTGAGAAATAGTAGCTCCACAATAAGAACAAGAAATTACATCAATCTCTTTTTTATTAATTATAATTTGATGTATTGCAAAGGCTTCACAGCCACACGAAGGCGAAGGACACTTGGGTTTGTCTTTCATAACTAAAGTCATAAGATAAATTTCCTAACCCAAACCAAAAACTATACCGAAAAAATATAAACACTTGAATAGAACGCTATTCGAGGGGCTACAGGTTTGCCCACGTTAAAAATGCTTCGACCTTTTTTCAAAAAAACGGATTTAAGTGAATCCGAAAAAATCACTTAGCCATTCTGATGATCAACCGAGCGGAAACCTACTTAAACCTCCGCTCGGATTTTTAAAACAAACAAAACTTAAAAAATTATATGAAATCAATTAAAACATTTTGTAAAGAACTAGGGATAACAGAAGCCCAATTTTATGGTAAAGAGCAATATGGCGGAGATCTCTATTTGAGAAACCTTACAAGTATTCCCGAAGGATTTAACCCAACGGTTGGCGGAGATCTCTATT
>OFRG01000619.1_pt1 | contig 12793 bp, 32 predicted proteins | sample 1543071 | NCBI WGS metagenome assembly OFRG01 (sample SAMN07774222, study PRJEB24372) | wastewater metagenome | isolation source: WWTP Verbania (Effluent) | place: Italy: Verbania | collected 2015-12
GATCGCGTCGTACATCCCTTCCATCTCCTTGTCGGTCCACTTTTGACGCTTGTATGGAACGTAGGGCCGCTTGCCCCTAAGTTGCGCGGGCGTCGTGAAATAGGCCCGCCCGATCTTCGACATATCGAGATTGCCGCGACCATGCTCCGCCTTCAAGGTGGCGACCGTCACCTTACCACGGAAAAAGATTTCGCAGGCGTCCTTGAGCGTGAGCAGCGTATCGTCGGCAAGGATCATGGCTTCCGCGCCTCTCCCACAGCATCGAGGGCGTCATTGGCGATCTGGATTGCGTCATCCAACGGATCGTCGGCCTCGCTGTCCACAAGGTCGGTTATCTTGCGGAGGGCTGCCACCAGCAGGTCAAGGACAACCGCCGCTTCGTGTTGGATTGGCGGCGCCTGGAATTGCCGGAAACCGAACTCAGGGCGTCCGTTTGGCAGGTGTGGCCCGCAGGCATAGTTGCCGCGCAAGCGATCAGTGAGGCGATCAACGATCACCACGTCCTTGCCGAGAAATGGATCGAAGATTGTGCGGGCATCAGCCATTGGCTTCCTCGCTTCCCTGTGGTGACTGGGCAAGGGCGGCGTCGATCTTGCTGATGGCAAGGATGGTATCGCCGCCGTTCCAGATTGCTTCGCGGGCGACCTTCAGGGCCTCTACCAGCCCCGGCAGCGCCTTAGCAGCCACAGCGAACGCATCCGCGGCGCCATAATCAACAAACGTGGCATCGGCGAAGTTGTGATTACGGCTGAACCACATGCCGCCCTGGTGGCATCGGATAGGTTCGCACATGCCGATGATATCGACGGCCCATTCAAGCGTGCGGTGGTCGGTCATTTTGCCTCACTGTTGCTAGGTGGGCGCGGGAGCGAGGATGTCATCCGACCATCTTCTCGCCCTTGGCGTCTGGCACCTTGAGCCGATTGTGGTTCACCTCTCGCCAAACGCGGACGCGCTCGATAGCCCGACTGACGGCGGCAAGCTGCTCCTCGTCAGCGCCAAGCCGGCGGCATTCCTCGTAATAGAAATTCAGGGTGTTCCAGAAGGCCGTATCCTTGGCTAGAAACACCATGTATTCGTCATCGGGGACGATCGATCCGTTCTTGATCTTGAAGATCACGCCGGAAAACTTCGCGTCGAGTTTCTGCATTTTATTCTCCTGGGGTGTTTGATTGATGCGAAGTCACCATTGATGTCCTCATGATTGCACGTCCGATGATTTCCGGGATTTGCGGGACGACGGCGTTGCCGAGACCTTTAAGGCGGTCCACTCGGTTGGGAATCCCATGAGCCACTCGACCCACGTCGGGTTCAGGCGACCATTGGCGATGATGCCCCGCTCCGTCGCGTAATCGAGCCGGTCCGATAAGCGGCTTGCGCCAGTCTTCCGTGTCATCGCCTTGAGGGGCGAGCCTTTGTGCATCGCCACTGTCGGCGTCGGCCAGATGCGGTTCTCCACCTGTTTGACGTAACGCTCCAGGCAAACCGTCTGCTTGCGCCCCGACGGCGTGATTCCGGTGGGCGTAGTGCCCTCCGGCAACGTCTGACCGCCGCCTCCGACGGTTGGCGTAGGCCACAATCCAGATCCGATCGCGTCGGTGAGGTGCACCAATGGCGGAAGCGGGTATGCAATGCCATTCCGCATCGTACCCGAGCGCGGCCAAGTCTCCGAGAACTCGGTCAAGCCCCCTTCCAAGGAGTGCTGTGACGTTCTCCACGACGACGACGATGGGTCGAAGCTCGCCAATAATTCGGGCGTATTGGCTCCATAGTCCGCTTCGCTCACCCTCAAGGCCGGCACCCTTGCCGGCAACGCTGATGTCTTGGCAGGGGAAGCCGCCGCAGATGGCATCAACCCGAATTCCATCTGCGTGAAGGCGATCGGCGGTGAGGGTTCGCACGTCGTCGTAGCAGGGGACATTGGGCCAATGCTTGGCGAGGACTTTCCGGCAATAGGAGTCGATCTCACAGAACGCGACGGTTCGCATTCCGGCCCGTCCAAGTCCGAGGCTGAAGCCGCCAATCCCTGAGAAGAGGTCGAGGACATTCATCCGACCTCGCCAGGGGACTTTTGATGTGTGGAGGGCAGGGCAACAGTGTCGGCGCACGGATGACACCATTCCGCGCCGTTCACCCAAGCGACTTCGCCTTTTGTCTCGCATCCGCAACGGGCACAGCGGTCCGCCGATGGCACTGAGGGGGTGCGGAGCTTTAAGGCGATGTCGCCGATCCGGTGTAGTTCATCGAACGCTTTCAGGATCATGGCTCGCGCAGCCTTCGCGTTCGGTTTGTAGTCCTCGCTAAGATCAAACTGCCATTTCGCGCGGTGACACTCGGCCGCAAGTTGCGTCAAAGCGCCTCGCTCTGGCACCTCTTGGGCAGCACCAAGGGCACCCTTGACGGCATCATAAATCGCCAGATGGTCGCCGCCGGCTTTGAGCGCGGATAGAACGGCTTCGGTGATGCGTTTGGCGTCGTCAGCCTGCGAGACTGGGGCGGGGTGGCGCAGTGCAGAAGCTATCGCAGCTTGTAAAAGCTCGTATTGCTGAAAATCAATTTGGGGTGGCGGGTCGAACATTCCCATCCACTGCGTAACGATATCTCTGGCCTCGCTCTCTTGGCTCATGGGGTTTTCTCCTGCTCCAGAGAGAGCGCGGAACGGATTCCCTTGATAACCTCAAACGTGGTCGGCAAAGACCCAGCGATATGTTCGTCGTTAAACTCGTATGCCTTGGTTTTCCGGTTGAAAACCGCGCAGATCGGGCGGGCGAGTTCTACAAGTTCGGACTCTGCGGCTTCCAGCGCCGTCGTCATTAGCTCTACCTGGGACTTGAGGGAGGCGTAGGAGTTGACGGCTTCGACGATCAGGGCGGCGTCTGCGAGGTTCACTTCGCCAAGAGGTTCTGTGCGATTGTCGAACTGGATGCGGGCAATGACTGACCCGCTTTCCGATTCCATCGCCTTTGCGCCGGTTGCGTTCGTAATCAGAATGCGGTCTATGCTGGGGCCTTTCCAGCCCATCTCTCGCATCTTGCTTTCGCGCAAGTCGATGACATGCCACGGCGTCGGCGTATGCCGCAGTTCGGGTTTGTCAGGCTGCGTCATTTGATCCCTCCAAAGCCCCAGTCACAATCCCACCGACAAATTTGAGAGCTAGGTCATGGCGGGCTGTTACTGTCGAATTGTCGGCGACGACGCATTTGATTTGTTCCAGCGCACCCATAGCGGCGTCGCGCTGCTTTGTGAGCACATCAATTACTTCGATGGCTCTCTCAAAACCGCAGTCGTTGAGTTCGGCAATAATCTCCCCAACCTTACGAAGTGCCGCGACCTCTTGCCTCACGGCGGTTTTGTCAGGCTGGGAGCGGGGGGCTGGGGCGCTCATGTGCGCTTCCTCCCTGCATTGCCACGGCGGCGATAAATCGGGCCTTTCTTCGCGGCGTTTACGGCGTCTTTCCACGCCTGATTTGATATCTCGCGACCGATCAGGCGCAGTTTCCATCCAGCCGATAGCGGCCACTCGCCAAGCGCCTCTAAAGTCGCTTGGTTGAACCCGCCGTTCGGCGTGCGAACCTGCTTGATGTGGTTTTCCGTGATCATTATCATCCCCGATCTCCCTTCAGCACCTGTGAACCCCTCATCGCAGAACGACCGATCCGTCCATGCGTTTCTTGAACTTTGAATCTCTGCTTCCGGGGAAGCGGCTGGGCTTCTTGATGCCGGCGTGCTTCGCGCGAACCCGGTAGTCCTTTGACTTCTGCGCCATGTCGGCGGCGGTCTTGACCTTGTGCGGCTTCGCCAGCGCGGGGGCCATGTTGCTTTCCCGGTTCTCGCCGCCGTTGATGATCGCAACGATATGCTCCAACTCCCATTTGTCGCCCGGCATGATCTTGATGCCTGACAGGTAGCAGGTGCCTTTGTACTTCTCGAATACGCGCAAACGAACGCGGGGCGGCGCTGGAGTGTTGTCTGTCTTTCCGATCCACTCGGGGACTTCTCTCATCGCACACGCTCCGCAGCCCTGACATTTGCATTTTCGCTACGCCAAACCTCGATCAACATTTCGGCGGCCCTGGACCGCGCCTTGTGCCGTTCGAGGTCCAAGATTGCTTCGGCTTCCTCGGACTTGGCGGCGCTATATTCCCCCGAGCTTTCCGCCGTCGCCTTGCGCGCATCAACCGACCCCCCGGCTTCAAGGAAGTTCTCGGCATAGACACGCTTTGACTTGGTTTCCGCATCCACCACGTACTTGCGAGCAAGCGCGGTCGGGTGCGGGTCTATCGCCAGATAGGCGAGGGCGTCTGAAATGTTTTTCTCGCTGACGATCATATCGGCTCCTAGAACGGAATATCGTCGTCCATGTCGGCATTGCGGGCGGTGCTGCGTGCTGGTGCCTGACGCTGATCGTGGTGTTCGGCGTCTTCTCGCGGCTTCGGAACGAACAGCGATATCCAGGCTTGGCCTTCGGCGTTCGGCATCGGGAGCGCGTCCAGAACGATGTTGAAACCGTCGCCTTGCTTCGATGGGAACGCCGCGCCGATTTTCGTATAGCGGGTCTTGCCGTCCTTGCTCTTGCGGGAAATTACCGCGTCATATCGCTCGGTCATGCTGCTTCCTTGTCGCCGTAGAGGCTGTTGAGCTGAGATAATTTGACGGCCAGTTCCAGAAGGAACGAGGCAATCTCGGATTCCAGTTCCTTGATCCGCTTGTCGTCGCGGGGCACGCGCTTGATAAACAGGCGCATGTTTTCCGGCATTCGGGGATCGTAAGAAACAAAATCGCAGTAGCTTCGGCCCGTGCACGCCATTTGAAACTGCATCTGCGTTTCGTATTTCGCGGGGACGGTCTGGCCGATCAACGTATCCAAATGCGTCGCCGTATTCGGACACTTGATCTCAACCAGACCGGCCTCGCCGACCAAGCCATCGGGGGAGCAACCGGCTTGATCGATCTGCGGATGGGGGATGAACGCCACTTCCTCGACCGTGACGCCCTGGTAGAACTCATAAGCGGCGCGGGCCTCCGGCTCGGTTTCCGTGCCGTGCTGCATCGCTGCGTTGGTGAACGTCTCTGCCGGCGTGCCTGTCAGGCGCTCGGCAATGAGCTGCGCGGCGTAGTTAGCCCGGCTGGTGCTGTAGCCGCTCTTGGTCTTGGCAACGATATCCGCGACACGCGAAGCCGTTACCTTGCCGAGACGCAGGGCTTTCCATTCATCGGAGCCTTGAACGATCATTTTGCCCTCTTCTTGTTGAGCGCGATCACGGCTCGGTTAAAGTCCTTGGCGGGGAGGGCGGCGAAGCTGTCCACGCCCATGTATTTGCAGAACGCCGCCTTATCGGCCCCGACCTCATCGGCAAGAGCGACAAGCTGGCCTAGCTGCGCTTGCGTGATCGTTCCGCCAGTATCGGTCGCGGCATTGCCGTCGTCGTCCTTGTCGGAAACGGCGATGTTGAAAATCATCTTGAGCAGGTAGCGCATCCCGTAAGACACGGCCGATCCCGTGGCGTGCGTCTTGGTCATCACGTCGCCGCCCTTGGCTCCCTTGCCGTCTGCCGGCATATCGATCTGGTAGGAGCGGCTATGGCCCTCCTTGTGCGACACGCGGCAGATCACGCGGACGGTTTCCGTGCCGGGCGTCTCGGTATTGAAGCTGAGCGCGAAGCCGTGGCGGGTGTAGGTTGGCCGCATGGCGGCATCCAGTGCTCCATAGGAGGCGTATCGGCTCTTGGTCTGCGGGTTATTGCTGTCGGTGCGGACGCGACCCATTTCCGACTGAGCTTCGGTCAACGCCTTGTCGAACTCGCTTTCTGATGTCCGCGCCGTAATTCTTTCGCGCATGTCCATCAATTGCTGCAATTTGTTGATATCGACGGACGGATCACGCGCCGCACGCTCGATCATGTGGAGAACGGCGGCAGTCTCGGAGGCCGGGGCCGGGATCGGCTCGGACGGGCCTTGAATGGTAAGGGGCTGGTTCATGATTTACTCCGCTGCGATCTGGATTAGCTCGGGCGCCTTGAAATTCGTCAGGCGCTCGTCGGTGTCCTCGGACACTTCGCCGAATGCTTCGATATCGGCCATCGCGCGCTCGTAAAGCTGACGGGCCTCGCATGTCTCGGCATTGAACTGGCGCTGTGCAAACTCGCGGGTCCGAGCCCACTTCGGGGAATTGCGATACGGCGCGGCGTCGGCCATCGTCTGATTGTATTTGGCGAGCTGCGGCTTGGTTACATCTGCGAACCATCGCGCCATGAATTCGGAGTCTGTCATTCCCATCTCCCCGTGAGCCGCCTTGGCCCGTGTAAGTGTCAGTAGTTTTCCGCTTCGATACGGCTGATGAAAAAGTGAATGCCGCTAGAGCATTCTTCCATCCAGTTTTCGTCAAACCTGTCGGGCACAATGCGAGCGCCAGCGCGGTATTCTGTTTTGCCGTCGTGTTTTGAAATTCCAACATCGCCGCCGAATACTTCCACCACGTCGGCAAATTCAGCGCGGCACTTGCGGCCGAATGCGTGAGACCGTTTGGCGGCTTCTGGAATGCGGAGCTTCACGATCACGCCATCGGCGCATTTTTTCCAACCAATCAAGTCGCCGTCTGGTAGAATGCGCGTCATGGCGATTGCGAGATCAGCGTCTTTCGCACCGCGCAGGTTCGCACCGCGCAGGTTCGCACCGCTCAGGTTCGCACCGCTCAGGTCCGCACCGCTCAGGTCCGCACCGCTCAGGTCCGCACCGCTTTTGAAAGCCCACTTCACTGCCAAGCCGATCTTGACGCTTGTCAGTTCATTATCGCCGCATTCAATCTCGGCAGTGATTTGAACAACGCCAGTAAATCGGTTGAGAATATCGAATTTCATCTTCCTGTCCCCCGGCCGCCTTGGCCCGTTGAATGTTGAGTTAAGTGGCGGCAGAATTGCTGCGAATGACAAAATCCATGTGCTCAATCAGATTGGCGACCTGCCGCAAAAACTCGCATTGGCCAATTGTGATCGATTCCTCCAAAGCAAGATCGCGAAGCTCTGACGCGATTTCGGGGATGCTTTCCTCCGGCATTCCTGCGTAAATTTCAGAGTTTGTTTTGCTGCGGGTCAGCACGCGCCCACCACGACTTCGCGGGTGACACCTGCGTACTGAGCGCCAGAGCCATCAGCGGCAACCCAAGTTGCCTTGTAGATGCGGCACACCTTGCCGCGCAGATCGGCGTAACGGCCCAGCAGCGCTTCTGCCCAAGCCTTCAGCTCGGCAACGGTGCTGAAGTGTCCAACGAAGCCATCGAGTTCTGCGCGGTAGGTCATTTTCGTTCCCCGTCTTGGGCCGCCTTGGCCCGTTGCTCATGGGGAATAGTATCACCACAAGTGATATCGGAGTTCAAGCAAAAAAATCACCAAAAGTGATAATTCGATTGTGCAGCGCAATATGGCGGGAATCGAGGGGTGGCTTAGGTGCCGGTTTTGGTGACGGTCTTGGCGATGTCCACGATCATCCGGCGCTCGCCGGGCTTGGCCTGATCCCAGATCGACCAAATGGCGTCATCGTCCGAAGGGTCGCGCATTAGAAGGCTCGCCACGTCGGTTTGCAGGGCCTCTGCGACGGCCTCTAGCGTTTCTTGGGTATACCCGCGCTTGCCGTTTTCCAGCATGGACAGGTGGCTCTGTGTCATGTCGAGCCGGTCGGCGAGCTGGGCTTGCGTTAGGCTGCGGTAGTCCCGCCACTGCGCGATGAAGGTGCGCCGGAACCTGGGCTTTTGTACGGGTTTACGCATCCCGCCATTGGAAACTAGGGCCATTTTGAACGCCATTGCCTGCCAGTGATAAACGGCCGCAGAAATCACTTGCGGTGATTATCACTATGAGTTATACGGGGGCATGGCTCGACCACCGAAAACCCATCCTCTGTTCTTTTGGCGCCAGCGCAACGGCGAGAAAACGTTGCAGGAATTGGCGTCAGAGCTTGGCGTTACGCAGTCTCACCTCTCCGAAATTGAGAATTGGAAGAACGAGCCTTCGCTTGAACTCGCTGCGCGCCTGCACGTGCGCACCGGGATCGATATGAAGGCTTTCGTCAAGCATTCGGAGACCGCTGCATGACGCGTCCCGATCGCCACAAACAAACGTTGATAGATTATCCGGTTGCCGCACACAAACGCTGAAACCCACTACATCTAGGAGGCCAAAAAATGCGAGAGATTACTGACCACATCGTCAATCCCGTCAATGACCGCTTGCGAATTACTGTGGTCGATGAGCCCGGAGCGGGCGGCGCAAACCACGAATACCGTATCGCGGCCACCGACGACGGCAGCGGGAAGCCTTACCAAATTGCTGACCATTCCATCAGCTTCCAGAACGGCCCCATCAACGAGCACGGCGTTAACGGCATCACACAGGAAGTGCTGCTTGCTATCGTCGCTGACCGCCTCAAGTCGTTTCAGGCCGGCCCATTTGCCTGCCGAGAGAACGCACTTGCGCTGACCAAAGTCGAGGAAGCGCAACACTGGTTGCAACAGCGCACGCTGGCGCGGATGCGGCGCGGCGTCGAAGGCACCAACAAGATATAGGGCCGTGTGTCTCAACCGGATAAGCATGAAACGTTGGAAGCGCGCACGAAAATTGGCGCGTCAGTGGCTGGTTCGTCGTGGCGACGACGGGCGACGGATAAGTCCAAAGAGCCGCAGTCCCCGGCCGGACAGTGGGAAGAAGATTTTTCAAGTCCGCACCATGAGCCGGGGCTTCGTTCCATCGGTTTGTGGGAAGAAAAGCACAATCGCATGGTGTGGAAATGATTTGCCAGCATAGCTCAGATGGAGAGCAGCCGCTTTGTAGGCGGACGCGCGCAGACTCAAGCCCTGCTGCTGGCACCAATTCAATGCCCGATAACGCCGCCATCCATCAGGATCAGAGCGGCCCAAGCAACGAACGCGCCGGACGCCAGAACAATCAACAGATAGCGCATGGGGGTTCCTGATGTCGCGCAACTTCGGAATCATGAGCGGACGATCTGCCCTCGGGGGTACAAGCGACAGACCGTCCGCTTCCCGCGCTGATACGCCGCGCGAAAACGTAATTCACCTCTCCCAGGCTGACCGCGTAATTCCCTTGCGTCGTCAGTCCAACTCGGCGGGGCGCTTAACTGCTGCCTCGCCGCTTTTTATAACCACTGACCCGCCGCTCAAATTCGGCAAGGTCACGCAAGCGTTGATCGACGTAGGCGCGCTGCTCGTTGCTGCGCTTGTCGTCAGCCTTACCGGCATCGGCGCCGGGGTCTCTCTCTTCATTCTTTTTTTCGTGGACTTGCATTGGTAACAGCAGCTTCGCGGTTGCCGCCGCGAGGGTCTTCACCCGATCAGTCATCACAATTCATCGGGCAACACGGGGGTAGGGATATGGCGGAAGGCTTCTGGACAATTGAGCGGATCGACAATCTGCGGGTTTGGTATGCGGCCGGCGATAGCGCCAGAATAATCGGCGAGCGGTTCGGCTGCACCCGTAATGCCGTTATTGGCAAGATCCATCGGCTTGAGCTTTCAAGCCCGGTTGAAAAGAAGCCGGTTGAGCGTAAGCCTCGCATGGCTCGCCCGAAAACCGCGACGGTTACGCACAATCACATCCTCACCAGGATATTCAAGAACGGTTCGGCGCCGCAGGGCCTGGAGGTCATTCACGCCGAATACAAACTGCGCTGTGTCGAGGTCGTTCCGCTCAATCTCACCTTAGCAGAACTGGATATGAAAACCCAGTGTCACTACATCCCCGGCGATGATTTGCTGTATTGCGGTCATCCCGTCCATTCGGGCTCCTCCTACTGCCCCGCGCATCATTTTCTGGTTTGGGTGCCGCCGAATCCCCTGAAGGACAAGGCCCCGGCGAGGGAAGCCGCATGAGGGGCGCGGCTGAACTCAAAGCCTTTATGGCCGAGCATAAGGTCGGTGAACACGACCTGAAGAAGTCGCGGTATCCAGAGCATACGGCGCTGAGGCAAAAGGCAATCCAGCATCTTCAAGCCTGCGGTTACGGACCGCGGGAAATATCCCGCGTCATGGGGTGTGGCAAGCAAATGGTCCGCTATTGGACCGTTCCCGAATTTCGAACTGATCGCATGCATAAGCACGGTCGTCGCAACAGCGCCGCGCGAAAGTTCCATGCACTGGGCCTCGCACTTGAGGAGCTTTACGGATGAATCCGATCATAGAGCGAGTTTGCAGCAATTTTTGTGTTGAGCCATCGAAATTCTTTAGCAGTTCGAAGGCGTCGAACGTGGCTGCCGCCAGGTGTGAGGCAATCCGTCGATTGAAGCGCGCCGGTCTTTCTCGGAAGGAAATTGCTGGCGAAACCCAACTGCACGTCCAGACGGTTTACTATTGGCTCAACCCGCCCCGTCGTGAAAGCCAGAAGCGCGCCATGCGCCTAAGAACAATTGGCGGGAAGCGGCAGACGAAAGAGCAGCGCCAGGAAATCGTTGACGCTTATTTGGCGAATCCCGCGAAGGGGACCGCGCTGGCATGCAGTCGCGGCCTGTCTCCCTTGTATGCGTGGAAGCTCGTTAATGCTCTTGGGCTGCTGCCGAGGAAGGACGAAGCATGACCCCCATTGCCGAGATACTTCGCCGCATTCGCCCCTTATCCCGACAGCATCAGATTTATCATCTGCGAGGGATCATATCGAGCGAGCAGGGCGGGAACGTCCACAAGACATCGGTACGCATTCGGGAGCTTCAGGCGGCTTTGAAGCCGATCCTGAACCGGCAGCTTCGCAAGGAGAATGACGCATGACGGCTACAGAGATCGATGGGCTGATCTGGAGCGCGGCCATCGCCGTGATGGTGGTTCTCGCGGTCTATCATTGGATCATTAAGTAATGAAGCCCGAGGAGCAAATTCACCGGGCCATCATCGCGCACCTGTCCGCGCGATCGGAGCCTGACGCATTCTGGTGGCACACTCCGAACGGGGGCAAGCGCCACATTGCCGAGGCCGTCAAATTCAAGGCCCTAGGCGTGGTTGCCGGCGTCCCTGATCTCCTCATTCTCAAGGGCGGTAAACTCCACGCTCTCGAATTGAAGGCCGCCAAGGGCACGCTGACGCCTTCCCAGAGGATAGTCCTCGCGCACATGGAAAACTGCGGGGCGGAAACAGCGGTAGCTCATTCCCTGGATGAGGCGCTTGTAACGCTCGAATATTGGGGCGTCTTGAAGAGATCATTAAATCACAGCGTATCCGAAACAGCATCACAGGGGACCGCGAAATGAGCGAGCCGACAATCGGGGTGGTGTTGAGCTTCGATGATCCCGCTTGGGCTGAAATGACCGGCGCTCAGCGCAGGGCGTTCCGGCTTTCGGTTGCGAGAGAAAAGGGGCGACATACCAAGCAAGAATGGGTCGTGCTTCACGACGTTTTTAAGCGCTGCGTGCTATGTGACGTTCCGGTTAGCGAACTCTACGGCGGCCATGCCACCAAGGATCACATCAAGCCAATCATGTTTGGAGGCTGTGACTGCATCGCCAACCTTCAGCCTGTTTGCCGTGAATGCAACACCAAAGGAATCGGCGTCGATCTTCGTGAGGCTACTATTCCGGGATGGCAGACTATCTACCTCCATCGACTTGGAAGCTACTACTAAGGGGCAACAAATGACAGAGCTTGGCGGCAATTCAAAAGAGCAGTTGAAGTCGATCATTGATCGCGTCGAAAACTTGAACGAGCAGATTAAGGAGCTCGGCTCCGACCGCTCCGACATTTTCAAGGAAGCGGGCGGTAATGGGTTCGACGTGAAAGCGTTGCGCCAGATTGTCCGGTTGCGCGCTGAAGACCCGAGCAAGCGTGCCGAACGTGAAGCCATCCTCGAAACCTACATGACGACTTTGGGGATGCTGTGAAACCTGGAAGATGGTGGCGAGCGCAGAATGCCTGCGTCGATAATGCCAAGCTCATTCTACTAAACGACAAGGCGTTTCGCAATTGGTTCAATCTCAATTGCGTCGCGAATGAGCATGGCGGCGTGCTGCCTAGCCTTTCCATCATCGCCGTGAAGCTGCGCGTCTCAGAACCCCGCGCTGCGGCAGCAATCACAGAGCTAGTAAGCAAGCGCCTGTTCGATCAACGCGAGGACGGCAGTTTCGTTCCTCATGATTGGGATCAGTGGCAATACAAAACGGACGAGGCAGACCCGACGAATGCCGAGCGCCAGAAAAACTTCCGCAAGCGTCAACGCGAGGAAATGGCCGTGCTGAAAGCGTTACGAGACAATGGGCGTAACGGTGCGTTACGTAACGGTGTTACTCCCGTTATGGCAAAACGACCAGATACAGATACAGATAGAATCTCTTCTATCGGTGGGGAGGATAGAGCGAAGAGGCTTGGCAATGTTGGCGTTACGCTGAGTCCTGAAGCCTTGGCGAAGATGGTCAAGCAGTAACCGAGTTACAGCATCGAAGGGGAATTTGTTTCACCGAACCACCGCATTCTCTTCAACACCTATCGGTCATCAGAGAGCAGAGGACGACGCACCATGAAAAGCAGGGATTTCGTTTATTGGCTTCAGGGATTTTTTGAAATATCTGGAGCTAAGTCCACCTCCGAGGAACAAACAAAAATGATCCGCGACCACCTCAATTTGGTGTTTGTCCATGAGATCGACCCGGCCATGGGAGACAAGACGCATCAGGATAAACTCAATTCCGCGCACGGCTCGAATGGACCCGTCTTGTTTCGCTGTTAACCGGATCACAGGGGCATATAAACGTGGCATCACGACGACGGAAACGAGAGCCGTATAACCCGGCAAAGTCCATCCACGATC
>OFRG01000621.1_pt1 | contig 12780 bp, 18 predicted proteins | sample 1543071 | NCBI WGS metagenome assembly OFRG01 (sample SAMN07774222, study PRJEB24372) | wastewater metagenome | isolation source: WWTP Verbania (Effluent) | place: Italy: Verbania | collected 2015-12
TCCTTCATGCTCGCCGCGATCTGCGCGACTTGGGCGTCTGAGTGGGTGCGAGCGTTGTTCGCATACGGGATCAGCGCCTCGATGGCGCGTCGCTCAACGTGATCTGCGGGCCAATCGCTTTTCATATGCGGTAAAATTGCTTCTTGCTGCTAGGGCTTAGCCATCTGGCTAACTGTCTGCTTCACTCACCGCTTGGAGACGGCGTGTAGGTCTCGCCCCCGCGATCAAACGCGAGGGTTACAAACGCTTTGTGTGTCGAGACGTTTTCGGGGGGCGAAGGGGTGGCGCGTTTCTAGGTCGCCTCGTTTGGTCCCGCATGGCGAGACGTTCGAGGTGGGGGTTGGCGTGCACCTAGAGCGGTGCTCCGTGTTTCGTCCGCCAGTGGCCCGAGGCTATCGACACGATAGCGCCATTGCCCATTGTCTACGCCATATTCGGACGCATCGCAAGTGGTTGTGTTTGTCGCAGGGCGTGGCGCTAGTTGTTGTGTCCAGGCGGTGGCGTCCATATCGTCAGTTCGTACTTCTGGACCTCGCCCGCCCGCCACTCCTGATAGTCACGATCAGACTTCTCGGCCATGAGCTTCATGGAGAGCCGGCATCTGGCGGACCACGTCATGGCCTTCCACTCCTTCTCGGTCAGCCCCGCCGCCGCCATAATGCTGAACATCATGCCGCCTCCAAATCCTTCACCGCGATCTCCACGTCATGAACCCGGCCAAACAGGTTCACCAGGGCGTTGACCCGATCATTGCCTCTCAGTTCGGTAATCTGAGCGACGAAGCCGGCAAGGTGGCCGTCGATGATCTTGGCCGACTGTCCGCGCTTCATGGGGTTCACGCCCTTGGGCCTGGGCTTGTCCTTCAGGGTTCGGTCGAACTTACCATCAGCCTCAGCAAGCGCCAGGGCGTCCACGTAGGCGGGTTTGATGGGTGAGACGTAGGTGGATACCCCGTCTACCTTCCGTTCGGTCGTGATGACCTTGTGAACGCCGTCTGCGGCCTGGGCTTTCCAGATGTCATCCTGGGTGATGTAGGCGAAGAGATAGCCGGCGAAGAGAGGGTACGTCTGGGAGGTCTTGGTGCGGGCGTGGCGAACCCAGCGTGTCTCGACGGGGAGGTAAACGTCAAAGCCCAGCTCTCGGAGGGATTGCGCGGCGGTCTTCTCGCGGCGGGTTGCCGAACGGATCACAAACCAAGTCACTGTCTATCGCCTTTCGGGGTGGGAGGGGGTCAATTGATGACGTTGATCAGGGAGAACGTCAGGCAGACGGCCACGAAGGCGACCCAACAGAGCGCGATGAAGTCGGCTTTCTCCATCACCCCTCCTCCGTCTTGGGTTGAGAGGCGGACAGCATGGCGCGCCAACACACAGCGGGATTATTGACATCATCCGGATGTTCGCCCGGATGAAGTTCAACCGATGTTGCATCGAAGCCCGCCTCAAACATCGCCTCTGTCGGCTCACGGGGCACAACAGCGAACCCAGCATCATGGATGGCCTGGAGGGCGGCTTGGGCGGCCCATTCATGCGCGTATGGCCCATCCGGAGACGCTTCAATCGCCTCGGCTATCTTGGTCTTGAGGTCTTGGGTCACAGTGTATTCTCCGGTGTGTCCAGAAGTGTATTCACGCCCCTTGCCGACCGTCAAGCGTTTCGGTAGGGTATGCACCTTGAAGCCAACCGGAGAGGGAATACACCGATGACCGAAGGCGAGCCCAAGCCGTGGTCCAACGAGTGGGTGCGGGAGCGAGAGACTGTTCAGGTCTTGGACATTCCCGATCTGGGCCCAGCCCCCGACCGCTCCGTCCCCATCTGGCTCCTGGCCATCATCATGCTCGGGATCGCGTTCGGGGTGCCGATGATCTTGGGGTGGGTGTCGTGAGCCTGCCTCCGTCACCTCGCCTCGAATGGGACGGTCAGAACCTATGGGCCGTCACCGACGCGGGGCGCACCAACCTGACGCCGCCCGGTCCTCGGTTGAAGGGCTGGCGGCTAATCCTCCGGCGCCTGTTCGCGGCGCTCGGACGGTGGAGCGGATGACCCCCTAGCCAATCCCCCTCCCGCTGAATACACTAGGCGTCATGGAAATCACGACCATCACCGGAACGCTCAAGACGGGTGACGTCATCACCTTCGCATCGCGCCCGAAGTGGTGGCATCGAGTTCTCATTCGGCTCGGGTGGATGAAGGCCGCCAAGCCGAAGCAGTTCGTCGTCACTTGGAGCAACTGATGTCCGACCTTTCCCGCCTCAACCGCGACAAGCCCGTCAAGGCCAAGGGCTTCATCCACCAGCTTGTGGCCGAGACCGCGAAGGGCTGCGCCCGCGAGGTCTATCAGGAGATGGCCCGCGACAACGACTTCTACAAACTCTGGCCTTCCGAGGACGAGTTCGTGCATCGGCGCTGGCACTCCTTCATCCAAGACGCCCGGTCGGCCCTGACGGCGATGTTGCAGCCCCACATGATGACCTCCGAGGAGGACAAGGCTGCGATCTACGAGGCCCTGAAGCTGAACGCCGCCGCCAACCCCGCCAAGTCCCCGCACTCCATCCACTGACCCCGGACCCTGACACATGCGAATCCACACCTTCCCGAGCATTCTGAACCGCGCGCATCCGGCCTGGGCGCCCGAGGCCGAAGAGGGCGGGGAAGCTGCCGAGACCGCTCCCGAGACCACCGGATCGTCTGATGACGACGATGAGGTCTCCGAAGACGAGCGGGAGATCATCCCCGACGATGACGAAGCGGCCACCGCAGAGCCCGAAGCCGCCGAGGAACCCGCCGAAGCCGCCGCTGAGGAAGCCGAGGCCGAGGACGAAGAGGAACAAGCGCCCAAGCCCAACCGCGACTGGCGCGAACGACGCCTCGCCAAGAAGACCGCCGAGAACGCCCGGCTGGCCGAAGAACTAGCCGAGGAGCGCAAGCGCCGCACCGCCCTGGAGGAGCTGTACGCCAAGCCCGAAGACGAGCGCGGCCCCAACGATACGCTCGTCACCAAGGACGAAGCCGTCAAGCTGGCCCGCGAGCAATTGCAGCGCGAGGCCTACTTCGCCAACATCAACAAGGCCGCCGACAACATGTTCGACGCCGGGGCCAAGGCCTACCCCAAGACCTGGGAAGCCCGCGTCTCCGAAGCCGCCGACGTGTTCGGTCAGGAGATCGCCGCCAAGCCCGAGTTCCTTGAAGCCGTCACCGACCTCGACAACGCCGCCGACGTCTACCACGACCTCGCGGGAAACCCCGATGAGATGGAGCGCGTCCTTGGCCTTCCGCCCCACAAGATGGCTCTCGAACTGGCCAAGATTTCGACCCGGCTGGCCAAGCCCGCACCCGCCCGCGTCTCCAAGGCCCCCGCGCCCATCAAGCCCCTGGACCGCGCCGTCGTCGAGGACACCGACCTTGAGAACTGTTCCATGGAGGAGTTCGACCGCCGGATGAGCGCCGCCGAGGCCAAGCGGTACGCCGGACGGGTCTAGCGCCAATGGGCCATGTGTGCGAAATTCCTTCGCATGGCCCGCGCACCCGACACACTGAAGCCGTACCAGCCGACCCTTCGGAACCGCATCTCGACGGCGCTGCTGGGCGATGCCAAGGCGTCATCGGTGCGAGGGAGGTTCGTCAAGGGCCTCATGGGGGACACCGGACTCTCAGCCACCGGCCTCGGGATCGTAGACCTCCTGCCATTCCTCCAAGCCGACGAAGCCGGGCGCCAACTCGCCACCAAGGGCCAGCGTGGGGCCGGAGCCACCAACCTCGCCCTCTCCGTCATCCCCATCCCCGCCGTCGCCAACAAGCTGGTGAAGCCCGTCGTCAAGAAGGCGGCCAAGGGCGTGGCCCGGCTGATCGGAGATGTCGTGGGTGAAGCCGCGCCGAGCGTGAGCAAGATCGCGGACGCAATGGAAGGGGCTCCGATGGTGGCCTATCACGGCAGCCCCAAGACCGACCTGTCGAGCGTCCGCACCAGCGAGCGTGGCGCGCTTGGGCCTGGGGCCTACTTCACGCCCAACGAGGGGGTGGCGGCGAGATACGCTGGGCCGGAGGGCAAGACCTATGCCGCCGACCTGTCTGGCGTCTTCGATGGTATGCACTGGCCTCGCAACTCCAGTGTAAACCCGTATCAGGTCTGGCGGGATCAGGTCGCCAAGCTGGTCGAGGCCGACCCCAAGCGCGCCGAGGAGATCGGAGCGATTGCCGCCAAGATGCAGCCCCAGGACGGCTATCCATTCTTCAAGCGCATCGCAGCGATGTATGGCTCCGAACAGGACGCCCAAGACCTGTTCCGAAAGGCAGGATTCAAGGGTGTGGCTGGACATGCTGACGGCCCCGAGATCGCAATGTTCGATGATGTCCCGATCCATGCGCCCGCATCTGCCGCCCCCATCCCGGTCCCCGTCGTTGGCGGCCCTCCCCGCAACGCAGAGGGCTTCTCTGCCCCGCTAGACATGAGCCAAGAGGCCAGGATGGCGCGGGCGGCTGAGCAGGGGTTCACGACGCCGGTGTTCCACGGGACGCCCGACGCTCGCGACATCTTGGAGACTGGCCGCTTCCAGACGCCAAGGGAGCGAATTGGCTACCCGACAGACGAATTGTGGGCTGCAAAAGACCGCAAGACCGCCTCCAGCTATGCCGATCCCAAGCGAGCGTTCGACTATCAGAACGCCGAACCGGCCACGGTCGAGGCTATCATGCGCCTCAAGAACCCGATGGAAATCGACGCGGGGGGCGGTCGGTGGAGGGGAACCCTAGCTGCGGTCAAAGAGGCGCGGGAGAAAGGCTATGACGGCGTCATCGTCCGCAACGTGATCGACGACTATCAGGGCAAAGGGAAGCCGACCACTACGTTCGCCGTCTTCGACTCCAACGGCATCAAGCTCGCCTCTGACCCCTTCCACCCCGGCGGTGAGGCCCGCGTTGGCCTCCCGCGCCCCGGTGACTACAAGGTCGGGGGATCGCTCCCGCCCGTTCCCGTGGTCATGCCGCGCGCAGCCGGTGGGGCCGCCACCCCGCCAGTTCCCGTCACCCAGCCCCAGATCACCGCCTACCACGGCTCGCCGCACGACTTCGACCAGTTCAGCCTCGACAAGATCGGGACTGGGGAGGGGGCTCAAGCCTACGGGCATGGGCTGTATTTCGCGGAGAACGAGGGGGTGGCGCAATCATATAGGGATGCGCTTGGCCCCAAACCATACATCCACAACGGGCTAGCAGATGGCGCGTGGGACGATCCAACATTCCGCGCCGCAACGGCCATCCATGCGAACAAGGGCGAAGACGGCGCGCTGGCAGTTTTGCGCGGCAATGCACAAAGCCCCCGGAACGACGCGACCATAAACGCGATATTGGATGGGTCTTATAAGAAGCATGAGATGCCAACCGGCTCCATGTACCAAGTCGGCATCAACGCCGACCCAGAGCACTTCTTGGATTGGGATGCTCCCCTGAGTCAGCAGAGCGAGTTGGTGCAAAATGCGGCCCGGACAGCCGATGTTTCGCACCTTAGCCCAGGCAGTCGAAGCCGAGTGATGATGGATTGGTTCCGCAACGGCACAGAACAGCCGCACGCGCCAATGACCGGAGCGCACCTTGTCAGCGCCCTAAACACCGAGGCAGTTCACTCGCCAGAAACGGCGAAGTATCTGGCCGAACAAGGAATCCCCGGCATCAAATACCTAGACAACGGCTCTCGCGGAGCCGGTGAGGGAACCCGTAACTTCGTGGTCTTTGACGAGAAGCTGATCACCATCCTGAAGAAGTACGGCTGGGTTCCCGGCGCCGCGCTCCCCGCTGCCGCCATCGCCGAATACACCAAGGAAAACGGCTCCCCGCCGCCGACCGTCCCCATGGTCTAGGCGCCACTTGCCGAAATACACCCGCGAGAGTAACTTCACCGCACTCAGCCACGGGGGCGGCTGACGTACTACACCACGCCTCCCGGCCCTTGGCCCGATAGCCATGCTGGGTTCTGCGACCTCCCAAAACGCTGATCTGCCTGTAAGCCCGGTTTCCAGGCCCCGGAAAACCTTCACATCAGCAAGCGACCGCGAGCGCGACACCGCGACCGGCGCATAGGGGAAATACCGTGGCGAACTCTCTGCTTACGATCAACATGATCACCCGTCAGGCCGTGCGGCTGTTCCGCAACTCCAACGCCTTCATCCAGAACATCAACAAGCAGTACAGCTCGGAGTTCGGCAAGGACGGCGCCCAGATCGGCACGACCCTCCGCATCCGCCTGCCCAACGACTTCACCGTCACCGATGGCCCGGCCTTCAGCGGCCAGAACACGGCGGAACAGTCCACCACGCTCGCGATCCAGTACCAGCGCCACGTCGATCTCAGCTTCAGCTCTGTGGACATGACCCTGTCGCTGCAAGACTTCAGCGAGCGCATCCTCGAACCCGCCATGAACAACCTGGGCGGCAACGTCGCCTCGACCATCATGGGCATCTCCGAGGGCGGCGTGTCGAACTTCGTCTCCAACGTGGACGGCGGCGGCGCGATCATCTCCCCGACCTCGCAGACGGTCCTGTCGGCTGGGGCGCTGCTCTCCAAGCGTTCGGCCCAGATGATGGACCGCAACCTCGTGGTCGACCCGAACACCATGGCTGGCGTTCTCGGCACCATGCAGGGGCTGTTCAACCCGGTCGCGGACATCTCCAAGCAGTACCGCACGGCGCAAATCTATCGCGCCCTGAACTTCCGCTGGTTCGAAGATCAGACCGTCCTCGTCCACACCACCGGCACCTTCACCGCCGGGACCGTGAACGGCGCCGATCAGACCGGGACGACCCTCGTCACCAACGCCATCACCGGCACCTTCAACCAAGGCGACATCATCAACATCGCCGGGGTGAACGCCGTCAACCGCGTCACCAAGGCGACCGATGGCGTGCTGCAACAGTTCGTGGTCACGGCGGACGTCTCCAACGGCGCCACCTCGATCCCGATCTATCCGGCGATCATCGCTCCGGCCTCCACCGGCCCCAGCGCGGGCGCCGCCGTCCAGTACCAGACCTGCGCCAGTGCCCCGGCCAACGCCGCCGCGATCAGCCTCGTCAACACCGCTGGCGAGCAGTACCGCAAGAACATCGCGTATGTTCCGCAAGCTGTGACCATGGCGACGGCGGACCTGAAGCTGCCCGAGGGCGGTCAGGGCCAGTGCTCGCGCGCTGTCTTCGACGGTATCTCGATGCGGATCATCAAGGACTACTACCTGCCTGGGACTGATCAGTTCGTCTCTCGCGCAGACTGCTTGTTCGGCGCCCTCTGGGTCCGTCCCGAGTGGGGGTGTATCGTCGCCGACGCACTCTAGTCGGTCTCACCTTCCGAGTTCTCAAGGCCCTGGGGAAACCTGGGGCCTTTTGCATTTCTGGCGCGTTCGTTGGATATTATCCCCAACTCAGGAGCGCCCGATGACCAGCAGCCCGACCGCCCGATACCGCGAGTACCCCAAGTGGGTTGGCGGCCAGATCGTTCGCAACGCCGCCGAGGAGGCCGAGGTTTTGGGTCCGCGCGCTCCGGTAGCCTTCACGGTCGAGGGGGACAATCTGGCGACGGAGGACGCGGTTCTGGACGCCCCGGTTCCCGACCCGCTGGACCTTGATGGCGACGGTCGCAAGGGCGGCTCCAAGCGCGGGCGGAAACTACACCGCCAGCCGAAGGGTTAGCCCCCTTTCCCGCGCGCCCCGGTTGCCGCATACTAGGGCTCTCAGAAACTGGAGGCGCCCAACGTGCCGCAACCCGCTCACCCCCTCTACCCGAAGATCGAGTTCCCGACGTGGCAGTTTCGGGAGTTCCCGATGGCGGTCCCGATGAAGAACGGCAAGCCGTCGCTGGACACGCCGTATGACGCCAAGGGCAAGGCCCTCCCGGTGGTCGTGGTGAACACCCAGGAAGAGTACGACGATCTCGTGGGCGGCGCCGAGGTAGTGGCCGAGGAGTCGCGCCTCATGACCGAGGACGACGAGCGCAAGACCCTCTATCAGGACGCCGAGAACTGCGGCGCCGTGATCGACAAGCGGTGGACCGTCGAGCGCATCCGCAAGGCCATCGCTGACCACAAGGAACCGCCGCTCTAATGACCTGGGCCGAACTCCTGGCGCTGTCCCTACGGGATTCCGGCATCGTCGGGACCGGCCAGACGGCCATGGCGGAAGACATCAACGACGCCAAGACGCGTGCGAATATGATGATCGGCCAGTGGAACCGCCGCCGCTGGCTGGTCTATCACCTTGTGGACACGTTCTGCACTTGCGACGGGTCGCTGTTCTACGAGGTGGGTCCGGGGGCGGCGCTGAACGTGGCGCGGCCCGACAAGATCGAGGCGGCCTTCTCGCGCCAGACGGTGCAGACGCAGCCCAACCGGATCGACTACCCGCTGACCATCATCCCGTCGTATGAGGACTACAGCCTCATCGCCTTGAAGCGCCTGAGCGCCGGGCCTGCGCAGTACCTCTTCTACGACAGCGGCTATCCCACGGGGCGGGCCTATCCCTACCCGCTGATGAACAGCCAATTCGAGCTGCATATCCTCACCAAGTCGGTTCTGGACAGCATCCCCGCCGATCTCACGGCTGAGATGATGCTGCCCCCGGAGTACCAGGAGGCGGTCTACACCAACCTCATGGTCCGCAACCGCATGGCCTACCAGCTTCCCGCCGACCGGATGCTCAACGGGCTCGCGGCGGCGTCCCTGGCGACCATCCGTAGCTCGAACTTCCAGATCGGCACGCTGCGTATGCCAGCGGCGGTGCTGAACACGGGTGGTGGACTCTACAACGTATTTTCGGACAGAAGTTCGGGCTCAGGCCTCTAGGTCATAGGGGGCGACGATGGCGCGGATTGAACTTCTCGGCGGGGCCTACACCGCGCGCAGCCTGATCGCGGCGGCCCAATCCTGCAAAAACCTGTTCCCAGAGTCCAATCCTGCGGGCGCATCCCAAGCCCCGGTCAAGGTCACGCACTACCAGCGCCCCGGCCTCGTGCAGCGTTCGACGGTCCCTTCCGCGACGACGGTTCGTTGCCAGTACCGGACGACGACCGGCAAGCTCTACGAGGTGATCGGCTCGGGGGTCTACTACACCGACTCGGCCCTCACGCGGACGGCGCTTGGCGCTATCGCCCCTGGAAGCGGACAGGTGAAGATGTCGGACAACGGCGTGGTGGCTGTGATCGTTGACGGGTCGGCGCGAGGATGGTGGATCGACCTGAATACCAACGTCCTGCTGGAGATTTTCGACGCCGCTTTCTACGGCTCGAACTTCGTTTGCTACAGCGACACCTATTTAATTTTCAACCGGCCTGGGTCGCAGCAGTTCTATCTCAGCCCCCCGAACTGGAATGGAGCCACGGCGTTTGACCCGCTCGACATCGCGGCCAAGGTGACGGGCGCAGATGACCTCGCGGGGATCGCGGTGGTGAAGGGCGACATATGGCTGATCGGCAAACTGTCGACCCAAGTGTCATCGGACGTGGGCGGGGTGGACTTCGCCTTCGCGCCGGTTCCTGGGGTCTACATGGACCAAGGGACGGTGGCGGTCTATTCCATCGTCCAGACGGACCTTTCGGCGTTCTGGCTGTCTCAGGACACCGAGGGCCACGGCATCTTCCTTGAGGGCTCCAACTACAGCGCCACGCGCATCTCGACGCACGCCATCGAGCAGGAAATCCAGAAGTACGGGGACCTCTCCGACTGCATCGGCATGTCCTACCAGCAGGACGGCCACTCCTTCGTCCAGTGGACCTTCCCGAGCGCCGACAAGACGTGGGTGTATGACCGGGCCTCAGAGATGTGGCACGAGCGGACGTGGACGGACAGCGACGGGATCGAGCACCGCCACCGGGCCAACTGCATGGCGTTCTGCTACGGCCTGAATTTCTGCGGGGACTGGCAGAACGGCAAGCTCTACGAACAATCCCTGACCACATACACCGACGACGGCGGCCCTATCGTCTTCCGGCGCGGCTTCCCGCATCTGGTCAACGATGGGAAGCGGGTGAGCTACAACGCCTTCACGCTGGACATGCAGTGCGGGTCCGTCGAGGGGGTGCTGCTGACTGACCCGCCGCTGGTGAGCCTGAGGTGGTCCGACACCCATGGCTACAGCTTCGGCGATCCCATCGTCCAGTCCATGGGGGCGACTGGGCAGTACCTTCGCCAGATCAACTTCAACCGGCTGGGGTTCGCCCGAGATCGCGTGTTTGAGGTGTTCTGGAGTGCGCCTGCGCCGACTGCCCTCAACGGCGCCTGGGTCCAAGTCACACCGATGGGAACCTAAATGGCCAATATCGACGCCATCCCCGGCTGGAACAGCTCGACGCCCGTGACTGAGAAGGGCGACCTTCCGTCCGTCGTGTTCATCAACTGGCAGAACACGATGTTGAAGGCCATCCAAGCCGCGATCCTGACGCTCAACAATCAGGTCACGGCCCTGACCCAGCAACAGGCCATCTTCCTCGCCGCCCAGAATGCCTCAAGCACGGCTCAGGCGACGGCTGCAGCGGCTCAGGCGACGGCGGACAGTGGTGGTTCGGCAAGGTCCGGCAACGCCACCTCGACGATCAACGTGGGCGCATCGTGGAGCGCGGCGGCGACGGTCAACCTGCTGACGGTCTCGGTGGGGGACCTGACCATTGAGGGCAGCGGCCCGCTCCAAGCCGGGAACAGCGACATAGTTCCGGGGGGCTCCTCAAGCGGGAGTTGGCGCGTTGTCGAGATCGTGGGCATGACGGAGACCGTCGTCTTCACCGGGACCTTCACGGCGGTTAAGACGCAGTTGATCCTAGAGGGGTCTGCCTCGGACCTCATCTACATCTACAACGACAACGACACCTCGGCGGCGTCGGTGACGATCCCGCAGACCTCGACAGGATCGGTGTCCTATCGGCTGGACCTGCAAGGATCGCCGGGGGTGGTGTATTACAACGTCATCGGGACGCTGTTCGTCAGGCGGTCTTAGCCAACTGGCTGCGGATGCCCAGACGAGCGCACAGCGCGGCGTGGGCTCGTCTGCCGCCAGCTTCGGCCTGTTTCCACGCTTCGGTGTCGAGGTAGTTCTGGGGCTCGTAGAAGGCGAGGATGAAGTTCAGGGCGCCCCAGGCCTGTTGCAGAAGCTCCTCGTCGGTCTTTGGCTCGGTGGTCATAGCTACTTCTCCGGTTGACGATGCGCGAATACACCACGCCTTGCATACACCGTCAATGGGCGTGTAGGGTGAGGGGAGTTGAAACCGGAGGAGATGGAAATGGATATCGGAAAGGGTGACTGGCTGATCTGCGTGAACGATACGCCGTGCTTTCACACGGGGGACCGCCTGACGCTCCACCGCGTCTATCAAGTTCGCGAGGTGTTTGATGGAGTTGACGGAGAGGGACCCGCACGCGGCGTCAGACTTGAGGGTCAAATCAGGGCTATTGCCCCGTGCGGCGAAGAATGGGGATGGAACATCAACTATTTCCGCCCCGCTGGCAAAGGCGGCATGTTCAACGATTTGCTAACCGCCAAGCCCGTTCGCGTCGGTGAAGACGCGTGACTGACTGGCAACCGATAGACACGGCGCCCAAGGACGGAACGCCGCTCCTCGTCTGGAATGCGGGCTACGTGGCCGTGATGTGCTGGTGGGAACGCTGCTGGGAATACGCCAACGGCCGCCAGCGATATTGGCCAAGGGCGGATGAGCGGGAGCCAACCCACTGGATGCCGCTGCCGGATGCGCCCGCATGATCCGACGCACGATGGACGCCACCTTCCTGAACACGGTGGCCAACGACCCGACCGTCCGCCCCTTCATCGGCGGCGACGGCGAATCGGTTATCGACCTTGGCCCGCAACTGGCCGACCCGAGGAACGTGGCGCTGGAGACCGAACACGGGGGCTGGGTGCTGTTCTACCTCGCGCCGGGGGAATACGTCCTCCACACGATGTTCCTGAAGTCGGGCCGTGGCCGCTTCTACCGGAAGGCCAGCGCCGAGGCCCTGCGGTGGATGTTCACCCGCACCGACTGCACGGAAATCCTGACGGAGTGCCCAGACGGCAACCCTGCGGCCCGGATGGCGGCTGTCATGGCCGGGTTCCGTGAGCGGTTCGTGCGGGGCGAGACGTCCTATCAGGCGTTCACGATTGACGACTGGATCGCGCGGGATGCGGAGGCGCTGACGGCTGGCCAATGGTTCCACGAGCGCATCGACGCGGCGCGGGGGCTGCATGGCGTCGACACCCATCCCGACGATGAGGCGCGCAACCGAGCGGCGGGGGCGGCGATCCTGATGATGCGGGAAGGTCAGATCGGGAAAGGGGTCGCCGTGTATAATCGGTGGGCAAGATTTGCCGGGTATGCCCAGATCGCCCAAGTCGGCCCACATGTGGTCGATATCGGGGACGCGGTGATCGAGATCGTGGGCCCCGACATGAACGTCTTGGCCGTCCGGCGCCCCGACTAGAAGAAAACTGCGCCTTGGGATAGTGTGTCCTCCGAACTCAAGGGGGAACCGCCATGCCGACCGCCGCAGCCATAGGAGTCGCAGGGATCGGCGGCGCCGCCATCAGCGCAAGCGCGGCCAAGTCTGCGGGGAAAACCCAAGCCGCCGCTGCTGACCGGGCGACCGATGCTCAGCTCCAAATTTACGGCCAGACTCGGGATGACCTCGCAGGATACCGAGACCTGGGGAACACGGCCTCGTCGGCTTATGCCCGGCTCTTGGGCATCAACGACAATCAGCCTGGGGGCTACGGGGCCAGTAGCTCGGGAGGCGGCAGGGCTGGCCAACCTGATTGGATGGCGT
>OFRG01000625.1_pt1 | contig 12740 bp, 12 predicted proteins | sample 1543071 | NCBI WGS metagenome assembly OFRG01 (sample SAMN07774222, study PRJEB24372) | wastewater metagenome | isolation source: WWTP Verbania (Effluent) | place: Italy: Verbania | collected 2015-12
CCTTCTACGAACGCGCCCCTGCCCGCAATGCCTGCGCAAGCGAGGCAGGCGGGATTTTTTGATACTGTTGTTCTTTGGAAGATTTTGGTGCAACTTGGTTACTTAGAACTCTCTACTGATTTAGAAGAGCTCTTCCAAAAGCCACTCCTTGAAGCGGTAGACCTGCCTGAAAGTATTTCCAAACGACTAATAAAAGAGGTGACCGATGCCATACATCGCACGCATCTTTGATATACTGTAAGGACATGCCTTCTGAAGAAATTGACCATATTGCTGAACTCGAACAAAAGCTCTACGCTCGCGATCCTGATAGTGCACCGAAACGGACTATTGGCATTTTGCGTCCATTGAAAAACAATGTTGAGTCTACGTGGGGCCAAGATGATTTGGAAAAAAAGAAACGTGGCCATGTGCCAGCGGTTTCAGGCTACAAACGCCTCTTTATCGTTTCGTTCTTTTTCTTTTTAGTAGCACTCGGAGCGGCACTTTTTTCTGTCTATCGTGGGGCTATTACTCTTTCGAGTAAAAATGTTGAAGTCACCATACTTGGAAATTCATTTGTCTCTGGTGGGGAAGCCTTGCCGATACAGGTAGATATGGTCAATAAAAATGCAGCTGACTTGGTTGACGCACAAATCACTCTCTCATATCCCAAAGGATCGGTAGATGCCTCTGGTGGAGAGCTTGAGCGAATAAACAAGCCTCTTGGCACTATCGGCTCAGGGAAAACAAAAACAGAAGAATTTTCTGTAGTACTTTATGGCGAGCAGGGAACCAGTCGTACCATAACTGCAATACTTGAGTATAAACTTGCTGGGTCAAATACGACGTTTGTAAAAGAGAAGGTATTCTCGGTCATGATCAACTCTTCGCCTGTTAGTCTCACTGTCGATGCCCCTACTTCTACTGCTTCCAATCAACCCTTTACGATAAATATCCGTACTGTATTCACAGGGGAAACACTCCTCGATAATGCTGTTGTTCGTGTCGAATACCCAAATGGTTATGTATTTAATTCTGCTATTCCAGCACCCGAGAGTGGTACTGCCGTGTGGGCGCTGGGAGATCTTGTGAAAGGGACAGAGCGAACTATTTCTATTAAAGGGAAACTTGTTGGTGAACAACAGGATGAAAAAGCATTTCATGTTTATGTTGGGTCTCGTACGAGCGATGCAGATTCCCGGATCTCAGTGGCTTATAACTCAGCATTAAAAAGTGTCACTATTGCTGAACCATTTATATCTGGATCTATCGCTGTCGGCGGTCAAGAGGGGGATGTCGTTGCTTTATCAAACGGATCTCCTGTTTCTGGGGTGGTTCGGTTTGTAAACAATGCGTCAACTAGAATTACCAATCCAATATTCACGCTTTCGATAAATGGAGATACTATAAATACTGATTCAATAAAAGCTGATAGCGGTATTTACGATTCTTTGGAAAGACAGATAGTCTGGAATAATGAAAGCAGTCTTGATCTTAGCGCTCTGGAACCAGGAGCTCGTGGTGAATTGACATTTAGTTTCGATACTATAGCTCCGAAGCCAGGCACAGCAGGTGATATTACACTCGCTCTTTCTGTGGCAGGGACATTTCCTGATAGAGATTTCTTTGAAGATGCTATTTCAAATATTGATCAGAAGACTATTCGTTTTGCTTCTCGTTTACAGTTTGCTTCGCAAGCACTGTATTCCATAGGTCCAATAAAAAACACCGGACCATTTCCTCCGCGTGTTGATAAAGAAACTACCTATACTATCGAATGGGTGATGCGTCCAGTAGAGAACCCGCTGAGTTCGGCTGTTGCAACTGCCGTGCTACCGCTTGGTGTATCATGGATGGGAGTAGTTTCACCACAATCTGAGACAGTGAGTTATGATCCAGAAACTAGAATAGTTTCTTGGAACATCGGTGGCATGCCAAGAGCAACAGGTACATTACTAGTCCGTAGTGTTGCCTTCCAGGTGAAGGTTAAACCGCAAAAAATTCAGATTGATTCAGAGCTCCAATTGCTCGGAGAAACCAGTATTTCAGCGACAGATACTGTAGCAAATGCGCCTTTGTCTATCACTCGACCAGCATTAACCAATCGTCTTAGTACTGATCCTGCCTATTCCACAGGTAAGGAAAAAGTGTTACCATAGCCCCATATGAACGTCTCTATGGAACAACTCATCAGTCTATGTAAGCGAAGAGGCTTTATTTTTCAAGGCTCTGAAATTTATGGGGGATTGGCCGGGACATTTGATTATGGACCACTTGGTGTGGCGCTTAAGAACAACATAAAGAATATTTGGTGGAAGCAGTTTGTAGACAATCGTACCGATATGTATGGTGTTGACGCGTCTATCTTGATGAATCAAAAGGTGTGGCAAGCCAGCGGTCACGTAGGAGGATTTTCTGATCCATTAGTTGAATGTAGTAATTGCAAGAGTCGTTTTCGGGAAGATCAGATTGATACGAGTGCTTGTCCTTCATGTAACAAGACTGGGACATTTGGTCCTGCGCGACAATTCAATATGATGTTCAAGACCACAGTTGGGGCACTTGAAGATGCAGATAGTATTTCGTATCTCCGTCCAGAAACAGCCCAAGGTATGTTTGTTAACTTTAAAAATATACTCGATACCTTTCACCCAAAGCTTCCGTTTGGTATGGCGCAAATAGGTAAGGCCTTCCGAAATGAAATTGCCCCTCGAGATTTTATTTTTCGGGTTCGAGAATTTGAACAAATGGAAATAGAGTATTTTGTTGATCCTCGCGATGAAAAATCAGTAGCTCGTATTTTTGACACACTCTTTGATGAGCAAATGAATTTCTTACAGACACTTGGGCTTTCTAAGGAATCGATTCATAAGATAGAAGTTCCTGATGGTGATCGAGCGCACTATTCAAAACGTAGTATAGATACCGAATTCGATTTTCCTTTTGGGCAAAAAGAACTCCTCGGCTTGGCATACAGAACGGATTATGACTTAAAGGCTCATACTGATGCGAGCGGTGTCGACTTATCATTTTTTGATGAAGAAACAAAAGAGCGATTTATCCCACATTGTATAGAACCAACATTTGGTGTTGACCGACTTATATTGGCAGTACTTTCAAATGCTTATAAAACAGACGGAGAAGGGGAAGATGCTCGAGTGTATTTGACATTTCCACCTCTGCTCGCTCCAATAAAAGTATGTGTCTCTCCGTTGTTGAAGAATAAACCAGAACTTGTTGAAAAGGCACAAACAGTATTTTCTAACCTTAAAAAGGTGTTTGGGGCTGTGGCCTGGGATGATAATGGAAACGTAGGCAAGCGGTATCGTCGACAAGATGAAATAGGTACACCATTTTGTGTAGTAGTAGACTTCGATACATTGGGAGAAAATCCAGAACTGCTTGATACAGTAACAGTGAGGGATCGAGATACAGGGAAGCAAGAAAGAATAGCTATTGCTGATCTAGAAAACTACATACAAGAACGGATAAAATAAAAAGCCCTCATAAGTATGAAGGCTTTTTTGTTAGTGATGTCGCTTTCTTTTTATTGGTCTATAGGTATATATAATAAATAAGAGAATTCCAATAAACATTATCCAAAACCCAATACGAAAAGCAACAACCCAGCCACTATCAGCAATAAGAAAGAACGATAGATTCATAAAAAACTGTTTTGTTCCTCTTTAGGTTTACCCCATTTGCATAAGGTTTGTCAATCATTTCTTAAAAATGCTACTATGAAGGCATGTCAGAACACCGCCTTATCCGTATTAGTACAGACACCTTTGTTCGGGCGGTGCTTATCGGCTTTGCTGTGTATGTCGCTTTTCTTCTCCGAGACATCCTTCTTTTGATTCTTGCCGCTATCGTTATAGCTTCATTTGTCGAGTCCGGTGTTCGCGCTTTTGCTCGGATCAAGGTTAAGAGAATGCTCGCAGTGCCTATCATCTACACTATTGTTATCGCAATTTTATTTGCAGTATTTTATGCATTTGTGCCGATTATTTTCAGAGAACTCTCCGGAGTGATTAGTTTGATATCTACCTATCTTCCATCTTCTCCAGGCTTAAACACACAGTCTATAGAAGGCGCTAGTGAATTTGTTACTAACATTTCCAAAAATACTTCTATCCCAGACTTATTGGCAAATATTAAAAGCGTGGCCTCAAGCTTTTCTCAAGGAGCGACTTCTATCATCGGGAGCACCTTTGGTGGCATGTTAAATTTAATCTTGGTTATTGTCATGTCGTTCTATCTTTCAATACAAGAGCGAGGGATTCAGATGTTTCTGCGCATCATTACTCCCGCAAAGCACGAGCGCTATGTTATAGATTTGTGGGTACGAACACAGCGAAAAATTGGTCTCTGGTTCCAAGGGCAACTCTTCCTCGGCGCTGTAATAGCTATTATTGCTTTTACAGGGCTGGCACTTCTTGGAGTACAGTACGCATTTTTGATAGCTATCATCAGTGGTATTGCTGAACTCATCCCGTTTGGCCTGACGTTTGCTGCTATCCCTGCTGTTTTATTTGCTGTTATTAACGGTGGAGTCTTGCTCGGATTTAAGGTACTTATTTTTTATATTATTCTCCAGCAAATAGAAAATTATGTTCTTGGCCCAGCTATTGTGAAGCGTGTAGTCGGTATCCCACCACTCATTGTTATGGTGGCTTTCTTGATCGGTATAACTCTCGCTGGTTTCTGGGGAGCACTTCTGGCTATCCCGGTTGCAGTATTTGTGCTTGAGTATTTAGGAGATGTAGAAAAGAGTAAATACGTGACTGTTACTGAAAATAAATAGTACTAATTTGATATGAACAACGATAAGAAAAAACAGGCTTTTTATATCACAACTACTTTGCCATATGTGAATGCACCACTTCATGTGGGACATGCACTTGAATTTGTCCGGACTGATGCTATCGCCCGATACAAAGTGCTTGAAGGCTATGATGTGTTTTTTAATACCGGGACAGATGAGCATGGTCAAAAAATATTTGGTAAGGCACAAGAAAAGGGTATAGATCCACAAGCGTTTGTTGATGAAAATTTCCTTGGGTTTCGACAACAAGTAGAATCGTTTGGTATTAGCCCAGATGCTCATTTTATCCGTACTACAGATGTTCACCATGTCAGTGCGGCGCAAGAGTTTTGGAAACGAGTGTCCGATAGGGGCTACATTTATAAAAAGAATTACCAAGCCAAGTATTGTGTTGGTTGTGAAGAAGTAAAAACAGATTCAGATTTGGTAAATGGAGAGTGTCCACTTCATCCAGGTACAGTGCTTGAATTAATTGACGAAGAAAATTACTTTTTTAAACTTTCCGCATTGCAAAATGAATTACTGGAACTCTATTCATCACGGCCAGATTTTGTTGTACCTGAATTTCGGTTTAATGAAATAAAAGCCTTTGTAGAGCGTGGACTTGAAGACTTTTCGATATCGCGTCTGAAGTCCAAGATGAGCTGGGGTGTACCAGTGCCAAACGATGATGAGCATGTCATGTATGTCTGGTTTGATGCGCTCACAAACTATATCTCGACACTTGGATGGCCGGAAAGTATTGAGCAATTTGAAACTTATTGGGTAAACGGAACTCCGACACAGTACTGCGGGAAAGATAATACTCGTTTCCAAGCGCTTACTTGGCAGGCAATGCTTATAGCGGCTGGTGTGCCAAATTCTCATCAAATTGTAGTGAACGGTTTTATCACAGGAGACAAAGGTATTCGTATGTCCAAAACTTTAGGTAATGTCGTGGATCCATTAGCGCTTGCGACAGAATACGGAGTTGATGCTCTTCGATTCTTTTTATTAAAAGAAGTGTCTAGTTTTGAAGATAGTCCATTTACTATCGAGCGATTTCGAGAAAGTTATCAGGCATACCTTGCCAACGGTATTGGCAATCTGACATCACGAATCATGACTCTCTCTGAAACACACTGTGAAGGGTTCGATGAGCTACCTCATGTAGAGCACCCGGAAGTGATTAAAAAAGCGCTTGCAGGGTTTGATATCCAGAAGGTCATGAATCATATCTGGGATACGATAGGAGAGATAGACCAAAAGATTCAGCTGACACGACCTTTTAGTGTAGTCAAAGAAGATAAGGATGCCGGCGTCGCCTTGATAAGAGGTTTGGTCTCTGACTTGTATGGGGTAGCGGTGACACTTGCGCCATTTATGCCAACGACGAGCGAGGCTATTATCGAATGCATTCGTGACAACAAAAAACCAGTGACGCCGTTATTTATGAGATTGCAATAAAAAAAGCCCTTAAGAGGGCTTTTTGTTAATGCCTAAATCTTCTTTTAACAGTAAATGATGTAGTAAGGCTAATCAGGATTAAAATAATTGCGACAGTAAGGCAAGCACTAGCGCTCTTGAAGGGCCCACTAGAGTTTGTCTCACCTCCAATTTCAATTGTTGTCGGCTGATCAAGTATCGTTGCCCAATTAAAGAAGGCAGCGGCCAACCATAAAGTTCCGATTGTAATAACGCTGAGGATAAAATTCCAGATAGCGCTAAGGAGCCTTCGTCGTTTTTCGTCCTTGTCCATAGTAAAGAGTTTTAAGTTTGTTTTATTATACACATTTATTCTTAAACGTCAAATGGTGTAAATAAAAAAGACCTTCGATTAGGAAGGTCTTTTTGATACTTTTCGCTACGGTTTAGTGCAATTTACTATTGAAAATATAAAGCAAAATAGAAATATAACAGCGATAAACACATTCGGTGTTGCCTGATGAAAAAAAGCATTTGCAGCTCTATTATCAACTTCCTTGGCACGATCAAGACAAAAAATAAATAAAGGAAAATAGTAGAAGAAATAAAAACCATATCGGCGGACATACGGAGAGATAGTTTCTTTTTCATATAGTGAGGCTTTACAAGTTTCTTTCACCTTACAGTCTTTATCATAAAAGTCAATAAATTGTCCGAATGGTATACTTCGACATATGCATCTTATGACTATCGATACTCACTCTCACTTTAACCTTCACCAGTTTGAGCATGACTTAAAAGGCTCTATTTTGCGTATGGAAGAAGCGGGGGTTGGGACTATTACGGTCGGTATAGACCTAGCAACGAGCGATCACGCTATGCGTTTGGCACAGGATCATGACAGTATTTGGGCATGTGTTGGCCAGCACCCAACAGAATGGGATAAGGATTTTGATGAAGGAGAATTCAGAAAGTTGTTACAAGAGCCACGCGTGGTAGCAGTCGGGGAGTGTGGTATTGATTATTATAGAGAAAAAGATAGAGGGGCCATCATTCCACAAAAAGAATTATTTTTGAAACAAATAAAGCTTGCACATGAATTTAATCTACCCCTCATGCTCCACATCCGACCTGCTCCCGAGGAGATGTTTACTCCGCAAAGCGATAGCGATGGCGGGGCGTATGAAGAAGCGCTCTTAATGCTTGAAGAATATAAAAAAGATTGGCCAGAAATGCGAGGCACGGCTCATTTTTTTGTCGGTACGAAAGGCATAGCACAACGCTTTCTTGATTTAGGATTTTGTATTTCTTTTTCTGGTGTTATTACATTTGTAAAAGAATACGAAGAGCTGGTGGATTTTGTACCCCTCGATAGAATCCTTCCTGAGACTGACGCGCCATTTGCAACCCCGGTGCCACACCGGGGGACACGCAATCAACCAGAATATGTGCTGGAAGTAGTGAAAAAAATCGCTGAAATAAAAGGGTTATCTTTTGAAGAAACTCAGAGTAAGCTAGTAGAAAATACCCAGAGACTCTTCCAGACGCTATAAGTTTTACAAGATAGCCCTTTTAGGGTAGTATGAAGTCCGTAGCCCCCGTTCGTCCTTCGGGTAATCCTAGAGGGATGCATTGGTCCGAAGCGGGCTCATTTAGTAAATAACAATAGTATAGAAGCTCAACTTCTATACAACCATATGTCAAACACAACAACACGATTGTACGAGTTCGGGTTTATCCTCGTTCCTACAATTCCTGAGTCTGAAGTTCCCCAAAAAGTAGAGGCTCTCAAAGCGCTTTTCACAAGTGCTGGCGGAACTATCTCTTCAGAAGGGACTCCAGAATTTATCGACCTTGCCTACAGTATGGAAAAGACTGTTGGAAGTAAGAAAAGTATTTACTCTCAAGGATATTTTGGGTTTATCAAATTTGAAACAACTCCAGATACACTTGAAGTAATAAAAAAAGCGCTTGATGCTGAGGCAGAACTAGTACGATATCTTCTTATCAAAACAGAAGAAGGGAATACTATTTCTTTTAAAAAACCAAAAGTAGAAGCCAAGCGTGACACTGGAGTTATTGACGAAGCATTGCTTATGGAAGACGAAATGGTAGAAGACGAACCAGTCCTCGATCATGAAAAACTTCCTGACCTTGCCTCTGAAGTAGCAGAAGAAAAGCCTGAGCCCGAAGAAGTGGTGTAAACCACACCCGTGGTATACTCCTCACTATACGCTTAATCCATATTAACCATGTATCTCAACAAAGTATTTCTTATAGGGAATCTCACTCGTGATCCAGAATTGAAGGCTCTTCCGACAGGGACGAAGGTCGCAAGTATTTCTATGGCTACCAACCGTGTTTGGAAAGATCAGGGGGGTGCCAAGAAGGAAGCTGTCGAATATCACAACGTAGTGGCATTCGCCAAGCAAGCTGAAGTGATCGCACAGTACTGCAAGAAGGGAAGCTCTCTCTATATCGAGGGACGCATCCAGACTCGCTCTTGGGACGCGACTGACGGTACAAAAAAGTACCGTACAGAAATAGTTCTCGAAAACTTCCAATTTGGTCCGAAAGGCGCTGGAAGTGCAGGGTTTGGCACAGGAACAGGTGCACCAATGACTGGTCCACACTCTGACGCTGAAGCTCCACAGGCACAAGCCAAGCCCGATCTCGACACTATCGAGTATCCCGAAGAAGAAATAAATTTGGAAGATATACCATTCTAAATAATTTATGAAACAAGATTACTTTAACGCAAACAGTATTCATCATATCGACTATAAAGATGTTGATAGTTTGAAGAAGTTTCTTAACCCAAACGCACGAATCAACTCTCGAAAGCGTACTGGCCTCACTGCAAAAAACCAGCGTTCACTCGCTGAAGCAGTAAAGCGAGCTCGCTTCATGGGGCTTCTCCCGTTTGTGGCTAACTAACAAAAACACAAAAGCCACTTATATATGATGTCTGCGGAACTCGTCCGCAAAATGGACTCAAACAGTCCTCGACACCATATATAAGTGGCTTTTGCTATTTCAGGTAGCCATGGTAGTATCAGGAAAATTATAAATCATGAAGCACATTCAAAAACTCCACCTTCTTCTCGTCACATTGATGGCAAAAGGGTTCCCAAGTCAGTCTTTGATAGAGAATAAGAAATTATTTGCAGATCTCAAAGAATTTCAGGGTATTATTTTTGATAAACAGCAACGGTACGGTAAGGGTAACTATAGTCCTGTACCACTGGAAAAAGATCTTGAGCAAGTAGAAAATAGTTTAGCAGAGGCCATTTATGGGCAACTAGTAGCTATTGATATAACTAAGCTCACTGTTGATGAACTAAAGGAATTGCACAAAGATTATGCGATTCATTGTCATCATAGAAAGATAAATTATGATGGTAAGATTTGGAAACTACAATCCGAAGTACGTTCTCAAATGTTAATCAAGGCTGAAGAATTACAGAAAGCCGAAGAGAGGATATCTATTGCTTGTTTTGTGATTAACAATTCAAACAGTAGTAATGAAGAACATAAAAAAGCAAAAGAACTTTTGAAGGAATTAGATACTGCCGGTTGTAAATTCTAAAACTGAAAGCAAAATCCTCCCGTAACGGGAGGATTTTTATTAATTAGCCCGCTCTACGTATTCGCCGGTTTCACTATTGATACGAATCTTTTCACCAATAGTGATAAAGAGTGGGACAGTGATAGTCGCGCCTGTTTCAAGTGTGGCTACTTTGTTTCCACCTGTTACACTTGCGCCTTTGATAGCTGGGGGAGTGTCAGTCACTTCGAGTTCGAGTTTGATAGGGATTTTGACACCGATTACTTTCTCTTCATCTTCGTCATCAGTATAGATGATAGTTTCTATCTCGCTATTAGGCTTCACAAAGCGCATGCGGTCACCAATGATTTCTTCTTTCAGGGTAAATCGGTTAGCAGGATCTTTGACATCACAAAACCATATTTCATTTTTGTTCTTGTAGAGGAATTTTACTGGTCGAGTAGTAATATCTGCTTCTTCAGCCTTTTCAGATGATCCGAATGAGATTTCAGCCACCCGTCCGGTGAGGAGGTTCTTGAGCTTGGTCGCATTTACTGGCTTGCGCTGTTGCTTGCGGAAGACGTGAGAAGCGAGGACTTCGTGGGGCTGTCCATCCCAAACGATGATTTTGTGTTCTTTGATTTCGTTGTATTCAAGCATTGCCATAGACGCGGATTGTAACCTAGTTAACGTCAGGAGACAAGGGTGCTACACTTATTGATATGAATACAAAACATAAAAATAGACTTCTTTCAAGAGGATTCACTGTTGTAGAGTTACTTATCGCCATTGGTATCATTGCTCTCATTTTGGGAGTTGTGGTTGCTTCTGTCAGCTCTTCAAAAGACAAGGCTGCCGACGTGGAGGTAAAGCAAACCCTTTCAGAGGTGATGCTAAAGGCTGAAGGTCAAGAAATTGCTCCTGGTGTTGTTGATTACCAAAGTGCTTTTACTGCAGTCGGGGGACAGGATGTTGTTAATGCTCTTGCTGCAAAGTTCGGGCTAGCTCCTGATCAATACGATTACTCAGTAGCACAAGATGGATATGCTATTGTATTTCCACTTAAAAATGGAAAGTATTATTGTATTGATTCTACCAACACCACCACTGAAGTAACGGGCCTATTAAATATTGATGGTCCAAGAACTTGTGCAAATGCAACTCGAACTTATGTTAGTGCCGCCATGGTTGGCAGTGGGGTCTCTAGTGTATTTGCAACAACTGGGTCTCATCCGATAGGCATAGCTGTTGATGTTTCTGGAAATATATACACCACCAATTATAGTGACAATAATGTGACTAAAATAACCCCAGATGGAGTTTCAAATATCTTTGCGAGCACAGGCTTAAATCCTTGGGACATAGCTCTCGATTCATCAGGTAACATATTTACTGTTAACTTCAATTACCCTGATATGATTACCAAAATAACACCAAGTGGCACTTCAAGTACATTTGCATCAGGTGGAGCAGGTAAAACTTTCGCTATTGATTCTCAAAATAACGTCTACAAATTAAATAGCTCATCAAGTTCGTTTATTAATAAGATTACACCAGACGGGGTGGTAAGCTCAATTGCGACAGCTACAAATCCAGCAGGTATCGCTATTGATTCGTCAGATAATGTTTATATATCTACTAGTATTGATCATAATGTTACTAAGATCACTTCTGCTGGTGTTTCAACAGTTATAGGTACAACCACAAACTACCCTAAGGCAATCGTGGTTGATTCAGCAGGTAACGTTTATTTGGGGGGAGTTGATATTAATAATGGCAGCGGTCCCAATACTATTGTAAAAATCACCCCTAGTGGTGTTTCAAGTACCTTTGCGACTATTGATTCACAAATCTACGATATGGTCATAGATTCTTCTGGTAATATTTATACAGCAAATTACTATCAGTTACCTGGTGGTAAAGGGACTCCTGTTCCACCAACCGGTAGTGACAATACTGTAACCAAAATTACACCAGGTGGGACTAAGAGCACTTTTGGTGTTACGGGATCAGGGCCAAGAGCTATTGCTATTGATGGTTCTGGTAATATATATACCGCCAACTATAATGACAATACTGTAACTAAGATTGCTCCGTAAGCTAAGATAGTGCCAATAAAAAACTCCTACAATGTAGGAGTTTTTTATTGGCACAAAATATATTAAGAATTTATTCTCCCGCACTATCAGCTACCACTTCTTTCATGCGTTTGCGGACATCTTTCATGATTTGGTCGCGGACTTTTGGATTTTCTCTCATAAAGACACGGGTCGCATCATAGCCTCGGCCGAGCTTCACTTCTTCTTTATCCTTGCCTTCAGGTTGATACGCGTATGAGGTACCACTTTTTGTCATAACACCAAGCTTTTCTCCGAGTGCGATGAGCTCACCTTCTAAAGATATGCCTTCGCCATAAATAATATCGAACTCTGTTTGTTTGAATGGGGAAGCGACTTTGTTTTTTACTACTTTCACCCGAGTGCGTGAACCCACCACCTCTTCACCTTTTTTAATCTGAGCAATACGACGAATGTCGAGACGGATAGAAGTATAAAATTTGAGCGCCTTACCGCCTGGGGTAGTCTCAGGATTACCAAACATGATACCTATTTGCATACGGATCTGGTTGATGAAGATAACCACAGTTTTAGATTTGTGGACGATGGCAGTGAGCTTGCGGAGTGCCTGTGACATAAGACGTGCTTGCTTACCCATGTGTTGTTGTCCCATGTCGCCTTCGATTTCATCCTTTGGAGTGAGGGCCGCGACAGAGTCGACAACGATCACATCGATCTTACCACTTCGTACTAGGGACTCACAGATTTCGAGACCTTGTTCTCCAGTATCTGGTTGAGAGATGAGGAGTTCTTGGATTTTTACACCAATCTTGCCAGCGTAGTCTGGATCCATAGCATGTTCAGCATCAATATAGGCACAAATACCACCGAGCTTTTGGGCTTCAGCTACGATATGAAGGGCGAG
>OFRG01000626.1_pt1 | contig 12722 bp, 19 predicted proteins | sample 1543071 | NCBI WGS metagenome assembly OFRG01 (sample SAMN07774222, study PRJEB24372) | wastewater metagenome | isolation source: WWTP Verbania (Effluent) | place: Italy: Verbania | collected 2015-12
ATAAAATAAAAAAAGCAATGAATTTCAATGTTGTAGATGATTGGAGCGATATGTCTCAGTTAGCTATAGAACTTGATAATAGACGAGAAAAAATTGCAAATAAGGAAAAAATGGGCGTTATGACAGGATTTGAAAAACTTGATGATATGACAGGAGGACTTGAAAGTGGAATGATTGTTATAGCGGCTAGGCCTTCAATGGGTAAAACCGCTTTCTGTTGCTCATTAGCCATAAACATGGCCAAACTTGGTTCAACTGTTGGTATTATTTCACTAGAAATGCCAAATGTTCAACTTGCAGGTAGATTTGCTTCTATTGTTTCAGGTGTTGAATTTTGGCGAATATTTAGAAACTTAGAAAAAGATGAAATTCAAGAAAATAAAGTTATACAAGGATTAAGCACTATGGCATCACTTCCAGTATTTACAACAGATAATTCAAAAGTTAATATTTCAGATATACGTTGGAAGGCAGAAAAACTTGTTAAAACAAAAGGAGCTAAAGTAATAATTGTTGATTATATACAGCTCGTAAATACCGAAGGTGGAAATAAAAACCAAACAAGAGAACGTGAAGTTGCTAAATTATCCAATGGGTTGAAAGCTTTGTCTAAGGACTTGGGAATAGTTGTGATAGCCTTAGCGCAACTGAATAGAGAGTCCGAAACACCAGATAAAGTATCAAAACCGGGAAAACTATCACAACTTCGAGAATCGGATGCTATACTGGCGGACGCTGATATGGGCATAATTGTAGACAGGCCTTACAAGAGAGGGCAGGAAACTGATGGAGATGGACTTTCAACAAAAAATACAGCCTCGATTATTATCGAAAAGTACAGAAACGGAGAAACAGGTGAAATAAAATTATGGTTTGATTATGAAGCAATGCACTTCAGAGACAAACAAACGGAAACTAATGATGATTTGCCATTTAGCCCAATAGTTAAACGTAATAATTTTGAAGAACCCGTATTGAAGAACCCATTTGAAGAACCCCCTTTTTAAAAAAATGAAAAATGAAAGAATCAACAAAATTATTAGTGAACAAAGTGATGTTATTTTGTGCAAATCAAAAGCTAACAATGAAATTTATGCAACAACGGACGGTGAACGATTCGAAAATATCACAAAAGGAATTTGCGGAAGAATTGAAAAAGAATCAGTTAGTGGACTTTTCACAATTCCTATTAGAATCAACCACATGCAACAGCAAAACAAAAATTTAATTAAACTTATAAGCCAATTAGGGCTTGCTATTGAACAATGAACGCTAAAACTAAACAACGAATTATCGAAGCGAAGGAACTATTCGAGCTAGTCCGATATGGTGAGCCTAGGGTATGTACTTATTCGAATAATGACCTCAAGGCTAATGGTCTGCAAAACTGCATCAACGATTTCAACGAATACAACGGATGGTTGTCAGAACGGGTTAACGTTATGGGAACGCCTAGAGTGAATCACTATGTCGATGGCATGACAGGTGAACGCCTAGACAAAGTGCAGTCCGTCCGCTTCACAACGGGCCAAGGCATGAAGGGCAGTGCTGATATTCATGTTGTCATCATGGGCATAAGTCTAAAGGTCGAGGTTAAGATCGGTAAAGACCGCCAAAGTGCAGCTCAAAAGAATTACGAACGCATGGCGGGCATAAGTGGGGCTAAATACGTCATAAGTAGGTCATTTTTGGATTATCTCGAGGTGTATGATACAATCACCTTAGAAGACACTATGGAGGCTAAAATAGGCCGTATAACGCAAATAGTGACAATGAAGGCAGAAGCGAGCCGGGTAGCATATAGAAAATACTTCAAAAAACATAACGCTCCACCAAACGCCAGAGATATTTATCATAACGCTATACTGCCAGTTGGCGAATGGTAAAACTAAATAAATAAAAAGTAAGGCTACTTTACAACAGCCGTTAAAAAAATGGACATACGACAACAATTAACTGCAACTTTCGCAAAAGCTTTAATCCAAGCTACATTAAAAACTGATATAAGCCTATTGTCTAGGATAAAAAAGTTTTTATTTGGTAGGGGATATAAAGACAGTCATTCAATTAATCAATATGCAATAATTAAGGTAGCCATTGAGATGGCTGACGAAATGATTAACCAGTTAATTATGACTAAATCTATAATAGTTTCAGAACCTAAATACGTTTATTTAGTCTTTAATAAAGATGAAAAATTACTTTTCGGATGCTTCGATACAGAAGAAAAAGCTAACAAATATGCTGGAGTTGAAAGTTCAAAAAAAGTTATTGTAGTAAAAAGCGAAGTAATTTAAAAAGTTCTAAAAAACCGTACCGCTAATTTTCAACTAAAAAGCCGCGTCTATATTTAGCTATTTGCCTCAAACGGTTCACTTGGATGTACACCCAGCACTTCGCAAAACTTCATGTAATTCAGCAACGAAATGCCGTATTTGCCATTCTCAATTCTTGTCAAAGTCTCCCGACTTATACCCAAATGATTAGCTACATGCCACTGAGTTAACTTCTTTTCAATCCGTTTGCACTTCAAATAATTGATTGCTTGTATAGTCATATTTATATTGTTTTCACCCAAAAAGCCCGCTTAATGCGGGCTAAATAAGGGAGTTAAAAGTTTAATGTGTATTATTTGTACTTAAATAGTAATTATATGCTTCTTTAATGTTATCAAATTCTTTTTTGAAAGTTCCATTACTAGGTGTAACAAATATCAATCCATGATTGCCAATACTTACACGGTACCCATTATTTTTTAGTAGTTCCTTCATAGAATCGTTACTTATATTGTCCTTTAGTTCTTTAATCAATGCTTCATAGTATCCCACTTTATTAGGGTTAAAGTTCTTAGCATAGATTAATCTCATTTGTAATGACTGTATATAAGGTAGTTCATTAATGCTTTTAAATTTAGGATATTCGAATAATTCTGTTGAGCTGTTGTGCCTTTCGGACTTATTTAAGTTTGCCATAATATTTAGTTTTTAGTTTGTTTAATACGCTCTTTCGAGCGTTTCGGCTACTTAAGCCTCATCAGTTAAACTATGCATACCAGCTTCTATGTGTACCTTTTTCACCGTCTAAATATTCAGACAAAGGATATCTTCCATTAGATATATAAACACCATATTTATTTACCTTTACTAAATGCTTTGTCTCTTTGGATATAAAATCGTTCACATTTGGCCTTACTCTATCACACATCATGCCGTCACTCCCTTCTACACTATTACCGCTAATTTCACGAATAATAACCATTTTTGAAGTAACACCAATTACTTGGAAAAAATCTACATTAGTTTGGTCATAACCCCATGATGAATAAAAAACCTTACCTATTAAAGTTTGTAAATCAAAATCAGCATTCATTTTTTTGTTAGCGGCCTTTTGCTCCTTATCTAAATCTAAATTAGCCTTTAAATTAGTATAAGTCTCTAAAGCTTTTTTATTTCGCTCCTCTTCAGATTTATAATAGTAGCCCCATATTTGAGAGCGCATACCCTTATTTTTTCCAACTGTTTTATAACGGCCATACTGCAAAGTAGGTAAATTTTTTTCCTTCCCTCCATTATTACCGAACCGTAAATAATAATTTTCTATTCTAATTTCTTTAGCTATAAATTTAGCCGTGTCTGTGGTAATTGTTGCTGTGTTCATTTTAGTTGTTAATTAATTCTAGTATCTTAATCTCTAAGGCATCAATGTTGTACGATTGGAATACTATGCCCCACCATATTGTTTATTGTGAAATTTTCTCCCACCTATTTTATGCGCTCGCTGAATTGCTACATTATACTTTTCATCTAGGTTAAAAATGCTATCAAAATATTTATTCTCTTCTTTAGTCAGTAAGTTGTAAAAATGGCAAACATATCTAGGATTGCCGTTTGTGTCGTTGTTGATTCTTGTAAATTCAATTGCTGTGTTCATCTTGTTTTGTTTTTAGCGTCTTAGCTTAATTGCTTTGACTATACAAATATACATACTATTGTGATATATTCATCACAATAGTATGTCAATAACATATCGTTAACTAATGGTCCTGTAAATGAATATACCTTTACAATATGAACTACTTAATACTACCTATAATAGTAATATTATTGCTCGTTTCTTCGTGTAAGAAAGAATCTACATACCAATGCACATTAACAAGGAAGGAGTTTTATGAAGGTGTTCCACAGTCTACAATAGTAACCCCAATAACTTTTAAAGGTACCAAAAAAGAAAAAGATCAATTCATAACCGATAACACAACCATAGCACAGAAAGGTCATATAGACATTACCGTGCAGGCTGAATGTTATTGACATATAAACGTATGACAAATGGCAGAATCAAACGACAAAAAACGACACATGATAGATCCGCATGTCGGCGTTAAATTCACATCAGAAAATCAACCATCTGGAGCTGCCAAATCTAAGGGATGGCTAGAGTTAAGAGCTCAGAGGCTGTTAACGCAGAAGATATTGGAAGAGATGACAAAAGGCACTAACATGAACGACTATTTTCAATCTCTATTGGATAATGCTAAGGCAGGAAACGCAAAAGCTATTGACACTATAAACAATGGGATTGAAGAGCAGAAGGTAGTCACAGAAAATAAGCATACTATAGACGTTGAAGCCGTCATATTCAAATAAATGAAGGTAGAAGTAATTCACCATCCAAAATTTAAACCATTATTTCAACCCCCTGAAGATTTAAGGGTTCTAATCTTAATAGGCGGACGGGGTGGAATGAAGACATACAATGCGGCCCTAGCTACGAATTACCATGTGCTTGTGAGAGGTAAACGGGTCCAAATTTTAAGAGATGAGGCGACAAGGATTAAGCAGTCAATTCTTAATGAGGTGTTGGAAAAGTACGATAGCCTAGGCGGTGCATTCGATAGGGCATTCACTAAGACTGAAAATACAATCAAGAATAGTGAAGGTGTTGAAGTAGTGTTTACACAAGGTTTCAGGGCATCTAGCAATGCTAAGACATCGAACATGAAGGGAGTGAGTAATGTAGACATTGGAATCGTTGAAGAGATGTCGGACATTAGAGACGAATTTAAGTTCAATCATTGGAAATCATCCATTCGGGAACCGGGCGCTTTCATTGTACTGATTCTAAACACCCCAGATATAAACCATTGGATAATTCGTAGGCACTTTAACACAATACCATTAACCACAGATGACTACCCACAGTTCACAGATGAACAGCTAGAAGGCTATTATAGGATAGTGCCGAAGCAAACTAAAGGTGTGTATGTGGTTCAAACTTCGTATAAGGACAACGAACATTTACCAGAGCCAATAGTCGAAGAATACAGTAACTACGGCAATCCATTGAGTGATAGCTTTGACCTTCACTATTACCTTACTGAAATCGAAGGTCATGCCAATACTGGAATGAAGGGTCAATACTTTAAACGGTATAAGACAATCACAAACGACGAATACAATGCCCTTGATTATGTCGAAGTATATGGTCAGGACTTCGGGACGACATCACCAGCCGGAACGATTGCCATGAAGGCCAAAGGTAATAAGGTATATTTGAAGGAATTGAACTATTTGCCTTTGAAATTGAAGTACTTAGCGTTTCATCTAGACCAATTAGGACTAGATAGTAAATCTTTGATAGTTGCCGATTGCGCAGAGCCTGATACTATAAGGAGTTTAAGGTATGGCCTACGTTCACAAATGAGTGAGGATGAATGCGAGAGATTTCCACAGGCGGCAAAAGGTTTTGCCAATATAAGACCCTCACCAGATAAGGGCATAGATAAGGGATTAAGCAAGCTACTAAGCTATGACATTCATGTAGTTGAAGGTAGTGAGAATTTATTAAAGGAATTTGCTATGTACTGTGAAGCGAAGGATAGAAACGGAATAGGAACGGGCCGTCCGATTGATGACCATAACCACCTTATTGACCCTGCTAGGTACCTAATACAAGTCCATGGACGCTGGTTTTAATTGTTAACGATGTAGTTAATTTCAGATTGAAGGATTATCTTTGTGGGATAAACGACAAAATTATGAATTTAACATTAGAACAAAGGTGCGAACGACCTAATATAGCGTTTACTAATGCTCATATAGCTTTTAGGAAGTTACAATTAATTAAAAGTAAAGACCTACACTATTTATGTGATTCAATACTATTAAAATCTTTAATAGAGATAGTTAAGGAGCAAGTTAAGGAAACTGAATTTGCACATCAAGGAAAATATTATGCGGAAGATTTTTGTAATACTATTGATAAATTATATAACATAAAATTTGAGGATAAACAAACGATATGATACAAGCAAATGAACTAAGGATAGGGAACTATGGGCATACTCTTAATAATGATAATGATCAGGTAGTAACAAGATTTGTAAGCATTAGTAATGGGATAGGTGATATAGTAGACCCCATCCCACTAACTGAGGACATACTATTGAAGTGTGGTGCAAGCCTGGTTACATACCAAAATGAAAAAATAAATTCATTTTTTATTAATCAGTTTAGATTTCAACATGAAGAACAAGGGTATTGTCTATTTGGTAGTGAATGGACAATTGGAGAGCCTTTTAACTATTTGCACCAGCTCCAAAACCTTTTTTTTGCTTTAACTGGCGAAGAATTAAACGTTGAACTATGATTAAAACAACAAGCGTAGGAAATTACCAGCCAACAATTAAGCCAATAAGCAGAATTATAAGAAAGGAGGCTCTTAATTCTGTATATAAAACTATCAACCAATTATATAGGCTAATATTGTTTTTAAATAGGCAAAAAATTGATACTAAGACTATAATTGTAAAAAAATAAAATTTGTTGGTATTAAATTAATTTATATACCTTTGTTTTTAGATGATTGAATACTTTTGCCAGAAATGTAAGAAATTGCTATTTAAGGCTGCTCTCATTAAAGGTTCAACTGTTGAGATAAAATGTAAATGTTGCAAGGCCTACAGCACATTTAAAGTATCATAAGAATACAAAATTAGAGCGTCTCGAATGCCATAAAACCAAATAGGTTAATGGCGAATGTATTTACAAGATTAGGCAATGCGGTTGAAGCTTTCAAGGGCGTGAATAAGTCATATAATCCTTTGACTTATAATACATCTAGGATTGAGTTTATAGGTGGTCAATTAGTTTTCAAAGATAGTAAAGATAAGTCAGGCAGCGAGTTATACGCTACATGCCCTCCATTAAATTATATCCTTAATCAAAAGTCGTTATTACATAATAACGGCATCATTAAGTTAGTCAATCCAAGTACATTAATTGAACCAAAGATTAAGGTAGCTAGGTTTGATGAATACGCTAGGTTATTAAGTAATCCTAATCCATTACAAACAGAACACCAGTTCAGAGCACAGGTAACAACGACTATACAAATTTACCGTTATTGTGCTGTATTGAAGATTAAGCCTATCGGGTTTGGTGTGCCTTCGCAGTTATGGGCCTTACCTTCTCAATACCTAGAAATTGAGCGCAACGATAAGATGCTATTTGCTGAAACATCGGCCGACATGATTAAGACGGTTAAGTTTAGGTATGGCAATACGGTTACGACCTTGAATAAAGAAGATTTATATTTCTTTACATCAGCTAATGCAGCATTCGATGATATGTTTTCACCACAGCCAGTATTGGATGCAATTAAGCCGCATTGTGTAAACGTTATAAACATACTAGAATCTAGGCAATCAATTATTCAGCATCAAGGTGCGAAGGGTCTTCTAACGAATACAGCTAAGGATAATATTAGTCCTATTCCTTTGAATGAGGATGATAGGAATGAATTACATAAAGATTGGAGCGAATACGGGTTACTCAAGGGTCAAAAGCGAATAGTTATATCGAATGCCTCATTACAATGGCAGCAAATAGGTTCTCAGTTTAGCGACTTGCAACTACTTGAACAGGCTAAGGATGATATAATGAATATTTGTGCTGGATTAAATTTTAAATTTCAGTTATTGCCGCATGGAACGGAAACAGCCTTTAATAATCAGAATAAGGCTTATGCGGCCCAATATAGAGATTGCACGATACCGGAGGCAGATAATTACATGAGGCAGTATAATGACTGTGTCGAAGCGGCTATGAATGGCGTTTTGCATATCGTTGATTATACAGAGGTCTTGAATAATTTAGTAGATAGGAAAGAAGAAAGTGAGATTAGAAAGAATAATACACAGTCATTGCTGATGCAGTTTGCGGCCTGCTTTATAAAGTATGACGAGGCAGTGATTGAGCTAGGCAACAAGGACATTAACCCTGCGTTTAAGGGCAAGTATTTCAATGAATTAACACCAGACGAACAACAATTATTTATAAGATATGGAAGCAATACTACAAGAAGTGGAGGCGCGCAAGTCGAAGCTAACAACGTTAACCAAGAAGCAGATACAGGAAATCAAGGACAAGAAGGACAAGGCAATCAAGGACAATAAAATTATAATGAAATGACAGAAGCTAATAAAATATATCAACAATCAATGATTGATTGGTTCAATGAATCAGAACTATCAACTAAGATGGCAGAAAGTGAGTTTAAGCATTATAATGAACAAATAGGGCTAATGAAATCTAAGGTGCAACTTCTGGTAAAGCAGATTAAAAGCAATACCAAACGTTTAGAAATAGCTAAAAAGGAATATTCTTCTTGGCTTAAACAAGTAAATAAGAAGTAAAATGAATTACATAATTCCAAACGACATAACGGCTAAAGAAGATCTTTTCAAGTATTTGAAAGACAATAAATCTTTGGTAATGCAACAAAAGAAGTCAGCTATCAAAAGATGTGATGCTTTTAGTTATGTTGTGCCGTTTTATGATAAAAAAGAAGAATTTGATACTAAAGAAATTGGAGCAACAGTTGGAATAGATGCAAATCATGTTCAACTAAAATTCGTAGGCAATACGACTAACTTAATGGATAGTCATGATGATATGCACATTCCTAAACTATGGAATAAAACATTATCAGATAACTATTATTTTTTACACTTACAAGAACATAAAATGGACTTTGACAAGGTAATACACGACCAAATGATAGCTAGTGTAAAGACTGTATCATGGAAGTCCTTAAAATGTAATTATGAAGGTAGTACACAAGCATTATTTGGTAATTCATTAGCTCCCATTGATAGGAATCCTTACATGATAGATCAATATCGTAAAGGATATGTAAATAATCATAGTGTGGGTATGCGTTACAAAAATATATTGATGTGTATCAATAGTGATGAAAAGTACTACAAAGAAGAAAAAGAATATTGGGATAAGTATTATCCAATGATGGCAAATAAGCAATTTGCTGATGAAAAAGGGTACTTCTTCGCAGTATTAGAAGCTGAACTAATAGAAATTTCAGCAGTTGTAAAAGGTAGCAATGTGGTAACGCCCACAGTATCAGTAACAGAATCAAAAGAGGCCGTCATCGACACTTCTTCGAACATAGAGCCGACTGTAAAAGTCACTCAATCAATAGACTTCGCTAAGTTGGCGAAGGAAAAATTATATAACAATTAAAACTAATTAAAAATGACAGATCAAGAAAAGGAGTTCTTGGAAGCTAATAAAGCGCAAACACAAGAATTACTACAACAAAAAGAAAAGGAATTTGAAGCTAAATTGAAAGCTATCAATGAGCAGTTTACAGGTTCTACAGAGCAGTTAAAGCAAATTACAGAGCAGTTAGCAGCTAACAAAGAGGCGTTAATAGCACAAGGCATTGAATTAGCCCAATCAAAGAATTTACAAGCTAGTAAAGGAGTAGATATGATTAGCAAGTTCAATGGTATTTACAAAGAGAAGCAAGAAGAGTTCAAAGGAATGTCATCTGGTTCATTTGGTGGTAAAATCAATTTCGATATTGGTGTAACTAACAAAGCTAGTGCGGACATGAGTTTGTCAAACATTACAGCGGCTACAGGTTTTTTATCTTCCTTTGATAACGAAGTAGGCCGTTTTGTTAGACGTAGGCCGTTTTTAAGAGACATTATTAGAACTGTAGGCGTAGATAATGCTTACGTTGAATGGATGGACCAAGCGAGTGCAGATGGTACAACAGCAACAGTAGCGGAGGGATCAGCTAAACCAAAGATTGACTTTGATTTAACACCAAGGAAATTACCAGTAGAGGTTATTGCAGCTTATGTAACTACTACAAAGCAAAGTCTTGCAGATTACAAGCAAATGAACGGTTTAATTAATGATGAATTGCGTCAGAATGTTGAATTGGTATTAGATGCTAATATCTTAACGGGTAATGGAACTACACCAAACTTAAAAGGTATATCTACTTACGCCACAGCTTATGTAAATACTGGTTTCGCGGCCTTAGTTGATAATGCTAGTGAGGCTGATTTGTGGAATGTAATGGCAGCGCAAATTTCAGCGGCTAATGGTATGGGTACGCATATATTAATGCACCCAACTGATGTTGCTAAATTCCGATCATTAAGAAAAGACACTACAGGTAATTATGCCTATCCTTGGTGGTTAGGTACAAATATGTCATATATGGGCATGGAGATTGTAGAGAATACTGGAGTTACAGTTAATACCTGCTATGTTATAGATGCGAGCGTATGTAGATTGGCATTGCGTGAAGATTTCAATGTAACTGTAGGGCTAGACGGTAACAACTTTACTAAGAATCAGGTTACTATTCTTGGTGAGATGCGAGCAGCGCACTACGTTAAGGAGAATGATAAAGTTAAATTAATTTATTGTTCAGGTATCACAGCAGCATTAGCAGCATTAGAAAAACCTTAATAGATTATGGCAACTAGTAAAAAAGAAACGGCAGCAGGATATGTATATGTTACTTATATCAAGGACGGTTCTAAGGCCAAGAAGGGAGAAGAAGTATTAGTTACAATCGAAAGAGCCGAACAATTAAAAGAACTAGGGTTTATAAAATAATGGCAATCATTACCACATATCTAAATTTCGTAGCTGATATATATATTCCAAATAGCGCACCTTCCCTAGCGGAGGGTGCGAATTTGGATAAGTTAATCAATCAGTTTGAGCCTAAGATGTTGAAAGATGTTCTAGGTTACAAAATGTATGATGAAATGCAAACGAATTATACTCAAGGTTCGGGCGTATGGCACGACTTTATAGCAGGTAAAAATTATATAGATACCTATGGCAATACTCAAAATTGGGATGGATTTAGGAATATAGGTTTGAATCCAATGGCTAACTATATTTATTGCAAGTGGCATGAGCAGAATGTAACAAATACCGTCTCTTTGGGAGAACGTAAAGGTAAGTTTGAGAACATGGAGCAGGCCGCTGTACACAGTAAATATATCAAGGCTTGGAATGAAATGTCTGATATGTTGCTAGTAATGGATGAGTTTATTGCAATCAACAAAGAGGACTATCCAAATTACATTGGTTTCACTTTCCCTATTGATGCTAACTACACATTATTTAATCGGTTACCAAGCAATATCAAATACTTCAAGAAAAATAACGGGATATTCTAATGGCAGCAACATACACATCTTTACCAATATCACTTAGCAAAGTACTAGAATCTATAGTCTCTGATTGTAGTGATGCGTTAATAGATGACATTGGAGCGGCTATTAATTTCAAGGCTGATAGTTTCTTGAAGATTATGAGTGAATTAGTTGAAGAATCAAAGACTGATCCGATTAGATACCCATTGTTTGCATTGTTACAGCCGTATCAATCGAAGTTAGGGGATTACAATGGTTCAGATATTACTTGTGATATTCTGATTGCTAATTTATCAGACCCACATAAGAATTGGGAACAAAGAGAGGACGGTAATTATACGCCTATCTTACTACCAATATATTCTGAGTTTATGACTAGGCTAGGATTAGAGGGTGCAATCGAATATGAAGGGCGTACCCCAGACCACAAGATGATTAAATTATATCATTTAGGGGATGTCAAAGGTGGCCATAACGGTTACATTATTCCTGATGTGATAGACGCTATACTCATTGAGGGCCTAAGTTTTCGGCTTGATGGTTCGCAGACTTGTATAGGGCTAACCGTACCATGTGAGCAATACCATGAGGCGCAGTTAGTTGACTATATGAATACTTTGTCGGTTTCAGAATCGAATGGTAATTTAATCATTGGATTAGCAGCGGCTACTTTTATAAGTTTATTGCCGGGTGGCCCAGTTGAGTATATGGTAGACTTTGGCTATGGTTCAGGTAGTGTAAAATTAGAGATATTAACACCTTTGGACTTTGACTACACAGTATTATCTGCTGGTACTTACATTGGTACAATTACTTCCTCGTATGGTTCACAGATGCAGTTTGAATATACAGTTGCAGATAATGGACAAGTTAAATCCATATCTAGCATCGTGTATATGAATACTTTGTCCTTGGATTATAACGATTTGGATTGTACCGATAAATCTAACTATCCTATTGAGATAGGGTATAGGGTTGTATCTACTTCTCAATATTTTTCTAACGTTGGCATTAAAACCGCTAACGGTACTTTGGTTTATTCTGAAACTTACGGCACTACATTAGATGCAACAGATACCTATACAGGTGGAAGGCTTACAACAATGAATGAACTATATCAGGTAAACGTGACTACACGAAATAATAACATATTAACGAATAAAATTACATTACAAATTAAAACAATTTAAAAAATGCCAGCAGGAATAAATGAAATTTCGTGTAATATCGCGAA
>OFRG01000629.1_pt1 | contig 12688 bp, 19 predicted proteins | sample 1543071 | NCBI WGS metagenome assembly OFRG01 (sample SAMN07774222, study PRJEB24372) | wastewater metagenome | isolation source: WWTP Verbania (Effluent) | place: Italy: Verbania | collected 2015-12
TTAAATATTGATTACCAATAAAAACAAACCCCCTATCTAAAAAGTAATTTATAAGCTCCATTAATTATGCATTATTCTTTTTCTGTCAATATCGTTAATCCCTTTCGGGAAAATAGCATTTATACCATATCGCATAGCGTCAAAGCAGTCGAGTTTATAAGTCTGTCTATCCTTTACCAACTTTTCATTTTCATCTACCTTTGCATTCTTGATGTCCTGGATAGTTTGAACCATCGACCTGTCAAAGCAAATATTAGTATTTCTAAAAGCATAGTTAACCAACCTCCTACTATATTCTAATTGCTTATTTGCGTTTTTGTTGTGCTTGAATGCGAAGTCATTTAACCTGAGTTCTTTCTTGATAATCGTATAATCAGTTATTAAACTTCGGTCATCTATCCCGGCACTTGTACTGCCACTATTGCCACTTCTGTCACCCGTTACAAATATAGCATTTTTATGCGACATATACAATTTTAGTTCCTGACATAGTTTTTCCGTACCCCCCCTCACTTGAACCTCTTTTAAAAAATATACCCCATCTCTTTTTTCTTGAAATAAAAGGCAAGTACACGGGTCTATATTAAAGTCAAATGTTAACCAAAGCGGATAAGCTTCATCAATTATAAAATCTCCTACTTGCTTTTCTTCATTAAACTCAGTAATGAATGGAGAATCATTTTGAACGTAATCCCAATCACCATGCAATAGCCGTTGTCGGTCTGCAAGGGGAAGTAACTCTAATCCTGCCTTGTAAACTTTTACGAACTCTTTATCTGGGTTGTCGTCAATTAATGCAGGGACATAAACTTGGTGCTCAGGTAATATTATTGGCTTACCTTGCAAGTCTTTTATCCATTTATTTTTCATCCAGCCAATAGTGGGGTTTGTGCATAGTAACATTTTTTGCATCCCGTTAATTAGCTTATAACGGATCCTTGAACTAAGTATATTAATCGCATCTTCTGGACTTTCACTCGCTTCATCTACAAAAGCATCGGTTATTTCCAAACCTCCAATACGTGTATATTTATGGTCTGTTGGCGCATAAGCCGTATATCCCAAATAAATTAAGCTACCATTCGGAAAATTTATTCTGTTTTTTTGGAAGTCATAAGTAATACCCTCATTTGAGTAGAACGTTTGTTCTAATTCAATGAAAGTCATTAGCGTAGTATCTTTTAAATCCTTTAGTGTTCTACGTCCTATAAACCCCCTTGTGCCTGGATAGTCTAAACGTCTTTCTATTTGCCATATACAACCAAGAGTAGTTTTCCCTGGTCCTGCCGACCCCCCATATAGAACTTGCTTTACTGATTTTTTATTCTCCAAAAAGTCCAAAGCCGTTTCTTGCTTACCTGAGAGAATAATGTCATTCATCATTCAAGTCAGATTGAAGCCTTATTTTCTTTAAGATAGATTCTCTTTGGTCATTTAGGGTAATGTCTGTTGTTGTTTCTTTTTTTATAGGTGCTTTTGCCCCCGTTAAATCTGCCATTAATCCTGCCAGCATTCGGCACTCCTTATAATCTTGAATAGCATAATTTTTTTCATACAAATCAAACGCCATATTCATCAACCTGTTTTGAGCATCAAAAACAAACTCCTCGTTTATAATTACGCCCATTTCTTCACGTGCAGTCTTGCAATACTCTCTAATTTGAGGCTCTTGAATGCCCCACTTTTCAGAACCATATGCAACTATCTTAGTGTACTTCCAACACTTACTAAGCATTTCAATACACTCCTTTACTCTTAACTCAGCTTCTACTTTTGTTGCTTTCATTTTACTAAATCCTCCATCCACTCTTTGTTAAAATCAAAGTTATCTTTATTGTTTAAAATAATATAATTCTCAATTCTTGGATTCTCAGTCCAATTCGCTGATCCGGTTACTGAGTAAAAATTACTTAACTCTGTCTTTACAGAAAATGTTTTAGCATGGCAATTGCATACTTTTAGTTTAAAGGCAAGATGTTTGCGCTCATTAAATTTTTCAATTAAATAAGCATAATTACTTTTCTTTAATTCTCTTAATCTTGTTGACAGTACAAAAACAAATTTTTTATTGCCTGAATCGAACCACTTCATTAATTGGTCTATATTTTCACGGCTAATCACCCATGTACTAAGATATAGTTCTGAAATAATTTCTTGGTTAATGTATTCAAATACAGAACCGCAATCAGATGCCCCATTTGTTTTTATTAAAAGCATTTCGTTATGTCCAGGCAATCCGCAATCATTAACTATGTTTGCAAAGTTATCATTTCTGATTTCTTTTTTTGCCTTTACTCTCAATGACCGTTTAACTGCTAATGCTTCTTTTTTTGATTCCTGATAAATCGGATCTATTTCTTTTGATTCAAAATCAAATTTCAATAACTCTTCCATAATACAAAGATACTATTTTTTAAATAAAAAAGGGATAGCGAACTATCCCCGATGTTTTATATTTCTGATTGAAGCCATTCTTGTACTTGGTCGTCTATTTGATTTTCAATTATGGAATATAAGAAATCATCTTTTTCTTGACCTTCTATTTCTTTTGATTCATCTATGGCTCTCATGTTTGTAGTTGTAGCGGAGAATTTTTTGTAATTACAATAATCATCCATTAATTTAACTTCAATTTTGTAATGTCCAGATCCGCTGAAAGTAGCTACTGCATAATGTACATTTTCTAAATTTCTCATTTTATTGTTTTTTGGTGTGTTAATTAATAACATTAAGATACATATAAATGTATTACAAAGCAATAGGTATAGAAAAATTCGATTGAAAATAATTTTTGATAGATTTTAGCTAAACAATATTTTAGCAAGTTTCGGCTCTGAATAATTCGCACCTTTTAATACTTTCCCATCCTCTCTGTAAATCGGTTGACCGTTGTCATCCAACTTTGACATATTAGATCGGTGAACTTCGCTGAATAAATCTTCAAGTAAGTGACTAAAACCGAACGCTTCTGCAGTACCAATCAAAATATACATACAATCAACTATCGCATCAGCAACTGCTACGATGTCCTCGATCTCTCCAGCTTCTTTTAGTTCGTCAATTTCCTCTTGTAAGATTCTTTGCCTCATTGCGAAGTTGTCAGGAGTAGGTATTGAAAGTTTGCCCGGCATGGGTATTTTAAATGAGTTGTGAAACTCTGATACTTGTTGTGCTTGTTTTTTCATAGTTTAGTTAAAAATTTCTAATTGGTTATCTTTTGATTTTTTAATTATCCCTATTGCGGTTTCAAAAATTTTCTTCCCGGATTCATAGTCTACTAAATTACGAGCAACCTTTATCATACTTTGCTCCCCTTTATAAGCCGAAATATCTATATTATGAAATTCGCAAAGTCTTTTTAGCTCATATGTTCCTGCTCCAACTTGTATTTTTCTATCGCCTAAATCACTTGGTAATTTAAAGTTAGTCCAATACAAATGCCGACCTCTTTTATGTGCTTTTATTAATGGCTCATAATATGGGATTACATTTTCAACAACCCATTTTCCTGTTCTATAATAGTGTTGTAAAAATAATATTTCTTGATATAATTTCATATCTGGATAAATTGCTTCTGTTTTTGTATAATAATTTGAACTACCCCAATATCTTGCTCTTGAGTGGCTCGGACAAGGCGGAGAACTCCAAATAAAATCAAATTCTTTATAATGGTCAAGCAAATATTGATGCGCGTCTGCTATAATTACAGTATCATTTGGGAATCTATCTTGATATAATTTAGCGAGTTCTTCATCAATCTCTACTGCCGTAACTTCAATGTCTGATACTTCATCCCACTTGTATCGGTTACCACCCAAGCAAGCGTATAGGTTTAATACACGAAATTTATCCATTACAATAAGTTAGTTAAATATACATTGTAAAATAATCTCTTCATCAGAAATAAACGGATTCAACCCCTGAGAATCTCTGACTGCTTGTGTTGACATCTTAGCCTTTAAAATCAGCTTACGTGCCTTATCAGACACGTCTATTATCTTCGCTGACTTCATTGGAATTTCTATAATTAGTTTGTCAAAGACTTTATTTTTATTTGTCTGCAAATAATCAATAATCGTGTTGTCAATCAATTCAGAGAAAGTAAGTGAACTAAGTTTTTTTAGTTCATTTAGTTTTTGCCATTGTTCAGGCTTAAATCTAACTTGTTTTTTCATAATTCTTTACTATTTTTTTAACAATATACTCGGCTTCGGTTTGCAAATGCATCCCTTGTGCCATTACCTCACCAACGTTATTTAATAGAAAAATCAAAGCTTTATCCCCTTTGCGTTTTACAATGTGATAATTTTCCAACTGCCCGGCAAGTTTTTTAAATAGTGAGATTGATCTCAAAAGCATATCCTCATTTTTTATTGTCATGCAAGAACATAGCAATATTGTTTCTTCAAAGATGTCAATATCTACAAGGTAAAAACCTCGTTCATCTGGGCAAATTTCAATTATCATTTGCTTCTAATTTTATCTCCAAAAACATTATACAATTTACGCTTTTCTACTAAACTATTCCGATTACCTTTTTTATCGTGATACCACGCATGGCATTCAGAACAGACAAATATTAGATTACGGTGATTATGCTTTTCTTCGTGTCTCGGTATTTCCGAACGCCAAATAATGTGATGACATTCTAAATTCTTTTGAGAGACTCCGCACCGGTAACAAAAAAACTTTTCAGCTTCTATTAACTTGATGCGGAGTTTTTCCCGTTGTGCTAAGTATGTCTTTTCATCTTTCGATAAGACTCTTTTTTCGTGTTGTTGCACCCGTTGAATGGGTTTTGTTTTGACCATTTCAAATTGTTTCCGGCACTCATAGGAACAAAAATTATCTGTTGTCCGGTAAGGTGAAAACTTTGTTTTACAAGTTCTGCAACTTTTCTGATAAGGTCGTTTTTCATGGTGTACGTTTCGTGTCATCCTTAGAACGGGTTTGAATCGTCCTTTGGTGTTGGCTTGTACGTGTCAACGGTGAAGTTTATCCTACCGTCTTTGGATTTGAGAATGTTTAGTTTTAGTTGCTTGTATTTTTCACCGTCTTTAGCTGTGTATTCTGATACGTAATCAGGATTATCCTTAATGAACATAAAAAACTCATTAGGGTTGATGATTAGCGTACCCAATACAAATTCAGGCGAATTGTCTCTGCGCTCAAATGTTCTAAACCCTTTCGGATAGATTGTTTCTGCCATTTTGCAAAATATTTATGTAATTATTAAATTTATCCTGATCAAACGGGATTGCATGATTTGTCAAATACAATACCGTTGTATAATCTCTGCCTACTATCGGGGCTATCTGCTTAACAGTCTTGCCTGATTTCCTTAGTACCCTACAAACTGCGTTCCTGGCATCAATTACGTTCGCTCTTCTGCTCCCTGAGTAAAACTCTCTTGAAGAAATGCCAACCTTACTCAGAAAAGTCATGACATCAATGTCTGTATTATGGTCTTCGATGTCAAAGTAGGCATTAAACTCGTCTACATTGAACATGATATATGACCCTTTTATACGTCCGTTCTGTTTTATCCAATCTTTCATTCTACAAAGTTAATATTTATCTATTTCAAAAGCAAGTTTATTTTTAAAATCTTCTAAAGAAAATACAATAAAACTTTTAAATCCATTTTCTATTAACTGATTCTGCCTATATTTCTGCAATTCAGATACAACGCCACCATGTCGCTTTACTTCACAAAATATAGTTTTACCATCCTTCAGTATTAAAAGATCCGGGCAACCGTTCATGTTTGTCTTTATTGTCTTGATTGTCAAATAGCCTAAACTGTGACAATAGTCTATTATCTTTTTCTGTATTTGTTGCTCTAACATAATCTTTAAAATGTGATTTAGTAAATGTCTTTTTGCTCATTACAAGTTTGTAAATTTTTTCTTCAATACCTCCTTCAGAGAATATCCAAAATACTTCATTGAATTTACGATCCATTGTGGTCATTCTATCCCGTGACTGCCAGTAACTTGTAGCTGAGAAATCAACATTATAGTAAACAAGATAGTCCGCATTTTTTAACGATATCCCCTCACGACCACTTATTATCTGTAATGCTATCCATTTATCAGTATTATTAAATTCGTCAATATCGTTTGTTATCTTACTACTAAAGTGATTTTTAAGCAACTCATATTCTGCCTTGAACTTGTAGAATATACCAATTTTATAATCTTTGAATTTTTCGGCTATAAATTCAGCCTTTGAGTAGTCAATAATATGACTTTTTTTAGATTCAAACAAGCAAGTGCCTGACCATAACTGATGTGATTTTTGCATCAACTTTAATGAAGTATCAGCCAATACAACTTCTTTGTCAAATAGCAAAACTTCATCTTTAAGTAACTTTTTAACAAGCATTTTTGTTTCTTGCTTCATTGCAACTTTACATATAGTTTCTTTTATCTCACTATTGAATCCTGCTTGACTCTGAGTGAAATAAATCATGTACTTATCTATAATAGGCTTTATTAAATCTATTTTAGCACTTGTATAGTCGTTTGAAATAGCATATCCAAAATTACGCTGAGTTACATTAACGAAGTCTTTTGCCCACTTGTAGAAATTTGAATATTGTCTAAATGGTGAGTAATTAGATACCCAAAATTGATGAAATATCTGTGAATAATTTTCAGGGGTTGGCGTACCTGATAAAAATATCATTGGCAAATTGCCAAATCTTTTTTTAAATTCACTTGCATATTTGTTAGGCTTTGGCATTGCCCCAAATCTATGATGCTCGTCATGTATCACAATATCGAACCTTTCACTAATTAAGTGCATTGATTCATCATTTATGACAGTTAACTTATAGCCATAACCTGACATTTTAAAATCATCTTCAATGCTCGATATAGCTTTTTTCTTTGTAAGGAATAGACATTTTTTAAATCCTAAATTCTCTACAATATTCAAAGCGGTTAATGTCTTCCCGGTTCTAACTTCCATTGCCAGGTAAACAATACCGTACCTTGTTAAAATATCAACTGCCTTATTTGAAATATCCAGCTGATAAGCTCTAAGTTTAAAATGGTGCATCTTCTATTTCTATTGGTGAATTAATTTTGTCTAATCGGAACCATCGTTCCCCCCCAGTACTGCCTTCTGTGTATTCAAGTCCGGTAAATTTAGCATATAGTTCCACCCACTTTTTGAAACTCCTATTTGAAGAGTATTTTTTAAGGTCACTATATTCTGTTATTAGTTTTTCATAGTATGCAGGTTTTGAACAACGTTGCCCAATTGGTAAATTCTCTTCATCTTTTGCCCACTCATAAAATTCGCTATTTGTATTTTTAATAAATTTCCTCAATGCAAGATTATTAAATTCATGTGCAATCAACCCATTTTGAAGATAATATTGAACGCAATTAATCATAAAATTGTCAAACCTTGACCACTCAATATCAGACCATTCATCAAAAAGTAGATGCCCAAATTCATCAAGAGGTGTATGTCCTGCATTAAAATATGCCGACATTTCTACTTCAAATTTACGTCTGTCAAATGAACCACCAACCCCCCCAATTGTATAGTTCGTTGTTATCAATATCTTTGGTGACTTTTGAACTGGTAGTTTTATTGCATCTTGACCTTTATATTCTAAGGTTATCCCCTCAGTAATTAAACTAAAAAGAGACTCAAAACTAAAGTTCTTTTTAACATCGTCAAAAACAAGTATTTGAGTATCTGCGCTAACTGTTTGATATGGAAATGACTTTGTGAACTCAAACGTTTTCCCGTCAATACTTGAAACCTTTTTCATCTTATTCAAGGCATTCCAAAATAATCCCTTTCCACTACCACCATTTGGATTATCACTTATTTCTTCATCATTAAATATAATTGCCTTATTATTAGCTGAAGTCTTAAAAGAATGTAAAAGATATCCAATTACTGACTTAAAAGAATTGTATCTTTCAACGTTTTGACCAGCTACAAGCCACAAAAACCGTCTAAACTCTGATTCATGGTGGTCTGATTCAATATAGTCCCGTTCTATTATTTGCCTACGCCATACATAGCCATCAATATCGATATAATCAATTTCTGTTCTACCTTTACTTGTTATTTCTACTACTTTATTTTGGTAGTAAATATAACACACTTCAGGCTCATCTTCCTTAAATTTTACCTCTGAAGATTCAAGTAGAGATAGAAACTTAGCATCAAAATATTTTGGGTTTTCTGCCATAAAATCATAAACTGAAAATCCTAAATCATGCCTATTCAAAAGATATTCTAAAACAAAATCCTTTATTCTATTTTCACTTGTTTCATCTATTAAATTACTCTCAACTCTTATAAATGTGTAAGTTGATGTGTCTGCCGGGAAATATTTGAAAAACTTATTTTGCTCAAGCCAGTACTTATATTTATGAGGTGACAATTTAACCCTTCCATTCTTATCATAAAACCAAAAGTCATCTATTGTTATATTATCCCTAACAATGTTAAGGCAGTTTTCTAAATCTTTACTGTTAACATCTTTTACAATATTGAATATCTCTTTATCCTTTTTTCCTGACCTAATTAACTTCTCAACTTTCTCCTGAGTTTTCTTATCTTCAAAAAACTTAGTTCCATGTTGCCAGGTCTTTTTATATGCGGAGTCTATCAATTGTTTTATTTCATCAATATCAAAATCTTCAGTCGCATATTTTGTTAAAACATTTTCACACTCATTTTTACCTACACCATAATCATTAAATGCAGATGCTAACTTGAATAAGTTTGAGTTTCTTGAACCGGTGGCTAATCCATATTTTGATTCAAACCACTTCATCAATATGGTAATAATACTATTATCTGATTTTATTGGCAATACTGGTATCTTGATGCCAATATCTTCAATGTCCTCAACTTCATAAGATGTCCATATTTCAGAATCTTTATTTATGTAAATATTTGGGTCATATGATTCAAAGCAAAAACGGCTAATATCCGACCCTGAAGAGTCAAAATGTTTTGAGTTATATTCTTCCTTTATGGCATCAAAATATCCCTTATGATTTCTGTCATCAATTGGTATCTTAAATAAAACCTTAACACCTAATCCTGAAGGTGAGATCCAACAGGCAAAAGTAAACTTATCTTTTGATATTTTATTCTTAAACTTTTCAGTTTCTTCAATAGTATCAAATTTATCAAAGTCTAATATTATAAAGCCTGATTTGGCACAAATACCGTCTACTGCCCTTTTTTTAAAAGTACCATTAAAGCAAACCCCAGGCAATTTTATTTTTAATGAAGTATCCCCTAATCGTATTTTATCAACTATATCTTTTGACCTCCCTATTTTTATTCTATCAAGAACATAGAATACATCTTTATCAAAAGGATTACCGATGTCCTTTACTGACTTAAAAACTGATACTTTCATTTTTAAAATATAAAAGCCCCGAGGTAGGAAGTTCTCAGGGCTATATGGTAATTATTTTTTACCAACACAAATATCTTATGCTTCCTACTTCATTAGATATTTTTACAAAGATACAAAAACGCAACGATAATTCCAAATCGCAACGATAAATCCTTAACCCAGCAATGCCAAATGATAAAAAACTGCACACAAAAAAGTCAACAACTACAAATATCACGAAAAACGCAACGATAAATCTCAAATGCAACGATAACGCAACGATAATTTTTTAAACATCGTTGCAAAATTTTGTTGATTATCAACGTGTTACAACGAACGCAACGATAAAACGATAATTTTCCCAAAATTCTGTACAAAAAAGTGATTTGCATTATTTTTTTTCTGAGAGAGGAAATAAGGAGTATCGTTGTATCGTTGCATAAAAAAAGCCTAATTTCTTAGGCTTACAAAAAGTTTTTACACTCATCAATATAATTATCAATTCGCACCCGATCACGCAAATAGTCATCAGGTGATGGTATTTCAATTCCACGTTGACCGGCATAGTTGCGAATCCATTCGATGAAGTCTGTTAATTCTTTAGTGTAAAGGGTTGCGGTGTGCTTTAAAAACAGTTCTCCTGCTTTTTCGTATCGCATAAACGAGCATTTGCGCTTTAAATGCGTCTTAGCCTCTTCCAACGTGTACCCAATTTCAATAGCGAAGATTGAAATGCATACGTGCAAGTATGCATTTTGCTTTAATGTTCTGGAAGCCTTAACCTCCTTTAGTTCACATATAGCTTTACTTTCTTTTAGTTTTGTAAAGCGCAATGTTGACTTTTGAACATCTTCATATTTTGAAAGGTCGTACTTCATGTTGATGTATTGTTAAAATGGTGTTCGTAAATATAGATGTTATAATCAAGGGCTACATTATCGCTTCGATTGAACTTCCTCACACCATTTTATATAAGTCATTTTCTCAATTTTACTTTTATTGGTTAATCCATAAATAAGCATTTTTGCATCGTGATTATGGCATCGTTCAACATAGCTTTCGTTCCCCATTGTGGCAAACATTTTTTCGCATTTCTTGTCAAGTTCGTGGCAAACATTTAGCAATTCAATTTCTACTCCGCTATTGTTTTCTCTAAACATTTTTAATAGTTCTTGCAAAATTTCATATTTCTGTCTTAGAGTTTCACCTGGCAAAATCTCCATAATGTCATTTTGATAATTTGTCATTTGTATTTCAATTTAAAGTTCGTAAATATATATGTTATCGGCAAGCGTAAGACGACCACTGCACAGCCATAGCTTTTGCCACCCCACTAAAAGTTTTTGAACTTTCCTTTGCGTTTTTAGAAACCCCTCTACTATAACTTTGTCCTCGTTTCTTTCCCCCAGTATTACTCGGCAAATACGGCTTATAGTTGCTCTTAATATCGGTAGGCTTTAATAGTGGCAAATTTTTCAACCACAATAATGTTCGTTTACTAAATTCGTGTCCATATTCATAAGGCTGTATTGCTTGGCTATGCTTTGGCAATTCAACTACTTTTAATGGTGTAGGGTTTTCAACAGCAATGTATTCAATGGGGGCATTTAGTAGTTGTAAAAAAAAGTCCTTTGCTTCAATTGCTTTTGCGTATCTATCTTGGCACAAATTACCTGCCGTTGGATACATCCATCTTGCTCCTGCCCTACTCATATAAGTGCAAGGTGGGTGTGCAATCATCATATTGTATTTGCCACTATAAGCCTCTTTTATTGCATCACCTACAATATGCCATTGGGGTTTACCACCGCTACATTCTTGTATGTCGCAACTATAAGATTCAAATCCCAATTCTCGGAAAGCTCTGCAAACTTCTTGGCTCTCCTCACAGGCTATTAATATTTTCATTCTCAAAACTGTTTATTGTTTAATAAAATTTGTACGTATTCATCCCTGATTTTTACCGATTCTTCGACACGATCTAAAATTAAGTTCTGCTTTACTTTGTCAGCTTCAACTACAATTTCATGGAAGATAATTTCATCATTTCGAATACCATAATTGAAAAAGTAACAATGCGTTGAATTAGTGACTAACATCTCGCATTGCATCTGCCAAATGTAATTTGTGTCGATTGGTTCACCAGAAATCAATCCAAGTATTTTTTTGTTGTCCGGGCATTTGATTTCCAGGCATCCACCATCTGAAGTTAATCCGTCAGGAGATGCCCCCAAGTTGTCACCTTTAACAAAAAATCCGCACTTTTCAACTTCGAAGAATTGACGTTCAGCAAAAAAATCAAACGCTAATGGCTCTAAATCAATCCCTCTTTGCATTGCAAAAGACGTAAATCCTTCATCTTTGTCCCTGCCAAACACAATATCATAAGCCTTTTCTCGTGCATAAGTCTTTCCCGTTTCTCCAAGTCCTTTTACGCCCATCAACTTGTGTATTTCAGACCCGGTAAATCTTCCGGCTCTAAGTTCAAACCATTCATCAGTTCTTTGCATAATCCAGATATTTAGCCTTCATGTCAGCTGTTAGCGTATATTTCTTTTCTATTTGCTCGATTGTAGCCTTAGCTATTTTCGCATTTTCAAACATTTGAGCCGTAAAGTATGGCTTTAATTGCTCTTTTACTTCTGCTTTCTGTGTCACTTGTTCACCTTGCGCATCGTTATCTTTATCTGTAACAAGTCCTAAAATTGAAGACAATGAGTAGCGTCTAAGGTAAGTAATCGCTGATCCTAATACCTGAAACTCGTTCATTCCTTTCAACGATACATTTGAAGGGATTTCAGTTAATGCCTGAATAGTTTCACCTGAATCAATATGAAAGATGATTGTTCTAATTTGGTTTCCTTCCAAAGGTTGAGTAAATCCTAAACCGTTTTTTTTCAATAACGGATTAATAACCTTTAGAATTTCAGGGAGATCAGCGTACTTGTAGCCGTATGCTTGGGCATCTTTAAAGATAACGGGTACTTCTTGTTGGAAGTTGGCTAATGCCTTAAATAAGTTTTTCATTTTAATGATTTTATGTAGTTAATAAATCCGGTATATTCTTTTAAATATTGCTCATTATCTTTATGAGTTTTATTTACTTCTAATTCAAATTCATGAAGTGTGCCAGTAAAACAACCGCACCAAATTATATTATCGTCAAAGCAATATGTAGTAATTCTTTTTGAAGAGCCGATGCAAGAAACCTGAATATATCTTTTATCTGTCTTCGCAGAACGCAAATCCGCAGAACGCAAATTCGCAGAACGCAAATCCGCAGAACTCAAATTCGCATAA
>OFRG01000631.1_pt1 | contig 12657 bp, 27 predicted proteins | sample 1543071 | NCBI WGS metagenome assembly OFRG01 (sample SAMN07774222, study PRJEB24372) | wastewater metagenome | isolation source: WWTP Verbania (Effluent) | place: Italy: Verbania | collected 2015-12
TGCCAAACGCCTCAGACAACACCTTGCCGCCAGCGGCGCGAATCTCAGTCTTGGCCTTATCAATCCAAACGTCGGGCGCGCTAGTGCTCGTCTTCCAGTAATGCCCAATGTCTTCAGCGTACTTCACAGTCGCACCCCCACCTGCACGCGCACTACGAGCCACCGCCGCCCGACTCGCACCGCCGCGCCGTGCTCGATGCCGCGCACACCGGTCGGCCGCGCCGGGCGCAGGCGCAGTGCGAGGTAGAGCACGGCGAAGAGCGAGATCAGGGCGGCAAGTAGTTTCATCAGTTCTTTCCGCCGAGCAGCGAGGCTAGAAACGACTGTGCGTCGGCAATCAGCGCGTTGTAGCCATCGACAATCGTATCGCCAGCGCCGGCCCACTCGCCAGTAGCGTTTTCATGCGCAAGGCTGTACTGGTTGCGCTCGCAGGTCATTGCGTGAATTTGATCAAGGAGCGACTCGACGGCGCTCGCGCGGTCGGGCGGAGTGCTTGGATTCAGGTTCGATCGAAACATGTGTTGCTCCTTATTCTGGCTCCGTCATCACAAGGTACGACACATAGATTGCTGCCGAAACGAAGAACGCCGCTGCGCCGCCCCAGGCCAGCAGCGCATAGCCCAGCAGCGCGAACGCGATTGTGAACGCCAGTCCAGTCGCCAGGCTGGGATACAGCAGCAACGCGACCGCGCGCTCAAATTCGGCATCGCTCGGCTCGGACAGGAGGGCGATTGCTGTTGCGGCCACGCGCGTGGCATGCTCGGTGTCGAGCTCGCCGGGGATGTGCTCCCAGACCTGATCGATCAGGTCGATCTGGTCGACCGTCTGGTCGACCGTGCGAGCGTCTGCTATCATAGGGGCGTGCCTCTCTCTACACACATTGCATGCAATGTGTGCAATCTTGTGTGCAATGTGCGCACGTCGGACTACTTTGCACCCTCCTCCGCCTCCATCTCCTGATACAGCACAATCCGTTTGATCCCTAGGGCCTGTAAGATCCTGGCAGCCAGTGCGCGCCGTCCGTGTATGACATCATGCACATAGGACGTAGTAAACCCGTGCTCTTCCGCGAATTTTCGTTGCCCCCCGGCTGCCTCGATTGCAGCGCGCAATCGCGCGCGAACATCTTCTTCGGTCAACATTGCTCTTGCATCCGCTAATCCGCTGAATGGTAGTATATCACAGCAGCCGGCATTGTCAAGCGGCGCGTTTGAGCATTTCATTCTCGGCCTGCATAATCGCGGCGCGCTTCTCCTCGATAGAGACGTGAATATAGCCACCAGTCACGGAGCGCGGCCCGTGGCCGAGCAGCGCGGCCTTGCAGGCCTCCGATGCGCCGACGCCTCGGCTATCAAAGCGGGTTGCCGCAGTGTGCCGCATCCAGTGGAACGGCATGATGGGCAGATTCGCCCGACCGAGCATCTTGTAGTAGTGGCGCGAGAGGTTGCGCGGGATGATCGGAGTTCCCACCTCACTCGGGAAGAGCAGGCCGTGCTCGTGCCACTCGATGCCCAGCCGGCTGCGCTCCTCGCGCAGGCGGGCAAGGTGAACATCCATCAGCCGCTGCTGGCGCGGGGTGAGCGGGAGCTCGCGCACGCCGTTTTCGGTCTTCGGGCTGCTGTGGCGCTTGGTCTCGCCGGCGATCGTCTGCACCTGGCCAGACACCTTGATGGTGCCGGCCGCTGCATCGTACTCGCTGATAAGCAGGCCGAGCAGCTCGCCGCGTCGCATGCCCTGCAAGAAGCCGAGGTCGTAGAGCACTTCAAGGCGGTGGCCAGCCACCACCGCACGGAAGGCCTGCTCTTGCTCGACCGTAAAGGCGTTTTGCTTCTTGTGCGGCACGCGGGGCAGGTCGATCGCCTCGCACGGATTGTAGAGCACCTTGCGTGATTTGACTGCCTTCTTCATCGCTCGATTGATGAGCGCCATAATCCGGTTGACCGTGCGATCGGCCAGGTGCGCGCGCAGCTGGTTTTGCAGAATGATCAGGTGATCGGCGTTCAGCGCATCCAGTGAAAGGTCGCCGATTGCAGGGAGCACATAGTGCTCGACCAGGTAGCGGTACCACTCAATGGTCTTGGGCTTCAGCCCAGGGGATACGTGTTCGCGAAGCCAAAAGTCGAGCCACTTTGCGACGGTAGGGGCATCTAGGTCGACCTTGGCCTCGCGCTTGGCTAGGTGATCTTTTTGAGCCAGACAGGCCGCTTGCTCTGAAGCGGCTCGGACACGAGGGAGTCTGCGCCCTTCGTGGGGTGGTGGCTGGTACCACCACTGTCCGTGCTTGTCTTGGTAGATCGAGCCCTTGCCATAGGTTGCGGTGCGCGTTCGTGCCTTCTTGCGACTTCCCATAAATCCTCGCCTTGCTCAAGTCGTTGATACGCGGCGCGCACGCTCGCGCCGGTCGCACGCCGGCCGCGATTCTCGCCCTGCAATTCAAAGATGCCGGCGCGCGCCCACCGAATGAGGGTGTCGCGCCCAATCCGAAACATCTCTTCGACTTCGGCGAGGTAGTAGTATGCAGGCTCAGCCATGGACAAGCTCCATTATCGCAGATTTTTCAGGGATATCCGTCTCAGCTACTTTCCCCTACGCAGCAGTGTATAGAGTGCCAGGCCTATGATGAAGGCCCCATAGAGTGGCCAGTACGTCAGCGCGTAGCGCATCGATGTCATATCAGGGTTGGTGATGCGGAAGTACGCCATGGTGCCAAAAATTACGAGAAGTATGCACAGGATGAGCGCTCTCGCTCCGTCCGAATCGTGTGGCTGATGGTTGTTCATTTGTTTACCCAGACCGAGTAGCCGAGGGATTCAAAGGCGCGCTTGATCATTTGCTCCATGGCTGCCTGCTGTGCCCCGGCAACATATGTTGAAACAAGCTCCTTTAGCGCGGTCTCCCCATGCGCTTCCCAGTGTTTGTTCAGATAGCGAGTGATCCAGGATTTCAGCGCCCCCTCCATTTCCTCCCAGAGCACCTTGCGTACACTCAGCTGAAACTGACTAGGTTTCGGCGATGCACCGGGGTAATCTCGTTGCTCCCGGAAAAATTGGTGGAATTCCGCCTCAATCATCTTGTCCATCTCATCATCGGGAATGGCCGCGATAAGTGTTTCACGCACTTTGGCGCGAATGTGCTCGGTTACATCGAACCGTGTAATATTGCTCATAGTGCATAGCTCCAGATAATCAACTGAGACTCTCACGAATTGCAGCGATCTGCCGATCCTCGAACTCTTGCGCACTCTCGCGCGGCGCGTATGCATACGCCCCATCCTGCCAGATCCGGCCAAGGACACCCTTCTCCCACAGCCTTGTCATGGTGCTCATAACTGTGGTGTAGGCGACCGCATGGGAATACTCTCGATCGAGGCATCTCTGGATCGAGCGAACGGTCATCCGAACCATTGGCTGATTGCCCCACAGGATTTCCATAATCTTCGCCTCGGTCGGGCCGAACCAGCGCTCGAAGTCTTCCTTGCGGGGGTCATACCGCAGGATAGGGAGCGGGGCGTTGATTGTGGAGCGAACCACTGCTGTTTGGGTGCGTATTGATCGCATGCTGCTACTCCAATCCTCGAATGCGCGCCGGGTCGCCGCCGACCCAGCGAATGAGCAGCCGGGCGGCCGGCGCCCAGTCGCCGTAAAACACGGCCGTGTACCAGTGGTTCTGCGCATAGTGCTCGGCCCACGTCACCTGGTCGGGGTCGATCCGACCACGGGCCGCCTTCAGCTCGAATGCCAGCCCCTGGTAACGGCCTGGCGCCGCCAGCTCGCCGCCGAGCGGCAGAAACGGCGGATCGAAGATGGGCGCGGCGTTCGGGCAGAGGAACTCGAAGTCGAACACGCCAGGCCGCACGCCCATCAACCCCCCGCGCAGCACGGAGAGCGGGACGTTGCGATAGGCGCCGTTTGCCTGGCGCACGGCGCGGGTGTCCTCCCCGCTGCTGAGTGCCTCGTTCGGTGTATGCTTCACAAAGCGCAGCTGCGGGGAGAGCGGCTCGCCGACCTGCCGCAGCCAGGACACCAGGTTGATGTGCAGCTCAGTTTCGCTGCTCGTTGTGCGCTTCATCGCTTCCCCGATTTCTCACCAGAAACAAATGGCTCGCTGATTGGGAACGCGGACACGATATCGATCAGCCGGGACTTCACCGCTGCGGTGAGTGGGCCGGTGATGCGTAGATCTAGCTGGGTACTGGGTGTGAGCTGCACACGCATGGCGATGTACTCGCTTGCTGATGCGCGGCCCGACTCTGGCTTCGTCTCTTCTTGGCTCGACATCGTGGCTCCTTAGGATTGCTGGCTGCGCCGGCGCGCATCGGCGATCGGGTGGCAGCGCGGATGGACGGCCTGAATGTCGTTCAGTCGCTCATGTCCGAGGCGCGCATAGGTTAGGTGGTGCGCCTGGAAGCGGCGGCCCAAGCGCCCGCCGCAGACGGCGCAGCGCCCGCGCTGCCGGGCCACCGCGCGCCGGCGCAACCACCGCCAGTAAGGGTTGCGCGGGTGGGTGGCGAGCCAGTAGCGAATGCTCAACATGCGCAGCTCCTAGAACAACGCCAGCTGCTCGACGGTCGGGATGCCGAGCTTGACGGCCTCCCACACCAGGTCGGCGACCTGCTCCACGTGCAGCTGGCCAATGCCGCGTGCGGCAACCCAGCGCACCACATCGTCGCGGGTCGGCTTGCGGGCCGGCGGCGGCTTGATTAGCCGGTGCTCTGGCCGTGGCTCCGGCACCTCGGCGTCGATGATCGGCGCCGGCAGCAGCCCATAGCACAGCCAGATGGTCGTCATCTGCGCGCCGTTGTTCTGGAAGCCTGAGTCCGGCATGCAGAAGTTGATCCGCTTGTTCAGCCGCAGCTCCTCCCAGGGCCTGCCCGCCGCATCGCGGATGCGCTTGGCGGTCGCCGCGTATGGCGTGCTGTAGGGCACCAGGAGCGCCCAGGGCTTGCCGAGTTGATAGCAGCGCGCGATGAACTGGTACTTGAGCGAGAACGGCACGTTGGTGACGATCACGTCGTAGTCGTCTGGACACGGCGACCAGGAAAGCGCGTCGTGCCCGGTCGCGTAGTCGGTCGCGATCACTTCGTGGCCAGCCTCGCGCAGCCACTGGGCGAGCCAGCCGGCCCCGGCGCAGCACTCCCAGATGCGTGCGCCGGCGGGCAAGTAGGGCAAGAGCGGGGCAACGCCGTGCCAGGGCGTCCAGCACTTGTCATACCCGGCGCCGCTCTTGGCAGGTCGGCTCTGTTGTGGTACGGTGCGGCTCATCGCCAGTGCTCCAGCTGCGCCGGCTCGGAATCGCGGATGATGCGGGCCTGCGCGCAGCAGATATCCACGTCGCGATGCTTGCAGCGCGGCCACTGGGCACACACGCACCGGTCGTTCAGGGCGTCCTCCTGGGCGGCGCGCAACGATCCCTTCAGCGGGGTTCGCCGGCCGTCCTGATGCCAGCCGCGCCAGCAGCCGCCGTCCTCTCGAAAGCTCCACTCGGCGACCAGGTGGTTAATTTGACTCTCGATCAATCCGTGGAGCGAGCGCCAGCTGGCTGGCCGCGCAACGGTTCGTTTTTGGTAGCTCATTCCTGCCCTCGCCGCTGGTCGGCATTCAGCACCATCAGGCACTGGTCGCGGCCGGCATAGTCGCGATTGGTGCGTCCGAGGATGCGGCTGCGCACGCGGAACTCCAGGTCGTCGAGGTGCAAGTTGGCCGTGATGAGCGTGGAGCGCGCGTGCAGGTGGCGCTGGTAGAGCAGGTCAATCAGCTGCGCATCGGCCCAGCTGGCGGCGACCCCCTGGGCCTTGCCCCGGTGCGCGGTGCCGATGTCATCGAGCATCAGCACGTCGACTCGCTGGAGCGCGGCCATGCGCGCGTCGGCGTCGATGAACTCCCCCTCGCCCTGCTCCTGGTGGCGGGCATACCCTTCGCGCAGCCAGCGCAGGAGATCCGGCTCGCTCACGTAGATGGCGCTCAGCTGATTGCGGCTGGCCACCTCCCGCGCAGTGGCGGCCAGCAGGTGGCTCTTGCCGACGCCGGTTGGGCCGTACAGGTAGATCCAGCCATAGGGCCGCTCGATGTAGGAGCGGCACAGCGCGAGCGCGGCCGCCATCGTCGTGTACGCATCGGCGTGCGCGGCCCGGCCCAGGTCGTAGGTGTCGAGCGTGGCGGCCGCCAGCTCCGGCCCCATCTCCTGGTCGAGCGTTGCCAGGATGCGGCCCATCCGGGCCTGCGCCTTGTCGGCCTCGCCGAGCTGCTTGCAGTCGCACGGCTGGAGCTTGCCGAACGCCGGGTGGCCAACACGCACCGGCAGCAGGTAGTAGCCGCTGCCATCGCAGTGGCCAAACGGGCAGGTGCTGGGCAGCACGCGCACACTGGTATCCTGGCTCAGGTTAGGTTTTGCGCTGCTTGTAGTAGTCGAGCTCTCCTGGCCGTGGGCTGCGGCTGGCAGTGCGCGGAGCGCGAGCAGGTCGCTCGGGCTTATGCTCCGGATCGGGCTGTCGTTGCTCATAAATGGCTCCTGGCCTGGGCGGAATCAGCTTCCAGGCGCGGACGATCGCGCTGATTGTCCAGTTGTCGGCCATGCGGGCCTCAAAATCGGCGATGGCCGCATCCGGATCACAGTCGGCAAACAGATGCGCGGCGCCCATGCCCTGCTGGCTGAGGTAGATCACATGGCGCGGGATGCCGTTTCCCGGTGGTGGCCGTTTTGGCGATGATCGAATTTTTTCTGCTGCGCCACCAACATCACCATCACCAATAGTTCTATAATAGTTCTCCTCCTCATTTTGGGGCGTTTTGGGTGATGGTGATGCCGGATTCGGGCCTTCGTCGCCAAAACTGTAGTCCACTGTTTTCGAGACTACAATCAGTGGATTGGAATCAGTGGATTGCAATCCGTGGATTGTAGTCCACTGTTTGTTCAAATCAACAGTGGACTGGAGTCCACTGTTTAGCGGCTGTCTGTCCAAATCAGTGGACTGTAGTCCACTGTTTTCGGCGGATACAGGGGCCGGCGAAACAGTGGACTGTAGTCCACTGTTTTCCGGCAGGATGGTGAGCTCGCCGCCTCTGACGCGCGCACGGGCGACGAGCTTGCGCAAGTGATCTTCGTCGGGCTGCGAGAGGCCGACGAGGATGCCATAGATTGTGGCGTTGCCCCGCCCTCCGCCTGGGTTTTTGGTTATCGCGTTTTCCTCAACCAGTTCGGCGAGCAAGCGCCGAATATAGGCGGGGTCGGATTCGCCGGTGAGTTCACAGAGCGTATCCACGCTTGGCCAGCTGATGCCCTGCGCGTTGGCGTGGCGTGCCAGCGCGAGCAGGAGCAGCTTCTTGAGGCCGCGCTGTCGCGCGTGATCCCAGACTCGGTTGTAGGTGGCGAACCGGGACACGGTTACTCCTCGGGCGATATTGCGTAGGTAGGATCGATCCAGGGAACCTCAATGCCATAGACGTAGCGGGCCATACGAGCGAGCGGGCTCGGGATAACCCGGCGCTGGCTCGGCTCGTCCAGAATGCGACGCACGCGCGCGATGGTCTCCAGCTGAACCTTCTCGGGAAGCGTTCGGAACTCCTCCCGCGCGGCGCGGGCCTGGCGAGCAAGCCGCACCTCTTCACACGCCCCTTTGTGGGTGTAGGGATGGACTGCCGGACGGCCTCGGGAGGATGTGCGCTGCATAGTGGCCGCTCCTGCTTAGTCGTCGTCGGCCTCGTCGCCGGCGTAGCCCTGGCCGCGCTCAAGGTCTTCGATCGTGCGCTTGAACGGGCCGAGCAGATCGTCGCTCGATGCTTCCGACTCCTTGGCCGCGCCGGCCTCAGCCGTAGCGAGGGGCTCGTCGGCGGCCTGGGCAGCCTCGGCCGGCGCGCCGGCCTCGCCGTCGGCGATCGTGCCGACCTGGGGCGGCTCGCCGATCGGCGGATCGCCTGCCGCAGCGGTTGCGGTGGTGGTGGTGGGAGCGGAATCAGCGGCGAGCGACAGCTTGAGATCCTTGAGGGTCTCGCGGAACTTCTGCTGGAAGGTGCGGATGTCGGGGCCGGTCTCGAAGAAGCTCCGCTGGGCCGCCGTGATGCCGAAGACATGCAGGCCGGGCAGGTCGTCGGCGGGCGTCCACTTGTGGGTGTACTCGATCTTCTTCTTGGTGTTGTGCCAGGGCGTTTCCTCGGTCTTGAAGGTCATGGTCAGCTCATCCGCGCCGGCCAGCGCGATGTTGACGACCTCGATCAGCGCGACCAGGATGCGGTCGCGCCGCTCGTCCGAGAGGGTCTCGACCTTGAAGCCAATGACGTGCATGGCGTTACCTTTCTAGAGTCCTTTGCTGCGCCGCTCAGCCGCCGCGACGTGCGCACGAATGGCCAGGTGGTAGGCGTGCATGCGATCCGCCGCGTCCAAAATCCTCCGCAGTTCGGCCACATCTGCGTCGGTGAGTTCGAGCCGGAGCCGGGCTTTGAGCACGGCGACCGCGCCGTAGATCGCGGAGCGCGCCCCGGCGCAGTCGTCAATTGTTGCGATGATCGGGTTCTCGACGTACGGCATGTCCTTCTCGCATGCGTTCGTCAAGGTCAAGGGAATCGGCCGGGAGCGTGTCGAAGACCGAGCGCAGCCACCAGGCCGCGATGATGCTGAGCCCCCCAGGAAGTACGATGGCGACAAACGCGATAAACACGATCCAGAGGTCGGTCAGGCTGCTGAAGAGCAGTAGGCCGGCCCCACTGCACGAGGTGCCGACGATGTAGCTGGCCGGGCGCGGCATGCGATTGCGATAGGGCCAGAGTGCCAGGTGCGCGGCGATGAGCAGCATGAGCGTGGTGAGCGACCCGGCCGCCATCGCTGCCGGCAGGGTGCGCACCCACGCCAGGATGCCGGTGGTGATGACGCCGGCGCCGAAGCCAAACGAGAGCAGGGCGCTGCGCTGTGCCCGCGCGCGAAAAAGCAGCGTGTGCATAGATTCCCCAAAAGTCACTGTACACAGCCGAGCCGTGGGGGTGTACGATAGAGGTACACCACAGCACTGCATCGGGCGACCTAGTCAGTCAGGCCCAGGTCGCGCTCCAGGCGCGCCAGGTACTCGGCGGGCTCCATCTGGGCGGGGGCGTGCAGGCGGGCAAAGGCGGCGACGCCGGCCTGATAGCCGGCGAGATAGGCGGGAGTGACCCGCCCACTGATCGCTGCCTGGGCCTCGGCTTCGGTGTGCGCGATGCCGACGAACTCGCCGCCCAGGCGCAGGTCGTAGGTGTGGGTGTCGGCGTCGTAGTCGATCGAGGTTGGGATGGTCATGGGAGTACTCCTTTACCAGCGATAGGTGGTGGCGTCGCCTTGATCCGCGCCACAAGCTCGCATAGTGAGCCTCTTTTAGTGAATGAAAAGAGCTGGCCATTGCCCCGCCATGCAGGGGTTGGAAACTAGAACGGGATGTCGACTCCATCGATCTCGACCCGCTCGGCCAAGAGCATGCGCAACTGCTCGCGCCCGGCGGCAAGCTGTTCCTGGCGGATCAGGTCGGCCTCGGGGTCGAGGTAGGCCTCGACCTTGCGCAGCGCGGCCTGGATCTCGGGGCAGACCTGGATAGAGTGGGCCTGGCCGCAGTTCAGGCACACGACTGGCCCGACGAACTGGCGGCGGCGCAGCGGGCAGTCGGCATCGGCGTGGGGGCCTGTGCAGTAGCCGCATCGCTCGCGGTCGCTGATGTTGACCATCAGCGCGGCGTCGGCCTCCACCAGCAGCGCATCGGCGACGATGGGGTGCCGCCCGCTACGCGGTTCGAATCGCGGATATCGCAACCTGCTCGGCAAAAGAAATCGCGGCAGTGGGTCGATCGGGGGCAGTGGGCGCGGGCCAGGGATGGGCTTTGGTTCGGGCTCAGCGGGCGGCTCGGTCGTCAGGTGCGCGAGGTGGTTGCGCGCGAGCGGCAGCGCGGTGGCGAGATCGATGCCTTCTTGGGCGCTCAGCTCCGCCGCCAGCTCGTGCGCATCGGGCAGGGCCACGTGGCCGGGCCGGGGCTGCGGCGGGTGCGAGCAGTCCAGGGTGCGGTGGCCGTACTCGCCGCAGTTGCCGCAGATGATGGCGACGGTACAGGCCGCGTCGGCCGCGCCCAGGTCGGTGTATTCGTCGTGGTACATCGTCAGCCTCTTTCTTGGGGTAACGGTTTGATGTTAGTGCGTGATACACGCCGCAGCCGCGCGGCTGCCGTCGTTGCGGGGTGAGCAGGTGGCATCGCCTGCGCACGCCAGCAGGACAAACCCCAGCAGGGTGAGCGCCAGGACGATGATGAGCTTGGTCGCTGTGCTTCGCATTGGTTGCTGATCGCTGCCCATCATGCTGCCGCCCTCGTCAGCGCCTCGGCGGCGTACGCCTGGCAGCGCTGCTGCGCTTCGAGCGGCTTGGCGCTGCTGCCGATGTAGCCTCGGCCTTTCACGTAGCTCACATAGTCCTTCGTGACGCGGTCGTACTCGACCCGCCAGCCGTCGCCTTCCGAGACGATGAGGTTTGCTTTGACGAGTTTGGCTTTGACCTTCACGGTGCGCTTGTTCATGGTGGCTCCTGCTTGACGGTGTGGCGTCTGACAAGTTTGTCTGACAAGATGAGTATATCAGACAAACTTGTCAGTGTCAAGAGGTAATTCCGACATTTATGTCGGCACTTTTAGTCATGGCATCTGCGTCTTGAGCAAGCGCGCGGAGAAGCTGGGGAGCGCGCAAAAGTTTCATCAGCGGCTCAGGGAGATGGGCAGCTCGATAGCGCTCAATGGTCTTTGTAGACACGTCAAGCGCATTTGCGCGCTCGACATCGCTGATTCCGAGGAGCTGCAACTCACGGGCAAAATTTGGAAACATAGTCATACCTCCTTGATCTGCATACAAGGAAGTATATCAGACATTCTTGTCCAAATCAAGTACTTTATGTCCTGACTTTTGTGTCTGTAGACAACTATGTCGGGTAGGGGGTACAATGATGAACATGAGTGCAGTTGCTGTTGCTACATATTTGCGCACGCTGCGATCCGCCGCTGGCCTGAGTCAGGAGGAGGCTGCGGCTAAGGCTGGTATTTCCGCAAAAACGCTCGGTCGATGGGAGAGGGGTGCCGGCGATCACGAGCCGACTGTGACCAACCTCAAAAAGCTGGTACACGTATTAGGTGGTTCGGTTCGTGATGCATTGCTGCTGCTGATCACCGAGGATGCTACTGAGGACGATGGGGATGGTGTCGCTCAAACTTGGCTTGATCTCCCTGCAGGCGAGCGGGCTCAGGTAGATTCGATCATTGAAAATACAATGTCCGAAGAACTGCTAGAAATCATTCAGGAACTTAGAAGCGATTATCAAGATGATCGAACTCTGGTGGAGTTCCTTCGCGGCGCTTTGCTTGGCGTTGCGCCCGCCCCGGCACCTACGCCGGCCAGTTCAGTCGAGGAGCGCTTGCGGTCGCTGGAAGCGCTGCGCACCAAACGTGTGATTACTGATGCTGAGTATGCCGCGCGCCGGCAGCAACTGATTGAGTCTATCTAGTTTTATTGCATTGTCTTTCGCTTGGTCTTGAATCCTTCTGTCGCCCGCAGAAAGAGCGAAACCATGCGCCGTCTCCTCACCGCAACACTGGCAGTCTTCGTGCTGGCGCTGATCGCGCCGGCGCTCGCCGCTGCGCCCGATTGCACGACCAACCCCTGCACCTACATTCCGCTGGCGCTCAAGCCGCCGAGTGGGGCGCCTGAGCCGACCGCCACTGCGACCACGCGGCCAACGTCGACGAGTTCGCCGACCGCAACGCAGGGGCCGACGAGCGCGCCGACACAGACCAGCACGCCAACGAGCACGGCCACGCCGACATCGACCCGCACGGCCACGGCCACGCCCACGAAGACGCGCACACCGAGCCCGACCGCAACGCAGCAGACGAATTGCGCGGCAGAGTATCCTACTGTGTGCATCCCACCACCACCACCCGATCTGAACTGTGCGGATATTCCCTATCGCAATTTCACGGTGCTCCCGCCCGATCGGCATCGCTTTGACACGGATCAAGATGGTATTGGGTGTGAGCAATAAGACACCGAATGAGGGTCGCTATGATACAATAGCGCCATGCTGATCCGCTTGTGAGCTGAGGTCGTATGGACGAAACCCCCGTAACCGATGGCCCTGATTCGCTGAGAACCTACGTCATCACCCTGCGGAAGCTGGCGAAGCTCGACCAGGACGAGGTGGCGGCCCAGATCGGCATTGGGTACCGCACCTATATGGCGTGGGAGCAAGGCGAGACGCGCGGCCTGAAGCTGCCCATCGCGCGCCGGCTGCTCCAGGTCATCGGCGGCTCCTTCCAGCACCTCGCATCCATCGACGCGCTGACCGCCGACGAGGCGCAGGATCTGGCTGCGCAGTGGCATCGGCTCTCTCCTGAGGAGCGCGCAGCTGCCCAGGCGGATCCGCACGGGCGCCGCGCCGTGGCGCTGGGCGACGACGATCCGCCCACACTCGACGCGCTGCTCCGGCGCCTGCGGGATATGGCGCGCGAAGACGCGGCGCTGATCGACTTGATCAGCGGCTACCTCGACGGATACCTGGCCGCTGTGCGGATGCGCGGGCGTTGACAGGGGTGTCGGTGCTTTGGTATACTGCGGGGGTCGTTGCTTGAGGCTGCGGCGTCTGCTCGCCAGAGCCTCAACCAGAGCGCCCGGT
>OFRG01000633.1_pt1 | contig 12585 bp, 19 predicted proteins | sample 1543071 | NCBI WGS metagenome assembly OFRG01 (sample SAMN07774222, study PRJEB24372) | wastewater metagenome | isolation source: WWTP Verbania (Effluent) | place: Italy: Verbania | collected 2015-12
AAGATGACGCACCTGGAATTGCAGGGTGCGCTTATCAACGCACAGCGGTATCTGGAGATTGGAAACAGATCGTCAGGCGGTGGTTATCCACTGATGATTGCTGCGCGTGGTGATGCGAAAGCTGCCCGGAATGACCAGACGCAAACGCCGGAGTTCAAACGCTGGTTTGGTGATAGCGTAGTCACAGACAACGGTAAGCCAATGAGCGAGGGAGGCAAGCCGTTGGTGGTTTATCACGGCTCGCCAACTGCGACCTTTACCGAGTTCGATGTCGGCAACGTCGGAGCTTTCTTCTCCGATCGTTTCGATGTGGCGGCGTCGTATGCCGGGCGGTACAACGAGGTCGAGTTCGACGACGAGGGCGCATACACGGACGACGGCACCGATCAAGGGGTGTATGAGGCACACCTCGCAATCCGAAACCCACTAGTGATGGATTGGGGTGGCAGGGATTGGGGGCAGGGGCCGGAAGGGCTAAAGCTCGACGACTGGGCGAGTCGCGCGAAGCAGGCTGGGCACGATGGCCTAATCGTAGAAAACGTAGTGGATTCCGGCTGGCTTGCGCCGGGGCTTGTGGATGACGTGGGCACTGGCCGCGTGTTCGTCGCCTTCCGCCCCGAGCAAATCAAATCCGCCACCGGCAACAACGGCAACTTCGACCCAAGCAACCCGGATATTCGCTATGCCCGTGGTACAAATGAGCCTATGACGAACAAAGATGTCGTCGGCAACCAAGGCGGGCGCTCTGCCGATGACTCAACACCGGGCGCTGTCAAACAGCTACAAAACCAACTTGCATCCATTGAAGCCGAGTATGAGCCGCTGCGCAAGCGTAAAGCATTTGGCGCTGAATGGAGCGATGTGGAAACTAAGGCCGGTGTTGTAATGAGTCGGCTAATGGCATTGACTGGCGACCCATACGGGAAAAAGACTGCCAAAGTGCAAAGACCATCAGATGATGTTTTGAATGCTGAATATTTGTCGCCTGAAGATGTGCCGCAAAATGTTCGCGTATGGATTCAAAAAAATGCAGGCACTTTGACGAGCGATGCAACTGATGCTGTTCGCTGGGGAAGAATTGCCGATACCCTGAAGGATGACCGTTATCCGTCTGGCGACTTGACTATCTACCGCGCTGTAGCTGATGGATCTGAGATCCGCGCTGGAGACTGGGTGACAACTGAGCGCAAATATGCAGAAATGCACCTCAGAAAATACCTTAACGGCAAAGGCGAAATACTTGAGGAAACGGTAGACGGGCGCGATGTACTGACTTCCCCAACCGGAAACAGCGAAGAAGCCATTTACGCACCCCGTAGCTTATCTGGGCCTGTTGCGAATGAACCCACAGCGCCGGACAGCTTCGGCGCTGCTATGGCTAGTCGGGAGCCAATCCAGTCAAACAACTGGAATTCACCCAGCACCTCCAAGTTTGACAGCATCGTTTACACCCTGCAAAACAAGCAGATTGATACCAAGCGAGTTGTCGAGGCCATCAAGCAGGCGGGTAAAGATGTGGCTGAATCAGTGGATGTGTATCTTCGTGAAGAGCTTTTTCACGGCAGATCAGCCAAGCGGACAAGTGATTTTCTGAACGATGAGCTGACGCCATTGTTGAACGACATGAAGGCTCGGGGTATATCCCTGGAGCAAATCGACAAGTACCTTCATGCTCGACACGCGGAAGAGGCTAACAATCTGATTGCTTCACGTAACCCTGATATGCCGGATGGTGGATCGGGGATGAAGACAAAAGAAGCGAAGGACTACCTGAACAGCCTTAGCGCAGAAGAGCGCAATCGCCTTGATGCAGTTGCCAAGAAGATTGACGGCATGATCTCGACTACCCGGCAACTGTACGCAGATGAAGGGCTTGAGTCACAGGAAACCGTTGATGGCTGGGGCGCAATGTTCAAGCACTATGTCCCGCTGATGCGTGAGGACAAAGACGGCGGCATGGGCATTGGGCAAGGGTTCAGCATCAAAGGCAAGGAATCAAAGGGCCGTGTGGGGTCATCCCGTGCCGTGGTGGACATTCTGGCCAACATCGCCATGCAGCGCGAGAAGGTCATTGTCCGGGGTGAAAAGAACCGGGTAGCGACTGCACTTGTCGGACTGGCCACGGAGAATCAAAACCCTGACTTCTGGACAGTTGGCGAAACACCCCATGAAAAGGTCTACGACCCCAAGACAAACTCAGTGGTAGACCGAATCGACCCGATGTATAAATCGCGTGAAAACGTGGTGGTTGCCAAAGTCAAGCAGCCTGACGGGAATATCAAGGAGGTTGCTGTAGTCTTCAATGAGGACAATGAGCGTGCCGTGAGAATGGCCGCTTCGCTCAAGAACCTTGATGCCTTGCAACTGAATGGATTGCTTGGACTATCGGCAAAGATAAGTCGATACATTTCATCTATAAACACGCAATTCAATCCAATTTTCGGCGTGGTTAACTTGGTGCGTGACGTTCAGGGCGCAATGGTCAACCTGAGTACAACCGATCTCAAAGGCCAAGAGAAAGAAGTTTCCAAGCATGTGCTTTCTGCCTTGAAAGGTGTTTACCTTGATGCTAGAGCAATGCGAGATGGGAAACACCCAACATCCAAATGGGCTGTGCTGCATGAGGAATTTCAGAATCTTGGTGGTCAGACTGGGTATCGTGACTTGTTCGCCACCAGTGAAGACAGGGCAAAGGCGCTGCAAAGTGAGTTGACGCCTTACGCCTGGATGGATGGCACATTGGGCAAGGTATTCACGGCCAACGGCATGTTGAAGGTTCCAATGTCGGTGGCCCAAGACAAAGCGAAAGGCTTGTTCGATTGGCTATCTGATTACAACTTAGCCATGGAAAACGCTGTCCGATTGTCGGCCTACAAAGTCGGCATTGACCAAGGTATGAGCAAAGAGCGTGCAGCTTCTCTTGCCAAAAACCTGACGGTGAACTTCAACCGCAAAGGTCAGATCAGCCAGCAGGCCGGGGCGCTGTACGCATTCTTTAACGCTGGCGTCCAGGGTACGGCGCGACTCAGCCAGGTTCTGTTTGAAATGGATGGGCAAGACGCATCAACTATCCGCTTGAGTGCAACCGGGAAAAAGGTTGTGGCTGGTGGTGTGATGCTTGGTGTTGCTCAAGCTGTGATGCTGGCTGCTGCGGGGTTTGGTGATGATGATCCACCTGAGTTTGTTCGTGAGCGAAACCTGATTATCCCAACGGGATGGACTGGCATCACTGGAGACAAGGCTTACATCACCATTCCTATGCCGCTGGGATTGCATGTACTGCCAAATGTTGGCCGGGTATTAACTGAGTTTGCAATGAGCGGATTCAAAGACCCAACAAAACGGGCGGCGAAATTGTTCGGTTTGTTCACTGATGCTTTTAACCCTATGGGTGGAAGTTCTTCACTGCTTCAGATGTTGTCACCGACTCCGATTGATCCACTGGTGGCAATTGCTGAAAACAAGGATGGCATGGGTAGAACAATTGCCAAGACATCTCGCAATCCTGCTGTGCCTGGTTACACACTGGCAAAGGACACGGCATCGAAACCTGCCAAGCTGATTGCTGAAGCGATCAACTACCTGTCGGGGGGAACAGAGTACAAGGCCGGGTTGTTAAGCCCAACACCGGACCAGGTTGATTTCCTGATCGGTCAGGCTACCGGTGGAGTGGGTAGGGAATTGTCCAAATTTGACCAATCGGCTCGCGCTATGGTGACAGGCGAAGAGTTGCCAATGCACAAAATCCCGTTGTTGGGCCGGTTCTATGGGGACTCTGACCTCCAATCCTCACAAGCCAATGCTTTCTATTCAGCTATCAAGCGGATAGAAGAACATGAGCTTGAAATCAAGGGACTGCGCAAAGACGGGAAAGCGGCTGAACTGACTGAGTACATGGTAGAGAATCCAGAGGCAAGGCTAGTACCTATGGCAAACCGTGTTGAACTACAGATCCAGAACCTGCAAAAACGTAAGCGGGAATTAATGAAGCGCGATGCTGATGCTGCACAGATCAAGGCTGTTGAAAACCAGATCACAGAACGCATGAAGGTGTTCAATATGGTTGTCAGAAACCTACGTGAAAAGCATCCTGCCTAGATAGTAGACGATTGGGACGATGGCAAACAACGCCATCCCACCCCATACCAGCATGAGCAACACCTGGACAAGTTGCTCTCCGCCGAAATAGACCGCGGCATAGACTGCCGCCAGGAATAGAACGGCTAGTTCCATGGGTTGATGGTTTTAAGCATGCTGCAAATTCTAAGCCTTTCACTGTTTTGGTACAGGCCTGAATCAGGTACTGCTTAATCCAGGAGCTTTGCCAAGTCGGAAGGCGTTGGGTTTCCTGCAACTGGAAAACTCCAGAAAAAGAGCGTTTCACGGAATGTGCGCGGCCCGGGCGAACCCGCTGATTTGGTGGACTTCTTGGGCGGTCAGGTATTCTTTGTCGCTCACGGCTTCACCTCCTGCTTTGCCATTACAGCGGCTGGACGATGTTCTGCCCACAACACATCCAGTCTTAGCGTTGCCATCTGATGCAGCAGTTTTTGGGAAATGGCCTGCACACCATATCCTTGTTTAGCGCCTGTTGTCATAAGTAAATTCCTTTTGCGGGATTTCCCGCTATATTTAGCGTAGCAAACCCCGATTGCCTGAATGGTGTTGTCGGGTGATTTTGGCGTTCTATGCCTCGGAATATCCGACTCGGCTACATCAAGTTATACGACTCAATGGCCGCATCAATCGCAGCGTCAACTCCATGGCGGCACTCGTCAAAATAGCGCAGGTCAGTCCACCCATGTTCGGGGTGAATCTTGCTGTCGAGAAACCCGTGCCCGACGCGCATCACCAAGCCTTGACGTTTTTCTCCCGTCCCTAGTGCTTCCATGTACCTGACTTGCATCCGGTCGCGCAGCCAGCGGTATCTAGCGGCGTCTTTTTCTAAATCTGTCATGCGTACTTCCTCGTATAACCGGGCAATCAACCGGACAAGCCGGTTATTTCTGCGTTAGGCGTCACAGTTCCATCGTCTGTTGTTCAGGCGCGGCCACTGGTTCAGGTGGAAGCAACTGGCCTTGTGCTTGGGCTCGGGCGATGCGGCGGCAGGCGATGTCGAAATACTTGGGTTCGCGCTCGATGCCGATGAAGCTGCGCCCGGTTGCTTGGCAGGCCACGCCGGTCGTGCCAGAACCCATGAACGGGTCCAGCACCGATTCACCCCCCGACGTGAACCGCCCCAGCAGCCTGACCACGAACTGCAATGGCTTCGGGCAGGTGTGCACCTCGCCTGCGGCGGCATCAATCTTTGCCGCGCCTCCGGCGAAGTGGATGCGGTCGCTCTTGATTACGCCGTTGACGTTGCCGAAGCCCGGAAGGTCTTTCCCGTAGAACAGGATCGGCTGCCACTGGGAATACCCCAACTTCCCAAACGTGGCGGTTGTCTCCCACGTCCACGCGCCAATCCAATCAGCCTGCGGATATCGCTGGACGTTCGACACTCCGGGTGTGACCACCACGCGGCTCGCATTGGTAAGGCTCCACGGCATGAACCCGGCGATCAGGTCGTCCAGATTCTCTATGCTGTCCTCGTACCCCTCATACGGAAACCCAATCCCATACGGCGGGTCCGTAATCACCGCATCCACCTTGCCCAGCATCGGCAGGATTTCCATGCAGTCGCCCAAATAAAGCGTGGCATCTCCTATCACTACTTTTTCGCTCATGTGTTCTTTCGTGTGTCGTATAACAGGTCAATCAAGGCCGACCTGCGGCGGCTTATCTCCGGCGTTAGCGGTCATCAGTGCCACGTCCTGTCGGCACTCATTCCCCCATGAATCCCACCCGTCACGTTGCCTTCTTGCGAACAGTTCAATGTGAGGGCCGGGGCTTACCTGTTCAACAACATCAAGGAAAGCCTCTGGTTTCTGAGAGTGCTTTCCCCTTGCAAACTGAAACCATCTTCCGTCAGCCCGTTTGCCGGGTTTTATTTGCAGGCTCTCAAGCTCGGCGTCTTTCTCATCCCCAATACCGAGAACCGCCTTAATCTTTTCCCACTGCTCAAGTGTTGGCACACCAAGACCGTTCTCCCAGTTGCTTTGCATTCCGCCGTGGTTCACTTTTCCGTGCGCCCCTATCGCCTCGCACACCTTCCCGGTGGTAATCCCTGCTTCTTTCCTACGCTCCCGCACCCATGCCCCAAATTGCTGCCACCCTTTGTTTTCAACTCTGCGGCAGAAAAGCACAAACTCAACATTGCTCGGGTAAGTTCCGCCCAATCCCTTGCCCATTGGCTTCTTGCACCAAACCAACGTGGCTGACTTTTCAAAACCCCATGCTCTAGCCACCTGTAGCGCGGCTTCCATAAAGGCATCCGTTGTCCACAAGTACAGGTGTGCTCCATCTGCCGCAATATCACCAACATTCAGGCGTTCAATATCCGGCAGTGTCATGGTTTTATACGGCGTCGGGTTCATCCCAATCTCGACCTCTTTCGCGCTCCTGCGATCCTCACGAAACCACGCCGGGAAGTCACCAATCGGCCACGGCGGGTCTGCCACAATCGTCTTGTATTTCGTCTGCATCTCATCTCCAAAAAACCGCTAACACGTCGCTCAACTCGGACGCAGGCGATAAAGCCGCCTGCGCCGGTTATTTCTGCGTTATGCCTTGCTGTTGCGTCTGCGAACATGGCGCATTTGCCACCAGTCGCGCAGGGTGTAAAAGTAAAATTTTGGGCCTGCATCGAATACCAACGCCCACCACCAAGCCAACTTTTGAGTAGGCGCTTTATTGGCGTAACTACAAAACCGCTTGCTCTCACTTACAAATCCTGTCCAAGCCATATCTATCCTTTCGCCGTTCCCGGCATAACTGATCAATCAATCGGATGCTTCGCCCCGCTTATCTCCGGCGTTATGCCCGCAAGCCAATGCGGTACGTGCGACTTGCCGCATGTTTGACGCCATCATGTTGTCTTGTTCCTCAAGTGGTAGCGCTGATATGGTCTCAAGCGCGGTGTGCATGATGCTTCCGAAGGTATGCGGGTTTTTGCCTGCATTCAACCCGCGTTCAGCCATGAGAGCAACCGCTTCCAATTTCAGTTCAAGCCAGTTGCAGTGATCTTGGATCAGCACATGGCCGCGCTTGTCCAATGCGATCTTCCGCACTTCCTCAAGAGCATCGTGCTCTGTTGACGGCGTCGGCATGTTTCCAATTTTGTCGTTCATCATTTCTCCTTCGGCGTTATCTTGTACCTCTACCGGTAGCTCCACTTGTGCCGCAAACCACGCCTGCATTGCCATATCAGTCGCTACGGACTGGTAATAGCCCTCTGCATCCTTTGACAAGTCCAGACTGACATACTCCGCCCATGCCTCGAAAACGTCAAGTTTCCTGATCTTTTTAGCTGTCATTTGCAAGCATCCTCATTGGGAGTGGCTAAGGTTTTAAGCTGTTCTACAAGCGCATTCAAACGCATGATTTCGGCCATGCATTCGGAGACCGTGGGGTCGGGTGGAGGTGGTGCAGATTCAGGAAAAGCCTGCGCCCATTTCACAAGGGGCGTATTCATGGGATAGGCTTCGCTCTGCTTTTCAGCGGCGTTGGATTGGGCTGCGATAATAATCATCGCTTCTTTCCTCGGTAAAAATTCCACATAACAGGTCAATCAAGGCCGACCTGCGGCGGCTTATCTCCAGCGTTAGGCGTCACAGTTCCATCGTCTGCTGTTCAGGCGCGGCCACTGGTTCAGGTGGAAGCAACTGGCCTTGCGCTTGGGCTCGGGCTATGCGCTTGCAGGCAATGTCAAAATACTTTGGATCGCGCTCGATGCCGATGAACTGGCGACCCATCTGAACGGCGGCAACGCCGGTTGTTCCGCTTCCCATGAAGGGGTCTAGGATCGTTTGGGGGTTGCTGGCTTGCTCAATGCACCAGGCCATAACGCCAAGTGGCTTTTGAGTGGGGTGTCCGTTTCGTTCTTCGCCGCCCTTCCTCAACATGCCGTTCCACATCCATTCGATGCGCCGAACAGGCTTGTCGAGGTTCGTCCACGCGAGTTCGCAATCGGCAAAATGGCCGTTCACTTTCTTGTCCCAAACGAGCCAGCACTTCGATGGGGGCAGCACGAAATAGTTGCCTCCAAAAATCACGGCTTCTTTGCATGAGGCGAGAATCAGATCGATGTGCTCCTGCCCGATCGGCTCATCATCCCAGCCGCTTGCGATGTAGTGGCCCTTTGGTGCAGCCATACCGCCAGATTGTGCGCCACTGGATTTCGCCATTGATCGATCTATGCCGATCCCATAAGGCGGATCAGTGATGACCGCATCGACCTTGGGCAGCGTTGGCAGCACATCCATGCAGTCCCCGTGCCAAAGCTCTGCATTTCCAATCACTACTTTCTCTGCCATCTCAATTCCTTTCTATCGTTGCCGTCTAACCGCCAGTTCAACTCGGACGCCCATTCGGGCGCCGGTTAACTTTTGGTTATCCGGCTCAAGGGTTGCGAGTAGATCGGTAAGCTCCGCGATCTGTTCGCGTAATTCGTCGGCGGTCGGCATCTCTGGGAATGCGCCCGACCTGACTTCAATTGGCTCTGTTGCGCCTAAAGAGAGTGCCATCTGTTGCGCCGCGTCCCATGTTCCAGCGTTGCTGGTGTACGCATAGTTGTAGCCGAATCGCGCATACACAAAAGGCTCCATGCCCTGGTGTTGCAAGACAACCGACCTATCACCACAGATGCCGTTTTCAATCCAAATTTGTGTCGGCAGAATTTCTACCAAAGTAGCTTTTTGTATTTCCATCATTTCTCTCCTGTTTGTGTTCCAACCCGATAACCGGGCAATCAACTCGCACCTAGCGGGCGGTTATTTCGGCGTTATGCAGCAACGGGTTCATTCGTCGCCGCCTTGTAGTCCTTAAAAACAGTCCCTTTGCTTGCGTCGCCTTTCCAGCAATCCTTGACCCATACGCGCTTGCCTGATTTGCAGGTGCGCCAGTGGCCTCGGCATTGGTGCCTACGTGGTGTTGCATGGGTTCCGCCTTGCGGTTCCGATGCGGGGCCGTTTGGCTCCAGCTTTACCGTGTGCCAGTCGTAGATCAGCGGTGGCTTACCCTTGGCAATGCGGCGCTTATTGGTCAGGCTATTGGCTTTGGCGGTAGGCTGGTGCGCCTCGGTGCAATCGTGCAGCTTGAGCAGGCACGCACAGACCATGCGAAACATCTGCTTCACATCGACTTCTTCAATCTGCGAATCGCCCTTGTAGTACCGTATGCCTTCAGGTGTTTGCAGGTAAGAGAATGGATCAAAGTATTTGCCGAACGCGCCATGCCCATCTTTACCGGCGTATGCGATTTTTGACACACCACCGACGGCCACGCTACCCTCGCCACCGACTAGCCACAGCGCAAACTTCGCACCATCTTTGTCAATGCCGACTATCGCAGTCTTGTCGAATGGCAATCGCATGATTGCGTCAGCCTGCACGCGCTGGCCTTCGGTGTGCGCCATGCGCCCCAAATCAAACCATGTGGCCTGTTCCGGGTTTGGTGATAGCTGCACCATTTCTCTGATTAGTGGTGTCATCCCTTCACCTCCTGCTTTTGCTCCATTCGTATGACCCTGACTTCGAGCATTGCAATTTGATGCTTCAATGCCTTGAGGTCTGTTTGATGCTGATGAAATGATCGTTTCTTGCACCCGGCAAGGCACTTTGAAAGCCTGAAGCAATCGCCACTTGGCACCATGCATTCGGGGTGCGGTATGAATCCTGAATATGGCTTCATGGCTTCTCCTGCTTTGCCACTGGCCCATATTCGGCCACGGTTTCACGGGTTACCTTTTGAATCTTGAATGATTCCTTTGGCATGTCTTTTTGCCAATACTCCATTGCCTTGACTGCGCCATCGAATTTGCCAAACGTACCAAGATGCAAGGCGTCAAACCCGTACTTCCTGACTTGCAGAATCTCGTAGAACTCCTGCTTGGTCGATATGGCTTCAGGCTCTTGCAATTGCTTCAGAACATCCTGCAAAGCGCACTGAGTCTCTTGGTTCTTCTTGCGCCATTCGAGCTTATCGTCTGACTCTGCGAGGCTGCATAGCCTGCCAGTATCTTCAAGCGCCCGGGCCAAGGCGTACACGGTATCGGCTTCTTGTTTTGTGATGGTCATGACTTATCCTGCTTTGCCAGCTCAGCGGCTGCTATGACTATTGCGCGTCTAAGGGCTTCGTATTTTGTGCTGTGAAAATATGACTCCCTCACTTCTACAAGATTTGACTCATTTGCCCAGGAGTCGTTATTCACAACAACAGACGGAGAATGCTCGGCCCATAAGACATCAAGCCGTAGGTCAGCAGCAAGCCTATGCGCCTGCGCATCATCGCGTAATGGGTCCCATCGAGTCTCAGAGTAGGGCTGTCCTTGGACGTAGTGCGTCATCGCTAATACTGGGCGGCGCTGCATAGTGCCGTCATCACTTTCATGGACTTCAATCCCAGCAGCCTTAGCAGCAAGCTCCAGCAATTCACGATCTGTCATGGCAGCATCTCCTTGATCAAGTTACGAATCAACTCACCAGCAATCAAACCGTAGGTTTGCTCATCTTTTGTTGAGTGCTGTGTTTCTACGAGCGCAGCACAAGCCTCCCCAAGCTGACGCATTTGGGCTTCTGTGTAGAGGACGGTTCCAATTGGTAGACCTTGGTGCCGAGTGTTAAGGGCTACACGCTTGCCGCTGGGTGTGTAGCACGGGACGATAGACGCTACTGGCTCAATCTTCATGCTGCCTCCTTTAGCGGCCTCTGGTCTCTTGCCCAATGAGTGAGAGAACCAGACTTGATCATCACCTTTTGTCATGCTGCCTCCGGTGGTGGTGGGAGTGGTTGCCAGTGCGAGAGGTGCACTTCGGTCAGCAGCACGTCGCCAGCACTTACCCAGGCTCCGCTTGACTTCCGATGCACGCTAAACGGGTAAGCAAGATGCTTGCCCCATACCAGTATTTCTTGGCAATCGTTCGGCGCTGTTTCAATAGGACGCCATGCTGTAGCCTTATCCACGCAGTGCTTGGCGAACCTGATTACTTCGTCCAACGTCAAAACAATGTCATACAGAGATTTGGTGTCGGGGTAAGCTTTTTCAGCCTCTTGTTTGATCTGGTCGAGTGTCATTGGTGTTCCTCAATCAGTTCGGCCTTCACAATCTCCAGCAGGCCGATAGCCTCAGCAAGCGAGATGCGACCTTCGTACTTAAAGACCGCCGCCTTCAACTCGTCGCGCAGGTCAGTCAATACCGGGCGCTTGAACGGCATATGCGCAACTTTGTTGGGGAATCTCTTTGGCTCACATTCATGGCATATCTGCCAGTGTTCGCATTTACAGGTCATGCAACCCCCTGATAGCGCCATTGATTGCGGCCTTCATGCGGTTGTATAAATCCATCAGCGCTTGGCACTCGGCACCGTCCTGGCCATCGACAGTTTCAACGACACTCAGTGCCTCAGTCATGAGATTGATCAACACCGCATACTCGCCTTTGAGTCGGTCAATCTCACAGAACGGGCACACTTCGTGAAGATGCGTGATAAGTCCTTGCTTCCAGTGGCGGCAAAGATTCACAGTTTTAGCGGCTGTCATCAGTCCACCTCCGACCGTTGCTCAAAAACTTGCTACCGTCAATCTCCATTCCGGTGAACTCCGCACCGTCATGGCCGCATTCCTCACCGTCAGCCATGTCAGCACCGCCGCCATGAGATTCAACGTGGTAGCACAGGTGCGTTTCGTTGCCTTCATCGTCTGCCTCGTATGGCCCATCTTCACCTTCCTCCCATGCTGGGTTAGGGATGCGTAACACGATTGGCTCGTCAGGGTTGATGAAGTCGCCCGTTGCTTTCTTGGCTGGCGTCATGCTGTCCCAAGCCTCTACGATGCGCGTTGTGAAGTCTTGGATTGAGCGCAGGGTTTGGGGTTGAAAAAAGCTAGTCATTGTGGATTCTCCATTTCGTTAAAGTCAAAGTTATCAGGGTGGGGTACATCGTCATGAACGATGACGCCATCAGTAATCGGAAGTGGTCGTTGACAGATCACACACCAGTAAGCAGGAGGGTCATTAGTGTTTGCACGCTCACACTTTCCTCTGCGGCAATCACCTCCGCATGATGAGCATTGGGTCACGATGCGCCTCCTTGCTTGGCTGCTTGACTTGTACATGTAACCATCTCAGTGCCGTCTGGTCCTGTCTGGTTTTCAAAATCTTTTGGCTCATCAGTCCAAGCGTGTTGTTTCCAGAACTCAGCAGTTCGCGCCACCATCATCAGGCCACACTCCTCGCAGCATTTGCGCATACTTCCGTATGGTTTATCGCGCTGAGTCATTAGGTGTAGGATCACGATGCGCCTCCCCGGCAGTGGGCTTCAATGGCCCGACCAACTGCAAGCATGTAACTCGCCATTCCTTCAGATTTACTAGCGTAGAAGCAATTGAGAATTTCGTCATCACTCAGCGCTGGATGTGTGGGTGCAGTCTTGTATAAAGGCGTCCAGTCGCGGCCATATTTTGGCTTTTGGCGACTCCATTCAACACCAAG
>OFRG01000638.1_pt1 | contig 12533 bp, 18 predicted proteins | sample 1543071 | NCBI WGS metagenome assembly OFRG01 (sample SAMN07774222, study PRJEB24372) | wastewater metagenome | isolation source: WWTP Verbania (Effluent) | place: Italy: Verbania | collected 2015-12
TTTTGGCTGTGCTATCGCCTGTTGTGGGGTCGCCGCCTGTCGCCCACATCATTAACGGTTGGTTTGATGCGTAGGTAGCTAATCCTGCACCGGCTGCACCTGTTGAGTAAAGTTGCCTTATAATTGAAGCTGTCCAGCTTAGAAAGTTTGAGTTGCTTGAAATCGCCCCTGATTTATCAGACATTTCGTATGTAGCTAAAACCGAAGCCGAATAAGTTGTAGTGCCATAGGTGTAATCTATACTCATATTTATCGGCACAATGTATTTCCCCGCCCCTGGTGCCGCTACAAGTTGAACGGGGGTAGTATTGAGGGATAGGAGTTGAGCGGAGGAAAGGGATACTTGGGTGTAATAGATTCCGGCATTATCAACATAAGCCGTAGTAGCTACTTTCGTACTATTATCGCCCGCTGTTTGGGTTGTAGCGGTTGCGCTGCCTAAAGATGGATTAGTCGATAGGTTAACGGTTGGCTGCACGGTAGATGTGCCGGTTATGGATATGTTTGTACCGGCTATAACGTTGGTTACTGTGCCGGAGCCGCCACCACCGCCACCATCCGAAAACATGAAACTATCGGCAAACGCTACCAATGCGGCACTATCGGCAAACGCAACACCACTCGAACGCTTGTAATAGCTTATAGGCTTACCATAAACCAATGTTTTTGTCCCAGCGGCGTTAGTTATGCCTACATAAGTACCACGATTGTAAGAAAAAGCAATAGCGACCGTATTCGTGCCGTATAGCGTAGTCCCAATGTAGAAAGACCCGCTTTCACCCGCCGTTAATGTGGTGTTTGAATAAGATTGTCCCTGAGTCGTGAAGCCTGCTATAATAGCGGCAAGTAGTAAGATGTTTTTCATAATTATTCGCTTTCGTATTCCCATTGGAAACCTTCGTCTGTTTCGTATAATTTAACCTGAGTGAATGATGACAATAATTCCTCTGCGTTTTTCAGCAACACATATTCCGGCACTTTTACATAAAATTCCAAATAGCCACATACTGAATTTTCCGCACCTAATGTTTCATCTGTTACGCCAACTTTTATAGCGCCGATATAAGTATTTTTTACAAAAGGTCGTGATAGGTTAAGGTTATTATAAACCGGATTTTCAAGTATAGCCCGACATATTCCTAAAAGCCTTTGTAGGTTTATATTCGCCTCTTTATCCCCGTCTGTACTGCTTGTGCTATTTGCTGACACATAAGCCACTATATAATACTTGTATAACCCATCTGTAAGGGTCATATCTTTATTGCTATAATCGCCGCCATCAAACTTTACATTGATAGCAGGGTAAGCGGTTTTTACATCGAATGGCACAACCCTTTCTTTGTGTACCGTGGCATTCATTTTGGCATTAGCGGTCAATACAAACTGATTTGCTAATTCAGTCGTAAGAATCGAGCCAATTGCATTTTCAGCAAGCTCGAAGCTCTGTTGTGGTATTATGCCGTTTATTAATGCCATTATGTAAAATCACCCATTTCTAAAACGATTAACCCTAATGTTTTATCCGGTGTCCACGTATCAACCATATAAACGCCTGTAGCTGTCGCATCGGTCATTGTTACTTTGTGCCGCTCAAATGTTATATTGCCGTTACCGTCCTTATATGGATAGCTTGCTGCAATTAACGCCGCCTCTGTTACCGTACACGTAGCGTTGCTACCTCTGCCTTGTACCATACCCAATTCGTCAAATTTGAGGCTTATATGCTTTCCTGTGCCGATTATGGTCTTTATAGTTACGGGCGAAGTCGGAGCCTCAAAAACAAGCGTAACGCCAAAATCATTAGCATTTGTTACGATGTCATTTATATCGAGCCGAGCCTGTGCTATAATTCCCATATTCTTTTATTTCCAAAAAAAGGGACTATGAAGCCCCTTTTTATTCTATTTAACCTGTTAAACTAAAGCCTAAGTAGTAAGGGTATACATCTGATCTACCGCTGTTGGCAATGGTATTGGTGCGCTCGATACCGCCAAGTTCCATGCTGTGTTACGCTCGTCCATGTAATCCCCGATAAGGTACTGGCCACGCATAATGCCCGGTATTGCAATATCAAGCGGTGAAGTGCCTTTCTTTGGTAAGAATGGAACAGCTCCGTATGCTGTGATAAAGTCAGGGTTTTCAGGGATAAGAAATACTTTACCCGCTGGCACGAAAGGAGTAGAGGCGCTGCCATCTAACGCGCTGCCTGCTGGTGCGTAGAACTGAGGGTAAGTAAATACGTCAACTGTATAAGAGCCCGCATCAAAACGCCCGTGATAGCTTGACCCGTTTGCGCTCCTGAACTGAGGTTGAAGGTCTGTAAGTTTCAGGTAATATTTCTGCGCCCTATCCAATACCTGGTTGCAGGATATAAATTCAGCATAAGCATCTTCCGCCATAATAGCTATGAAGTTGCCGCCCGAAGTCATACCGTATTTACGGATAAATTCACAACCGGCCCCTAAGTCGGTAAGCGGAGTAGCTGTTGTGCTATTACTCCATGCTATGCTCGCTGTTACGATTGAAGCGCTGCGCCTGTTGAAGTTTACCGTATCCCCGTTGTTCAGGGTGAACTGTCCCGTATTCAGGATGCTCGAACGCTGCAATTCAACCGAACGCTTTATCTTGTTCGTGATTGACATAGCATGATCCAAAGCCCATGCCATATAATCAGCCATTGCGCTTTCGCTGATATTCGCGCTATTCCATGCACGATAGTACAGGTCGGTCTGCGTCAGGTCGAAATACTCCTTAAAGAAAGGCGGATCCATTATCTTATCGGTAGAGATGGAAAACGTGTTTCGGTTGCCCTCCGTGCCACGGGTCACGTCAACGGCAACCGGCTCGCCCTCGCGCCTTACAGCCCAATAGATATACCGTGATGAAGATACCGCACTTTGCGGGGTAGGAAAGAACATTTCCAAAAAGTTTGTAGGCTTTGGTATCTGCTTGTAAGTAGTTACCAATTGCTGTGTAAAATTGCCTAACGCCTGATTAGCTGGTATTGTTGACATTTTGATTTATTTATGTTTTTTGAAAATGTTTTTCGTTCAATTATTGGTTATCCTGATAGGTATTTTCAGTAGTCACTACTGGTATGATTCCTTTGCCGTTCAGCATATCGCCGATAGTGCCGAGGTAAGCCGCGCCCGCATCGGTGTATATCTTTGATGCAATAGTATCAGCAGGTGATCCGCCAAATACCAGCAGGCCGTAATCTACATCGCCCTGTATGCAGATAGATACATTCACGCTGTCCCCGTCCGCTACTGTATAGTCTTCGGCAAGCAACCCGATAGGTATTTGACTTCCATCGGTAGAGGTCGAAACAGTCTGCTTTGCAAGCCCGGACGCTGTGATACGACCGATTATCATGCCTTTAAGCAAGTCAACCGAACTGCCTGAACTATTGGTATAAACAAGCGTAATGCTGTTGTACCTGTTGTTCCATACAAATAGATTCCGTTGGCTGTAATTTGTTGTTAATATGCGGTCTGCCATTGTTTTAGCTTTATTGTGCTGTTAAAAAATATTATGCTGTTGCCGGTGTTACTCCGAAATGACTGAGTGCGTTTGCTGTCACACTCTTAAAGAACGCCGCTGTTTCGGCGGCGGCGGTTGCGCTTTCGGGTGTTTCTACTGCCGCTTCCGGCGTAAGTGTGCTTTGCTCAGTAGATGCGGCGATGTTGCCAAGTCCCAATTTTTTGATTGATGCGGCGTGCATCTTTGCTCCGAAAGTCTGCGTAAACTTGTTGCCTGCTACTATCTCAGCAAGAACGGCGGCGGGGTCAATAGTTGAAAATTCAGCAAAAGCGCCGATACGGTCTTTCTCTTCCGCTACTATTTCCGCCTTGATTGCGGCGTACACTTCGGCGTTAGCCTTAACGTCCTGTATAGTCATAACTGTGTTTTTTATTGGTGTTTCTGAATTAGCTTCAATAGTTTCCGATTCGTTGTAGAAAGCAGCGATACCCACCTGTGAGGCGAGTGCGTTTATTTCTCTTTTCTTTGACTGATTTAATGGGATAACCTTAGTAACAAGACCGAGCTTTTGCGCCTGATCCGCAGTAAGGCTTACATCTATCCGGCTATCCATTGAAAAGACCTCATCAAATGATTTGCCGGTTATACGCTTAAATTTCGCTCCATCAATCTTATTTTCGAGCGCACTGCGTAATACTCCGTTATGCCTTGTAAGCATAGCTTTCATGTCATCGGTAAAAACATTCTTATCATTTTCTACCCAATCAGGAAAAGCGGCACGGTGTATAAGAAATTCAGATGTATTAAGACATTCAACATCGTCTGCCATTGCGCAGATATACGCACCCATCGAAGCGGCACGCCCGTCAACCTTTACAGATTTGCCGCCCTTATGCTCGTTGTATTTGGCAATCATACCCATTGAAGCCATAACATCACCACCGGGGCAATTCATTCTGATACATACATCATCGTCCTTATTAGCCTCCATTTCGTTTATGAAACGCTCGGCTGTATAAGAGTAAATCGGAAAATATAACAGAATTTCTTTTGCCATTACGAAACAATATTAAACATGTGGAAAATCTGTTAAAAAAAATGTCCCACACGTGGGGGACTTATTGAAATTTCAATTAACTTTGTATTTCAAAGAACTTTTTATGACAAAGCAAATTGAGTTTAAGTCTTTGGGCGAAAAAAGAAACAATCGTGAAATAAGGATAAGGCGCGTTAGTGTTATGATGGAGGAAGACATTAAGAATATAGCCGCACATTTGGGTATAAGCGTGACTGATTACCTTAAAGTAAACCTACTGGCATTAATATCAAATGCACCTGCTCACTATCGTAAACCAATGGAAAAATGATGAAACTAAGATTAATATTCGCCCTGCTTTTCGCTAAGAAATATTTATTGATTTGCGGCAATGAAGACAAACATGTAATAACAAATTATACCGATAAGGAAATATGCCGTTCGGGTAACGCTATTTATTTGTAAACAATGAAACTATCTATACTTATTCCATCGTTGTATTCCCGTAAAGCCTCGCTGAGTGAGCTACTTGACTTAATAGGTAGGCAAGATAGTGAGTGTCTGAAACATACGGAGGTACTTGTAAGCATAGACGGCAAAGCAAAGACAATAGGGCAGAAAAGAAATGAATTGCTTGCATCGGCAAAGGGCGAGTACGTTGTATTTATAGACGATGACGATGTAATTTCGTTTGACTATTTACACTTGATTTTTGAGGGCGTAAATAAAGGCGTTGACCATATCGGAATAGCTATGTTATTTCAGCCCAATAACGGAGCGCACAAACTTGTACTATGCTCAAAGGATTATGCATGGGAGGAAAAGAATAATGTTTACTACCGCAGCGCTCAGCATGTATGCCCGATAAAAGCAAGCATAGCAAAATCGGCAGTATTTCAACATACCAACTTCGGAGAGGATAAAATCTATTCAGAGAAAATAAACCCGCTTATACAGACTGAACATTTAATTACGACACCCATTTATTTTTATAAGTACGTAGCAAATAAAACAACATGAACAGATTAGCCGTAGTAATACCCGTGTGGAATAAAATTTACTGGACACAAAAAACCATTGAGAGCCTGATAAAATGCACAAAATCGGAGCTTACGATTATCCTTGTTGACGATAATAGCACCGATGACACAATGAGTTATTCGCTTGAATTGGGGCATAGGCTTAATGAGAACGGTACTCATTTTTACTACCATAAGAATGAAAAGAATATCGGCGTAAATGCGGCATGGAATACGGGGCTGCGTATCGCAATGGCTACGGGTATCGAAAATATCTGTATTGCCAACAATGACCTGCTATTTACGGATGGTTGGGACTTGCCGCTAATAGATGCGCTGAATAATGGCTATTGGTTGGTAAGCCCGTATAGTACCGAAATGACATTACCGAACGACTGGCCCAATGGTGGCAACCGTCATACAAACCCGGTAAGCGAAGCCATGAAGATATTGGGAGCGTGTTTTATGTTCCAACCAAAATTAATAGAGGCTATTGGGTATTTTCCTGAAGAGTTCAGGATATATTTTGGGGACAATTGGATTCAGGATATGACGCGTGTACGTGAATTAAAGACAGGGCATATCAGGGAGAGCTATATCCATCATTTTTTCTGTCAAACTACAAGCGGGCTGGATAACAACAAGTTATTTGCAGAGGATGGCGCGGCTTACAATGAGTACTGCAAAAACTTCAAATTAGATCCGACTACATGAAAGACCTGAGCGCAAAAAGTAAGGAAGATGTTATATCTGAATTCAAGGCAAATGCAATCGTATTCGGTGTGTTAATGTCTATAAATTCAACATCTTCGACTTCTTTCTTTAAGTATAATTCATCATTATGCGAAGCTAATTACGAAATAATAAATGGCAAGCAATTGGTTTGGGTGTATTTCGATGACAATGAAATTCACGACATATCAGACTACACAAACGATTATAAATTTCACGAATACGCAGTAGATTTGGCGTGTCCATCGCCTAAAGTGAACCCGCACAATACACGGTTGGAGGCGTTTGGCAGGTATTTCTTTTCGGGCAAATGGGATATTAATGACAGGCGAAATGAGGTTGTAGGTCAAGCTGTGCAATTTTACAAACAATGTATTTTAAATCCATGATAACATTTGTCCTACTCGCGCATAATGAAGTTAATGACCCTTACGTTTCATTAGGTAGCTTGTTATGTCAAACAAACCCGAATTGGAAAGCGATAGTCTTTCATAATGGCATTAATTACGACATGCACCGAATGATAGTATCATTGCATGACAGGCGAATTACCTACGTAGAAACCCATGCAAATAACGGCACAGATACAATAAACAGGGAAACGGCATTTAGGCAATTAGTAAATACTGAATGGGTTGTTTCATCTTCAATACAGGATTATTTTTTACCGAAAACAGTAGAAAGCATTTTAAGCGTAGCGGACAAATCCGACTTTATCCACTGGAACGGCATAAACCATTTATACCACGACAATCACATTCATAATACTAAGCCTGAGCCGACATTTATAGACTGGTCAAATATGGCAATCCGCACCGAACTGGCAAAGCAAATAAATTTAGTGCATCGCTTTCATCAGGCAGACGGGCAATTTGCATTATCTGTTATGGAAACAAATCCCCGTGTTGTTAAGATAGATAAATGTTTGGTGGTTCATAATTAATTACTAAATTTGATTTATGGAAAATAGGCAAGAGGGATACTATTGGGTGAAATATAGCGACTTTTGGACTGTTGGATGGTACACAAGCGGTCGCTGGTATATGGCTGGATTTGAGGGGTCGGTTCCCGAAAATGACAATAGGTACAGGATGAGCCCTACCGAAATCAACGAAAATCGCTTATGGTCACCGGAAGAACGCGATGCGTTTTTAAAGTCAGGGGGATTTGAAATGCCTATGGTTGCAGTCAACGGCGAATCGTCAATAATGGATATAGAAACATTTGAAAAGCTAAACCCAAATATTGCGGCTGCATTTTTTAAATTATTTAGGGAGAGGGAGTAACCTTCACCCACCGATCACCCGTAACATTCTTTTTAGACGTATTCCCACCGTGAATAGTAGCCGTAAACCCATTTATATACCCGTGACTGAACGTCTTTTTGCCTCTGCAAAATTGACTATCTTCACCCTCCATTAATTTGCTGAATGGGTTTTTAATTGCCAAGTCTTTAAAGTAACACATAGTTGCCCCGTGGATATTATCATTAGGCGGGTATGTGTATTGATATGTTTCTTTGCTATCAACATCGTAAAAATTAGCAGCAGCAAGACCGACAATATCAGCCCCCGATGCAAGTAGAGCCGATACGCTTTTACTTACCCAATCGGGGGCGTAGTGGTCATCTGAATCAAAATGTACTATTATTTCTCCTTTAGCGGATTCGCACATACGCTGTCTTTTAGCGCCTACTGAGCCGCCTTCAAAATCAATTATATGCTCGATATTTGGGTAATCCTGAGCCTCTACCATTTTAATGATACGCCCGTTAAATTCCCGCCTTTCGTGCGTTGTTGGGGTGATAATCGTTACTAATTGGTGCATCATTTTTTAGCGGGTTTCGGTTTCGGCTTTTCGTCTTCATCTTCACTTTCTCCCGTTTCATCTTCATTTTTCTCCAATTCAGCGCCCTTTGGGAGTACTTTGTCTATCCCTAACCCTTTGGCTGTTTCCAGTTCCTTAGCATATTGATTTATCGTACTATTAAAGTCAGTACCGCCCAATGGCGCTAAAGCCTCGATAGCATCCGCAACCGTGCAAAGGGGTATATTCTTACTGTCTTCGCCTAATTTAAGCCTCCATGCATCAACCTCTTTCTTTGGGTCAATATGCGGCACTACGTCACCCGTAAACTTGGCATAACGATAAGCAGCTAATGCAAGCTGGTTTTTATTCATTAAGGCGGTCATATACCCCGATAGTTTTATCAGGTCGGAAACTACCCAAACATCTAAGCAAAAGTTATAAATAAACTGGTAGAACTGTTCGGAGAAATATTGCCTTTGCGTAATTATCGTATGCTCAAAATCTTTTATTGCCGCCCGCGATGCTGAATAGTTGCTATTATACTTGCTCAATATAACCTCCGGCGGGTATCCTGCCACGGCACAAACAATATCAAAATTAGCGCTATAAAATTCAGCAAAGGAAAGTTCCTGCTTACTTTCAATGGCTTTCATGCTTGCCCCGTTCGGCATGTTGTACGCCTGCTTATTGGTAGTGGCATAAACCTTATTTGCCAACTGATTGCCGAGGCTGTCTGCTGGTAAGTCTGTTTCCGGCCCGAATCCGCTTGCCTTTACCGCTTGTGCTGTCAATGGATTCTCGCCCGTACTAAAAGCCTCATGTTCTATCGTAATAAATACCTTTGCCCTTTCCTCCGCACCGCTTATCATTGCCTCCCTGTACCGTCCCATCTTTACGGCTGTTTCCATTAATGCCGTTATCATTGGTATTGCCCGCACATTATCGAGCCGGTATTTAAGCCCGTAAATAAGTCGTGCGGTTTGGCAATAAGGGTATGATGTCATTTCAACGGGGTAACGGTCAAAATCGGCAATCGAATTAAATATATTATTCTTTGCCACCCAATATGCTACATGCTGCCCCTTGCTGTTTATTTCTACACCATGCCGGATTACATTACCCGTATCAGGGTTGACAATATCCATTCCGGTAGATGTACCGAAAGATAAAGGGGTGCAAACGTGCTGAGCATCTATAAGTTGAACTTTCGGGATCCCGTCAACAAGTCGCAGCAATACCAATACATCACCCGCTACAATGCAATTTTTCCATGCTTCACGGGCTATCTCATTCAGGCTGTCTTTTTGGGAATAGTCTCCCATTCGGGTAGTGGCAAACAAATCAAATAACGCCTCTACATTTTCATCGAAGGTTTCAATATCCCCAATATCGGTATTTAGCATTTTCAATACCTTTTCTTTAGGCATCGCCTGTAATTTCAAGCCTGTACCAATAACCCAATCGCATGACCTTTTTACAAGTGCTGCGCAAACGTCAGAGGTTAACATCGCCTGCCACGACCTGAGCCGCAAAGCCCGATGGTCAAGCGTATAGACCTTTATCGGCCCTATTTCGCCTAAATCGTTTTCGCCGTCATAAATAACGGGGTATATGCGATTATACGCACCATAGCCGCCGGACGCATCAACAAAACCCGCCGCCTGAGTGGATGGGGTTTCGCTTATTGCCTCGACCGATTCCGCTTTCGGGCTGTTGTACTCAAAAACCTTTTTACCAAATATCTTAATTTCCATTGTATCTATTTTTTAACAACCCGGTCTCCAATTAATAAAGTTTTTACTATCCATAGCCCTGAACATTCTACCATTAGCGGCATTTATATAATACTGCTTAATTCGTATAAGTGCGTTAAAACTGGCGGAAAGCGCCTCTAAGTCTTTATACGTTACGGATACTTTTGTTTGTCCGTCATCAAGCCGGTACTCCTGCATATTGGCGGTAGTCGCAGCCTTAGCCATCGCAGCCAATAACGTGACTATTATAGCATCAATAGCCGCAATACCCGCCGCTATCGTTGTTGGGGTTTCCGTTTGTTCTATCGCATCTTTATTAAACCAAACTATCATTTTATGAAGTTTTTATTTCTGTGATTTTTGCCGCTGAAATATCAACCGACATAGTGCCGGGGGTGTAGCTTCCGCCGCCCGCTATTATGCCTGTCGCTATTAATCCCAACTGTGTATTTATGAATGTTACGATGCTACTCTGAATAGCTGAATTTAATGGTGTGTACCTCACCAAATTATCCGCCGTTCCACCAAATTCCGCCGTTCCGTCGTTTTTTAAATGCAGGTACATTTGTACGCTTGTTCCCGCCGTATTGGTGCTATATATTCTCATTGCTCCAACATCAACCGCCTGAGATGTGTTTATGTACCCGTATATTATATTCACTCCCTGAATAGGCGTATCGGAATAAGCCGCTATCCTGTTTTTTGGTGCGTTGCCATCGTACCCATGCGGGGCTATCTCCCTGACTTCCTGCACGTTTGTTTTACCTGAGCAAATAGCCTTTATAAGCCTTGCCCCTGCTGTAATTCGCGTTGATAATATGGTTACTAAAGAGGTCATACGGCGTAAAATCTTTCATTTGGTTTAGGGTCGGGTGAATATGGTACGGTTAAATTAGTGCCGGTGAAAATGTTAACTACTGGGTCGTTATTAAAGCATTCCGGCAATACAAGCGACAATGTAGCCGTATCGCTTTTCTCATCGCCCCTAAAATCTATCTGCTCAATAAACCATTTTGTTTTTTGATAAAGAAATATGTCCGGGTTTGTGACGGTCACAATATCCCCCGGTCGTGGTATTTTCCCGCCCAAAGTCCACCCGTTAATATCTATTTTCAGGCGTATTGCCTTTAACTCATTTCCTAACTTTTTACGGGCGGTTAGCGGGCTTGTACTTACATCTGCGCTCGCTGTCTGCTCCCATACTATCGGGCGAAATAAAGGGAAATATGCCCCTGTTGTATTCGGGCCGCGGGTGCTGGATAGGTATGGGTTTAATTGTACGCTGTCGGCTGCGCTGTTCGGGCTTAAAACATTGGCTTGCCCCGTAACATTTATTTTGTCGTGCATCTGCTGCCCGTCAAAGGCGAGCGACATAGTTATCCATGTTCCCGAAGTAAAATTATATATTGGCTTTTTATTGCTGTCCGCCTGAGTAAACAAAAGGCTTCCATCCGCAGTATGAGATATTACCACATTTTTTTGTGCCGCCAACTTTGATAAGAAACTTTTGATCGTTTCGTACTGATTCATTGTAGCGGTTGAAAACACCTCATCGCATACAGACCGCACATTATCGGATACAAACAAAGCTATTCCATATGGTTGTATTAACTGTGTGGCAATCTGAATAAGTGACTTTCCATCCTGCTGCAATGTTTCGCCAATTCGAGCCGTACAATCTTCCAAAACACCCGTTTTTGAGTATCCGGCAATCGTTGTTAATTGCTTTGTGCTGGAACTTTCAAAACCCTGCGATAATAGTACGCCTGTAATTAGTAATTCATTATTATGGATAACCTCTACAAGATTAAACCCGCCGGGCTGGTACGCTCTTTTATCGTTGGCATTGCCGGGGTCAAAGTATAGTTTAAAGGCAAAAGTAGATCCGACCGCATCATATTTTAATGATACGCTGACATTGTTATACTTGTCAATGGTTCTACCGCTTACCTTTAGCTGCATTACTTAGTCCGTTTGCGTTTGCTTGATAAATTGGCTTTACTTCGCCTCTTTGCCGCTTAAAATAAAAATTATTATTTACGATTGCGTAGTTATCCCAACCGTCTGCCCCGTACTCATTCAACTCTTTTTCGCTTATCGAAATAGCTGTTACTTTCTTATATTGGATTGTGTTAGACATAATAAATTATCTCCCTCCCTTTTTTGATTTGTAGCATTTCAGAAAGCCCGATTGAATTATCATTTATGATTTTAGTTATCGTACTGTCATCTGATTCAAGCCCGTAAAGTTTGTAAGCCAATAGCACTACGTTAGTATCAGCATCACACGTATAAATACGTTCCTGCTGTGCATTTTCGGCTATTCCAAAAAGGTTAGATATAGTATAATATACAAGACTTGTTACTGCATTTATTGCCGTATAATCAGGTATGTAGCTATCCGCCCTACCTCCAAAATCAGACTGTAAAGTGTCCAAATTCGATATGTAATCATTGTACGCATCAATAATGTTTTCAGTTATCAGTATTACAGTTGTGCGATTCGGGTAGCTGTCGGAATCTATGCCCGTTACTGTCGTGCTGCATAAAGCTGCAATCGTTGTACCTGCATTTATCTCCCATATCCTTTTTAAATCAGGGAGTGATAAACTTGCAACCTTAGCCGCTAAAGCCTGAAAGCTGCGGATCAAAAAGTTAACCCGATTTGTAATTGTATTGGCAAATGTAGCGGGCAAATTA
>OFRG01000639.1_pt1 | contig 12531 bp, 21 predicted proteins | sample 1543071 | NCBI WGS metagenome assembly OFRG01 (sample SAMN07774222, study PRJEB24372) | wastewater metagenome | isolation source: WWTP Verbania (Effluent) | place: Italy: Verbania | collected 2015-12
GAAACGCCGGGGCAGGCGAAACGCTATACGCAGCCATCTTCGATGCTCGGCTCGAATTGCCCGAAACGTGGGGCAAGCATGTCGACGCCACGAACACGATACAAAATGTAACGCTCACAATCGAGCGCGAATTGTGGCGCGACACAGCGCCGACGCTCGCCCAGGGCGCGGCTTATCCTGCAATCGGAAGCACATACGTTAACGGCGCTACAGGATGGGCGAACAGCGCAGCGATTGCGAACATCGGCGGCGACACGAAAGCGCTGGGCTATTTGAAGATTTCTGCGCCTCTAACCACGCTACAGCGTGCCGTATTCGGCTATCGGTCGCAGGCGCTCGGCGGGGCCAATTACGCTTCGCTTGGCAAGACCGAAGCAGAGAGCGCGACGCTCGGCACTGATACGACAGCAGTGGCCGACGCAGCAGCGAGCGGCGGGAATGTCGCTCGCTGCACATTCGCAACGGCGACCCTGCAGAAGCGGCTATCAGGCGCAAATGTGCCGCATGGCACGCATCGCGTATTCGTTCGCATGAAGGTCGACGCAGGCACTACGGCGCTTGTGAATGTGGCGTATCAAGATGACCCGAACGCATGGACTAGCGGCGATTACACCTCGAATCCTGCGCTTACGATTACGAACAGCGCATTTCTTGTGTATGACTTGGGGCTAATTCGTTTCGGCGGTGGCACTGGTTCGCTTGCGCTGAAAGATGGCACAACGGGCGGGTGGTCCATCTTCGCGTCGCGCTCGGCAGGCGCGGGCAATCTGAATATGGATTACGTCTTCATTATGCCGACAGAAGGTTGCGTGCAAGCGGCAGGGCTTAATCTCACATTCGCGAACGGTTACGCATGGTCATTCGACGAAATCGGGTTCAATGGCAATGCCGCATGGGTGTACGTTAGCGCAGCAGGAACACTTATGCGCGTCCGCAATTCGTCGTGGTCGGGCGCCCTAAACTTGCAGCCGGGGAATGGTCGCTTGTATTGGCTGCTCGGCGACGAAGTAAGCGGCTATATCAGCCCTTCAATTTCGGCAATCGACCCGCTTGTATACCTTACGGCCGTTTCGCGCTTCCTTGCGCCTGTCAAGCTATGAGCACTCGAATTGATATCCTTCTTACTGAGCATCCGATTGTGGATGCGTCTATGACGTATATCAGCAACATTACGGCGAACGTGTTGCCCGGATATTCCTTTCTCATCGAAGCGCAGGGCGGCTTCGCGAGCGCTCATCTTCAAATGCAGCTTGACGCGGCGAGCGCCTTTCAAATGCTCGAACGTGTCGGCAAGCGAATCGTTTTCCTGAATGACGAAGCGCCGACAGCAAGCCTTATCGTTTGGGAAGGTGTACTGTCTTCCGTCACTGTCGAAATGGGTTCGGCTGCTCTCATGCGCACGCTCGACCAAGTATTCAACCGCGTTACGGTTCATTATTCAGTGACCGATAACACGACTTCGCCGCCTACGGTTGGGCTGCGTGCGTCGACAGCGAGCGCGAGCAATGCAGCATCGCAGGCAGCTTATGGCATTCGTGACTTGGCATACAGCATCGGCGGCAGCAATGCGACCGATGCGGCAGTACTGCGTGATGCGCTGCTCGCGCAGTACGCTTGGCCGATATCTGCGCCTGTGTCGCTCGAACGTGGCGCAGCGAGCAAAGACACAGGATATCTAGTGACGGTTGAATGCGTCGGCTTCTTCGAAGAAGCGAACGTAAAATTCCCGAACGTTACCGGAACGACTGTGCGAGCGCTTGACGTTTTGATATCCAACCGAATCGCCGCGGGCGACTTGCAGGGCATCGCGACCGGCATTAGCGGCATTGTCGCTAACACGCTTACACGCTCTGAATACACCGTCGACCAGATAACCTTTCGAACGTATTTCGATGGACTCTGCGCAATGGGCGATGGCGCGACTTCGCGAAGGCGCTTCTTCGGCGTGTATGAAAACCGCGTCGCCGCTTACACTGTCGAACCCTCGGCGGTCGGTTATTACACCTATCGCAATGACGCGTCGAACACTGTTTATGACGCGAGCACGCAGCAGCCTATACGCCCTTGGCTGTTGCGCCCGGGCGTGTTGATATCAGTGCTCGACCTCATGCCGGATGAAGTAGTGCTAACGGCTGCGCTGCTGAGCGCTCGCACGTTCTTAATTGATTCGGTCGAATTCACTTCGCCCATGAGCGTAAAGCTAACGCCGATGGTTAATAACCCTTCGGCGCTTACGCTTGCGCGTATGGGTCTTTCCGCAATCGGGGGCTGAAATGGCAGGCGATATCTTCGAAGGAAACGGGCTGTGGAATCTTGTGCAGCGGCTAAGCGGCGAATTCGTGCGACGAATCGAGCGCACGAACACAGGCGAACCGAATAAGGTTATTTCGAGCGACACGGCGGGCGCGGTCACTGTCGGCGGCGACTTGAAAATCACAGGGCTTGCGCGGCGCATCATTGCCGACATGGATCATGCGACGCACGCGAATCGGCTTGCGTTCGTCGGCTCGACAGTTAACAGCGTTTCGACCATTAACGTGGCACCCAACGGAACGGGCGGCAGCTCAAATTGGCGGGCGCATAACGCGGCAGACTTGACCAATGCGGGTGTTGTCCAAATGGGCGTCGATGCTTCCTATGCATACGTGCAATCGACGAAGACGAATGCGGGTGTGGCGCTGCCGTTTCGGTTGGTAATGGGCGCAGTCGAATCATTCAGAGCCACGACTACAGGCGCACTTGTCATCGGCGGCGCAGGCGTGCCAACTGTCGTAACCGATGCTGTCGGGAATGTCGAGATTAACGGTAATGCAGGGTTTAAGGGAACGGCACGCAGGATTATTGGCGATTTCTCAAGCACGCCGCGAACGTCGCGCGTCCTGTTTCAATCATCGACAGTCGGCGGCGCGACAAACGTGGGCACAATTCCGAATGGCGCGGGGACAAACTCAGCCTTTACAAGCTTCAGCCAAGCAGATACGGAAAACTCGAACCTTGTCCAAATGCTCGTGTCGACCACCGAAGCGTATATCAACGCTCAAACATTTACGGCAAGTTTCGTTAGCGCTTACCCGTTGATTTTCAAAACGGGCGGCGCGGAAGTGTTTCGATACTCTGCGAATAGGGCGCTGTGGATTGGTCGCACGACAGCGAGCGTGCTAACCGATGCTCTCGGCATGGTTGAGGTGGAAGGCAGCGTGTCGGTCAAAACGTCCACGGTTCATATTGCGAGCGCTGCGCCTGGGTCGCCGCTCGCGGGCGAAACGTGGCAGGATTCGACACAGAAGACACTTAGCAGCCGACTTGCGGGCAACACACAGAATTTAATTGGCTGTTTATTCACGGCGACAGCCGATAGCTCAGCGAATAACACCGTTACCGAAACATCGCTGTTCGGCACAGGCATTGGCTCGCGCACGCTCGCAGCCAACTTCTTTGCAATCGGCAAAACGCTTCGACTTAAAATAAGCGGCTATTGGGGGCAGACGAACGCAAGCCCTGCGCGGACAATCAAGATATATTACGGCGCGACCGTGTTGGCGAATATCGCGCTTCCTGTCTTCGCCACGGCTGTTACAAGCCCGAAGGGTTGGACGCTTGACGTGACGATTACGGCCCGCACGCTTGGCGCAGCAGGAACGGTATACACGCAGGGGCTTATCACTCTCACAGGCGATGCGGGCGCAGATTCGCGAACCTATGCGCTGATGACTTCTGCGACGGTCGCGATTGACACGACAGCAAGCAGCGCCATCGGCCTAAAATGGACATGGGGAACAGCAGCAGCGACGAACACGATAACGGCGACTAACGGCACGCTCGAAGCTCTGAATTAGACTTGCGGCATTATGAAATGGAAACGCCCGCCAAGCCCCATCGGTTCGCTGCTCGGCTCTGAGAGCTTCGCAGAACAAAAGGCGACAATCGAAAAGCTCGCCGCACTCTCGCAAGCGCCCGTTTTCTCTCTGCTGATTACGCATGACGAACGCACGCAGCGCACGACAGTAAGCGCCAGCAACAGCACAGGCGCAGCAGTAACCGCCGAACACGTGCATAGGCTGCTGGATGCTGCGAGGGTTGCGCTTGTGCAGTCGCAGGAAGAAGCGAAGAAGGCTGCGACTGTGCCGCCTGCTGTGTTGTCAGTCGAAGCGCCTTCGCCGTAATGCTTGCTCGAATCGCTGCCCGCGTGCTTGCGTTTCAAGTGCTCGCGCTCTGCATTGCAGCGATTTCGATAGGCGACATTCACAAGGGCCGCGCCGAGATAATTCTCGGCGCGTTCGTTTTGGGAATGCTCAGCGCGGGGATTCTTTATGCGATGCGCGGCAAGCTGTAAGGCAGGAAGCGCCCTGATTATGGGCACTTCTGCGCACTCGTTTCCGATAACATTTAGTTATCGGAAGCGCGAATCTATAACGCAAAGGGTTATAAAACCGCGCTCGCGGTTATCGCTGCGCAGTCGCGCCGATAAGGTATAGCGCTTCGCTCGGCGTGCGTGCGACTGTTACGCACACGCCCGCGAGCGCCCAAAGCTTGGCCGCAAAAGCTTTCTGCTTCTCTCGCAGCTTGCCTTCGCCTGTCTTGCATTCGAGCAGGAACAGCCGACCGCGAAAGCCGACGATTAAATCGGGGAATCCGTCGCCTGTGTCGGCGGTCGAAAAGACGAAAGCGCCGACATCTTCGAGCGCCTGCCGAATCGGGCCCTGTGTCGTGTCAATCCTTCCGCGCCTGCGTGCCATGCTTCTTGGTCTTCCTTTCGAATGAGCGAACAGCGTGCGACGCGTCGACCCATTCGCAGCGCAGCCCTTCGATTGCTTCTTCTGCTGCCTGATATCTGCGCTTCGCTGCCTGCTCTGCCTGCCTGAGCGCTTCGAGCGCCTTCCTGCCTGCCTGAGCGCTCAGGGCGTGCGTTTCCTGCGTGCTTTCGCCTTCTGCCTGCCTGAGTGCCTGCTCAGGCGCTCGAACCGGGCGCAAAGCGCCTGCCCTGCTCTCTGGGCGCCTGCCTGCGAGCGCTCGCGCTGCTCGCCTGCCTGCCCGGGCGGCGCGTCGCGCTTCCTTGCGCCTGTCTGCCCGCGCACGTGCGTCGCCTGCCTGCGTCATTTCTTCGCCTTCCTGCCTGCCTGCCCTGCTGCCTGCCTGCCTGCTGCCGGCGAAAGTGGCGTATCACGCACAGGGGCGGGCGCGGGCGCGACAGTAGGGACGGGCAGCCAAGGGATTGCCTTTCGGAAGTGCGCTGCGATTTCGGGCGCGTCTTCGGGATTGACGCCCTGTGCCCAAGTCGCGCTGCTGCCTTTCGACTTCGGCGCGACTGCGTAACCTTGCGCACTGAGCACAGCGACGCACGCCGCGACATGCTCGGACGCGTGAATGCCCTGATTGTGGAAGGCGCTTCGCGTTGGCTGCTCGCGAGCAGCAAGAATCGCGATAGCTGCTGCGATGCTTTCGGCGGTCGCTTCAATCGGCGCATTGTCGCCCTGCTGATACGTGCGTACGTTTCCTGATGCGCCCTTCGGCAGATTGCCTTCGAAGCTGCGCGGCATGGTCGGCGTAGGCGGCGGCAATTGTCGCGGCGGCAGCATGACGCTTGGCGAAGGCTGCTGCTGCTCGAAGGCGAAGGGCGCGTAATGCGCAGCGCTCGCGGCCACGTGCGCTTGTGTCAAGTGTTGCGCGAAGTCGCGAAGCTGTCGATTATTCCAAAACAGCCCAACAGCTTCGCGCACGAATGACAGCAAGACGAACGCAGCCGAGAGCGCGGGCGAAGTCAAGAAGGCGGTATATAGGAAGGCAAGCACTGTGCCGATTACGGCGAGCACTGCAAGCGCAATCCAAAAGATGGTCGAAATGCCATAGTAAGGGCGCGGGCGTTCGTTCGTGTTGGGCTGGTTCATTTCTTCGACAGGAAGACAAGCGCGAGCGCAAGCACAAGCGCGAGCATTGCGAGCACGCCAAGACAAGAAAGGAAGACTTGGATATCAGACGCGGAAGGGTTCATAGGGTCGCAGTATCGCGCTTGCCGAAGATTGCCTGCGCTATCGCCTGCCGCGCTTCTTCGGTCGGCGCGTCTTGCATTTCCTGCGCTGCCTGTTCGAGTGCCTGCCGAATCGCTGCGCTCTGCTGCGTCTTGCCGAGTGCGCGGCCACGGCGCATCGCCTTCGCCATCTGCTCAGCGTGCGAGCTTTCAGCAGCGCGAGCGCTGATAGCGTCGCTTAGGCGCGACATATAAGGAAGCAGCCCGCGGCGCTCTGCGTCGCCTGCATTCTCACGCAGCAGCGTTTCGAGCGCGACAGCTTGCGCGTATGTCATGCGCGGGCGCAAGTTGTGCGGCTCGACTTTCAGTAGCCCCATTGCGCGAAGAAGCGCCTTCGACGCGTCGCGCTTGCCGCTCAGCACTTGCGAAAGGTAGCCCGGCGCGAAATTGCCATACTTCGCGCTGATTTCCTTCCAAGAACGCGCATGGCTGATTCGGTCGATTTCAAGCAGTCGCCGCGCTCGCACGAGTGTTCGCCTGCGTTTGCTTGGCGCGTTCGTTTTATCTGCGCTAAATCGCGAAGCGTGCCTATCCCCTGCCTGTGTTGTGGTCATGCTGTTTCCTTAAACGTTATACGTTTATGTTTCACGTGGAACATTGCTTATCGTGTCATTCCCTGCCGCTATCTCGCGGCGTCACTTGCGGTCCTCGCGGGCGCGGGCGGCGGCGGCATCCAGTGCGTGACGGGGTTTTTGATGCGAGAGAACTCCACGTCGTAGTCCACCCGGTCAACCTGATTTGTCGCATACCACCCCTTTTCTATCCATACGATTCCTTCATCGTCACGATCATCGTAGTCATCGTTCTCGCAAAGGAAGTCGTTCTCGGTGGAGCGATAGCCGTAATGCCGCGCCTTGTGCCAAGTTTCTCCATCGAACGCAAAAACGTCTTCCCCCTCCGGCACTCCGCCTGCGGCGGCGTCCACCGGGCGGGGGGTTAAGTGCTCCAACTCGGCGATGCGCTTGTCCTTTGCGTCAATTTCCGCCTGGCCCAGCTTCATCGCCGACCAAAATTCTCGGGCAATGTTGAACCCAAAATCGCCGCTGGTTGTCAGGTTCTCAAGATGCCCTGCCAGGTGCGCGTAGCGGTCAATCGTTGCCTTCATCGTCTGGTCACTCATGCCTTCACCTTCCTGCCCATCTCGGCCATCGCCCAAGCCTCGCTCTTGATCACGCTCGGGCGCTGGAGGCCCGTCATCACCACGATCTGATTCACCCTGGCGTCGGGGTAACGGGCCAAGACCCGCGCGACCGCCGCCTCGATGCTGGCCTTCGTGTGATTCGTCCGGCGTGAACCAATGCCCTGCCCCTGCTTCGGGCGGGGGCGCTTGGCCAGCTCGGCCTCGCGCTCGATCTGGCGGGCGGTCTCAGCGCACCACTCGCGCAGCTCGGGCGTGAGGGTGGAGTCGGCCACCCACGCGACGCCTGAGCCGTCGGAGCACATCGGGACCAGGCCGCGGGCCATGCGTTGGAACTGGTCGATGGCGTCGCCGGTGATGTTGGGCTTGCGCGGCTGATACACCCGCTTGGCCGGGGCTTCGGCCCCATGGTAGTCGGTCGAGCGGCCAGTGCGGTAGACGCTCACGCCTTCACCTCGCAGTGCTTGCGCGTCTGCCGGCGTCCGAAAGTCGGGCCGGGATAGCGCGGATCGTGGATCTGTCCTTGTGTGGTCATCGGCGCTCCTCCTTCGTTTGCCAGTGCTCGCGATCGGGCTTGCTGGCCTTCGGTGTGTCTTGGTTCAGGTTGATCGTCTGCATGCAGCTCGGGCACGGCCGGAGGGACTGCCCATCTCGGCCAACCAAAAAGCGCATGCTGTCGCAGGTCTCGCACGGCGCGCGGCCGTCGGGTGTGCGCTGGGTCACTTGTCACCGCCTGACGTCATCGCGCTGATATACGCTGCCTGCGCGGCCTCCAAAACAAAATTGCTCACTTGATTCGCCTTGCGCACTTCGTCATCGGTGATCTTGCGATCCGGGGCTACGTGGTCGGCGACGGCTTGCCATGCGGCAGCGGCCGCAGCGCAACCCACCGTGTATCCCGCTTCGGTGATATCGACATGCTTGGCGGCAGAATCCAGCGCGGTCATTCGGCATCTTCCTCGCCGTCCTGGCTTCGCTCGATGAGTTCAATTCGCGGGGGCGGTAGCTGGCTCATCTTCATGGACGCGGCAACCTGGGCGAACAGGTCGCGCACGGCCGGCGCGAGTGTCCGTGCCTCGCGTTCGCGCGCGCAAGCCGTCTCGTAGTTGCCGCGAAACTGGGCAAAGTCGGTGCCCTCGTTGGCGGTCATGCGCATGCGGATGCGGACCAGGCCCATCGCCTCGGCGGCCTGAATCGCGGTGGCCGGCAGCTCGGCCTTGCGCGCCTTATCCCAGACCGCCCCCAGCCCCTCGCTGGTGACGGCCGCGCACACAGCTTGCCACGCCTCGCCCGCCCCGTATTCGCGCTCGCCGCCTCCGATGGCAATCAGCCGCCGTACTTCCGCGTTGACCTCGCCAGCGGTCGGCGGGAATTCGCGCTTCTCGCTCAGGAGCTTGCGGATGGTTGCGACCGTGGCGCGTTCGTCAACGTCGCCCAGAATCGCGGCCCAATCCTCGGCCAGCTCGGCGATGGAGGCGGGTGTGAGCGTGCGATACCAGAACGGGAAGTGGTTCCCGATGCGCGCGATCAGCGCGGCGCACTGCGAAACACTAAGCATGGTTGCCCTCCTTCGCGGAAATCATCCGTAGCGCCTCGGCCAGTTTGTCGGGTGCCGCGTTCTTGTATGCGCCGTTCTGGTAGTTCGGGGCCGGCGTCGCCGCCTTGACGCGAAGGCTGTTCATCTCCGCGTCGTACCGCTCGAACAGCCCCGCGAAGTTGGTGGGTTTCCAGCAATTCGTAGCCCACGTCGTCAGCACGTTGCGCCAAACATGCAGGCCGTCGAGAGTGACATTGGCCAGGATGGTTTCTGCGTTGCTCTCGGTGATCTGCTTCTGGGCCAGAATGTCCATGTAGGCGCTCACCCGTTCGTCGGCGTGTTCCGTGTGGACAACGGCAAAACCGGAAACCTTGCGCTTGGGTTGCGCCGGGGGCGCGTCAGCGCTTCCCTTCCCTTCAATTACATTCCCTTCTCTTCCCTTCTCTTCCCTTCTATTAGGCGGAACTTTTCCGTCATTCATTACGGAACTTTTCCGTAACCCGTTTGCGGGATCGTCGGAATTCTGCGGAGGCGCGGGGAACGCCGTGTTTTCAAGGTCTTTGCGGAGATAGCTCTGGTTGTGAGCGAACCCCGGCCAGGCTTGCCAAACACGCCCGCCACCCTCAAAGCGTTCGATCAGCCCGACGCGCTCCATGTCGGCAAGGTATCCCGCAACCTGGGCGTTGGTCACGTCCTCGCGCATCGGGAACACGGCAGACCGGGCAGACTGAGGATCGCCGTAGAACACCCCGTTCTTGTCAAGGTGCGATATCGTCCACGTTGCGAACAATCGCGCCGTGTCGTCTTTAAGGGACTGGAGCTTCATGCTCATCCCAATCTCTCTGTTCAGCATTCTGCCCTTCGCCATCTACTCCCCCTTCGGCGCGTCTTTGCAGCCGAGATTGATCAGCACGATCAGTAGCGCGGCGGCTGAGATCAGGGTGCCGGCGCAGACACTCAGAAACGTTGTCACGCCGGCACCCCGTCCGCCACGGCCCGGCGCATCTCGATGATGCCCTCGAGCTGCGGATGCTTCTGCACGAGCAGCCGGGCATAGAACGCCGGCCACGAGTTGTTGATCCGCCAGTCGTCGCCAGTGGTGGCGATCCGGCCGCGCCGGAGGTCCTCCGTGATCGCCTTGACCCCGATGCGCCGTTCGCCCTGAGCGGCCAGCCGCAACGCCTGCCGTTCAATCGCCGCGAACACCTGCGGGTTGAGCCGGTTGAATGCCTCGAAACGGTCTGCGAGCGTGGCGCCGCGCACCATCGCCGGCTGCACGATCGGCGCTTCGAAGAGCCCGAGCTGCTCGGCGGGTATGTCAAGAGTCGTCACATTTCACCCCCAACCCTTGAGCCCGCCGGCGCAGGCTCAAGGGCCGCTATTTCGTTCTTGGGAGGAGGATTGACAACGACGGGATGTGGGGTCCCGTACGATGCGCCCGCCGGGGCGCTGATCGTCTGCTTGAGGTTTGCCTGCATCACACGGATGTCGACCGCGAAGCGAATCCAGTTAAACCGGATCGTGCGCCGGCGCTGGATGGCCGGGATCTCGAGCCAGTCAGCCCACTTCACGGCGTCACCTCGTCATCCATCAGCGAGACGGGCCACTCCGGGCCATCGACGATGATGGGCGCCGGGTGATCGTCCGCGTCCATGATGTTGGCGATGTGGCGCAATCCGCCGGCGAGATTGATTACGAGATCAACCAGCACGCTCACCGCTGTTGTCTCGCGTGGATCAATCGCGTTGGCGTGGCGTTCGACCTCATTGGCGATCCCGATCACGGCCTTGACCTGCGCGTCGCGCGTGTGGGCGTGGTTGACTCCAGCCGCGAACGCGGAGAGGATGTGCTCGGCCCGGGCTTGCTGGGCGTCCATGTAGGCGCTCACGCCGGCACCATCTGCCCTTTGACGAACTCGGCGAACGCGTCCATGCGCGCCTGGGCACTGAGTTTCGACATGTCGACCTTGAACGCGGGGAACTTCTTCACCTGGGCGTTCAGTTCCTCCATGAGCTGGGCCCGGTTGTCGGCGCTCACCCGCGGGGCCTGGGCAAGCCACTCGTGCGCGAGTTGGAGATCCGGCGGTGCCTTGAGGGCGACGAGCTGCTCCGGCGCGTGGACGGTCTTGGCCATCCGCAGGCCGGCGACGAACTGCTCGAGCTGGTCGGTCCGGTGCTGGCACTCGGGCACGGCCATGCTGGGCTGCATGATGAAGCGCGACTGGATGTCGGCCTGCCCGAGCTGAGCCGCCTCGAGGGCGAGCGCCTTCCAGTGCGCGAGGATGGGCACCATGAACGGCGACGTGAAGCGCGGCTCGCCGGCCGCGGGCGCCGCGGGCTTCGAGGGCTCGGTGGCGGCCGGCGGTGTCGCCGCCTTGACGGCCTGCTCGGTCTTGCGACCAAGGGGCTCAGGCGGCGCGACGTTGCGGAACTCGACCACCTTGTGATACCGGTTCTCGCCCTTGGTGTCTTTCCCGTCGGAATACGAGAACCACACCTCGGTGCCAAATTTGTCGTTTGACCGGCGCTTGGCCATCTTGCCGTTGGCTGTGCGGATGACTGACACGCCGTCGGCGTCGCGCTGAACAATCGTCGCGCCGATGGTTGACCAGGGGAACCCGGCAAACTCAGACAGCGGGACCGTCAGGGTGTCATCGTCGGGCTCGGCTTGCGCCTCCAGCGCAATGGCGATCCGAGTCAGGAGGGCATACAGGCGCTCGCTCATGCCGGCCGCCCGTCCGCGATGTTGACCAGCATCACCGCGATGTCCAGGGGAATGTAGCGGCTGACCGCCCCGCGGGCCGGGATCTTCGACACGCCGGCCTCGTGCAGCAGCCGATACGGGGCGCTGTCCGGGTCGAAGGCCAATGTCGCCCGGGCCTCCGGGGTCGTGATGGTGGCGACATACGCCCCCATCGTGCCGGCCGGATCCTGGCTGACCAGAACATGGCCCACGCCCCGGACCTTGCTCTCGGCCTGGCGCATGCCCAGGCTGGACTCGGCCAGGTCGTCTAGTACGCCAAGTTGCTTCGAGTGAAGAAGCTGATACAGAACGGGCATCCCTCTCATGGTGACTCCTGTAAATCCGGGGAGAGCCGTGTATACTCGGGGAGTAGACAGGCCCACCTTGGCTACAAAAACCGCCGCCCTCCAGACTCCACGTCAGGGGCGGCGGAATGCTTTTTCTCTATGCTGTCATCGACTCCCGCTCGGCCTGCTTGCGGGCCTCGTCCACCAAATCGCGGACAATTTCAGACGCCGAAACGCCTTTCGCATTGGCGGCCTGGCGAATCCAGCCGATTCGATCAGGTCTGAGCGAGATCGTGAAAGTCATCGCTTTCGGCTTCGCTTCTTTTGCAACTGTCTTTGCCATTTGCTCCTCCATTTGGTGATCCTACGCCATACTATCCCAATTGTCATAGTTTGTCAATAGCTAGGGGATACTAACTTACGCCCGAGGGTAATAGAATCTGGACGTGGAGAAAGACCAGGCCGACGCCCGAGAAAACGTCCGAGTGGCGCTGTTCGAGCAGGGCTTGACGATCAAGCGGCTGTCAGAACTGTCCGGTGTTGCGCTCCCCACGCTCTACAATTGGTTAAAGGACAGCAAGCCAGAGAATCTCGGCCGTGCTTCTTTGGCAAAAGTGGCCGAAACATTGGGCGTCACAATAGAACAATTGTTCTATAATCCGCCCTATGAGAAAACGGGCAGCCCAGACGAAGAAGCCCGCGCGCGTGCGCTTCGCCAAATCGACGACTTGCTGGCGGGTATTGACGATCCGGGAGAGCAGGCCCGCGCGGCCAACATCATCATCGCCACGCTCCGGGCCAC
>OFRG01000641.1_pt1 | contig 12421 bp, 16 predicted proteins | sample 1543071 | NCBI WGS metagenome assembly OFRG01 (sample SAMN07774222, study PRJEB24372) | wastewater metagenome | isolation source: WWTP Verbania (Effluent) | place: Italy: Verbania | collected 2015-12
GACCAACTGGTCAGCGTCGATGTTCACGTTTACGGGGAACGTCGAAGCACCCGGCAGGCCGCTCAACGTAGCCGCCGTTGGAGCCGTCATTGCCGCCGGCAGAAACGCACCGAACTTTTCCAAAGTTCCAGAAATACCAATCTGAAGCTTGGTCGGTGTAGACCCCAAAACATGGGTGGTGGTACACCGGGCGATGACATCCACCAGTCGGCCTTGCTTCCCCTTCGGACCACGAATGGGAAGAGTGACGGCACCGGCGGTCGTGGTGATAGCGCCCGTGGTGTAGGTAATCACATTGCCTTGATCGTAAGCCATGTCAGTTCTCCGTTATGCTGCGCTGGACCATTTGACAATCCGGCTTTCGACGGCAGTGTCATGGACAATTCCGTATCCACCCAGCATGTACCAGGCGATACCCCGTGAGCGACCGAAGTCAGTTGCCAGCTTGCCGCGAATCTCCTCCGGAATCACCAGGGCTTCCGCCACGGTATCTTCACCGAAGAAAAACACTTCATCGGACTTCGCATTGGTCCATGCGGCTGACGCGATGTTGGTTTGCTCGAAGAACCGAACACCATCGTAATGGCGACCGATCTCACCGTTCAGCATGGATTGAAAGCCGTCCTGAACATAGACGAACTTCGCTTCCAGTGAGTCCTTGAAGGTTCGGAACGTCGCCGGACGGCCAATAGCGCAGTAGTTCGCCCCATCGTAGGACGGAATGTTGCGCTCCTTCATAAGATCAGCGATCAACTTGACGTGGGTGTCACCCAAAGCGACGTTGTTGGTTATCGCCGTTGACCCAGTAGTGGATACGTCCAGAGCAGTGGTTGACGTACCGGCAGAAGGCGCAACGTAGAGCTTCGTCAGATCAAACTGCGCCTTTGCCTGACGATCCAGCACCTTCGCGGCGTGGTTCTTCAGGCTCTTTTGAACAATCTCCGTCACCGGGGTACGGCTTGAGTCGTCGTACTGACCAGTAAAGGAAACCGCCTTGCCGTATTCCCGAAGCGTCAGGCTGCCCTGACTGTAGGAAAACGAACCTTCGGGCATGGGGGCGTTTTCAGCCAGGTAGGTGTCCGTTGACGCATCAACGTCGCCGTACCGTTCCCAGTAGTACTTGTCGCCGGCATGAAGCCCGGCGGTGGATGCGTCTTTCGCGTCGCAAAATTGGCGAAATCGAACACGCGGTTGAATGGCCATGCGCAGCATGTCGCTGAACTCATACGAGTACGCCGTCATGCTTGCAAGTTGTACAGACCAGAGTTGTCCAGCCATAACACTTTCTCCTTAATAGACTGCCAAACCCCGAGCGCGCCGTTGATCGGCGATTACCTCGGAGGTTGTCTTTTGTCGTGGTTCCGGCGCCGATGGCATTCGGCCAGACGTGCCGGAAATGGATTTCAAGTTGCGCTTCATGTCACGCTTATCAACCGCCATGGTTCGATTGCGCCAGTCCAGAACACGCTTACCGGCTTCCGAAAGGATGGCTTCAAGGTCTCTGTCGGCATTCCACTCGGGATGCTCTTTGAGAACCAACAGCGTCTCTTCGTCGGCAAGTCGGTACAGCATGGGGTCTTCGGCAATCTCTTTGTACTGGTCCTTGAATCTGGATACAGCACGCTCATGCGCGATTTCAGCCATGGCATCAGAACGAATCTTCTCTGCCTTTGACACTTCGGCGCGTGCAATTTCTTGCGCCCTGTTCAGCAGTGCCTGACCATCAAGGGTGGTGTTGCCACGCCCCATCATGCTTGCCAGCGCTTCTACTGCTTCGTCTTCATCGCCAAACAGGACTTTGTTGTAGACCTCTTTGGCCGCTTCTTTCAGATTGGCAGCGTCCGCATGGGATAGCGCCTCTCCGCGTTCTCGCTCTTTTTGCGCCATCAGCTCATTGGCCAGCGCCTGAACTTCTGCCGCCCGCGCTTCCGCTGAACGGCGCATTTCCACGGCTTCCCGCAATCGGGCATCCGCTGCAATTTCTTTCTGTAACGACCGAACCCCGTGGTCGATGATTTCGGAAAGCGGCATTTCACGCTCTTCGCCATCAATCTTCAGGGTCATGGTTTTGTTTGTTTCAGGCGGTTCTTCTTCCCGCCGGTTACTGGTAGGCTCGTCAGCGGCCCCCATCGTCGCTTCCCGCCGACGATCCGCCATGTCCTTGATAAGCTGCTCTCTTGGTGAAAGAACGCGCTCTACCGGCTCATGTGTGGTGTCATTGCCTTTCTGCTGATCATCATGGCCTTCTTGATCCGCTTCATGAAGTTCAGCTTCAAGAACGATTTCATCATCACTCATCGTCGAAATTCTCCATCAATCTAAGGTTCAACGTGGCCGCAATGCCCGCTTCAACACCTTCTATTAGCCACGTCTTGAACAACTTCGCCACGCCAACCCGTTGCCGCGCTGCCAGACTCTCTTTTGATCCATCCTCGGCGGCCAACAAGTCCTCAACCCCAGCCGCCTCTTCCGCCTCACCCCGGCCCACCAGATAACGCCCCACATCGGACGCCAAGAACTCTTCAATCCTAAGCCCCATCCGTGCGTCTGCTAAAAGTGCGTCATCCGTGCTGTTTTGATTCTGATCATAACCCTCATTCATTGATAACCCTACACTATTGGACTTAAAACTTCAACAACCTTGACAAAAAGTTATATCAACCCCTGGCAAATGGGACTTCCCCATAATCACCCCGGGTAATGACGCCAACCTTGTTGTCTCTGTTGATGTTTTGCGACAAATTTGCCAGCCGCTCGTCCATTTGGCGAGTCTGGCGAGCGATTTCAAACCGTAGCGCACTGGCTTGAAGCTGAAGTTCACCACGTTTGGTGTCGGAATCGGCCATCTTCAAGTTGGTTTCCACGGTTCCAAGTTCAGCGTTGAGCCGCGCAAGTTCCATGGCGTACTCACCCTTCAGGTGTTCGCGCTCGGACGCAGCCGCCTGAGTCATTTCAGCCGCTCGCAGCCTGGCTTCCGCATCAATCTGCTTCCCTTCAATCAGGCTTTGCGCACGAATATTGGCAACATCCACGCCGGACCTAAGTCGCTGTATTTCTTCCTGCATGGCTTGAATTTGCTGCTGCATTTGCGGCGGAACGGCATTTTGATCCTGTTTGAAGAATCTTCCGCCGTCCTTATAACCCAAAGCACCAAAGACCTCTTTTATCATTTCCTGCGGGTCTATCATGGCCATCGCTTGAGGCGCGAACTGCCCAATCGCCTGAAGCCCCATGGCGATCTTCTCAATCCTGCTTTGCGGGCTGGTTGACCCAAACCCGACATTTACCCTACAGGTCAGTTCGGCCATCAGCAGCTTGTCGGTTATCTCGGTTATGCCGAACTTCTGATAAATCTTGGCCTCTTCCCCGGCAAGCGCCAGAATGGTCTGGTCGTTTTCGTAGGTCTGTATCAGCAGAAGCATTTGTCGCAGGACAGGCTCAACCCATGTCTGGGCAAACACCATCATTTCGTATTCGGTCAGCGCACTTGATGCCGAACTCAGCAGGTTCATTCCGCCAACCGTCTCGTTCAATTGACGATTGCTTGCCACCGAACTGGGTGAAAACGCGCCCAAAAGCTCGTCAATATCTGCATTGACTCGGTCCTGTTCCATGTACGCGGTTTGGGTAATGTCTTCCATCGGTTCGGGTTGGACAGAATCAAATTCGTCCATCATCACAATCCCGCCGGGAACACTGCGGCGCAGCATGTTCCAATCGACGTTTCGTCCACGTTTCCCAAAATAGCGCTTGTTCAGGATCAGCTTTACGTTGTCCAACCGCTGATTGACGATGTCATTCGCTTGGGATGACAGCCCATCAACCAATTCAGGCGCGCCGGCGGGATAGGCTTTGTGCGGCTCAATATCAATCGACCCAAGAACGAAGGGTCGTTTGTCGAAGTGGTAAACCTCTTTAAGCGGAACCGGCTCAGTCAATAGGCTGTTGTGCCCCAGCGTCCAGAACACAACATCGGACCCTTCATGCCGGACGATGTATTCCCTGACCCACACGGTATCGAAGTCTCGAAGTTTGTGCTTTTGGTCAACAGGGTCAGTCCTGCCGTCCTGTCTTACGACCCGGGTTGATGTCGTTCCCTCTTGCGTTGCGGACAGGATTTCATTGTCAGTATGTTCCCGCCATTCGCCCGACTTCATCCTTTCCTTGACTTCCCCGACAGATATGGGAATCAACTGAATCAGGTACGGGCTGGTATTTATCGGGTCCAGCCAGTCCGCCGCAGCAGAGAACCGGAAATTCTCAGCCGGTATCAGGGCAATGTCAGGTCTATCTGTCTCAACCTTGCCGTTGGATTCCCGGTAAATCCATTGCTGTTTGGATACAACAATACCCTGAACCTTGGCGTCAGTGAGTGCGCCAATCAGGATGCGAAACCATGGGATTGACTTGTCCAGCCGGTAGTTGAGAACGGCTTGGTTAATCGCCGCACTGGCCGCCTGTTCGTCGGAATTATCGTTTGGGGTGATGGAAACAACATCGGACGTGGAAAAAAACGCCACCGCACCAGCCGCAGCAGACTTGCGAATGCTTGCCCTTACCTTCGGACGGAATACCCGTGAGCGGTATTTGTACGCCTCTGTATTGTACTTACTTCCCTGTGGATGCTTCGATTGAAACATCGACACATTCTTCTCAATCCTTGAGCGAACATTGGCATCGAACCATGTCGTTGACGTGGTATAGGCGTCCTTGGCAACCTGCATCCAGAAGTCCGACCCCGTATCCTTGACAATCTCGGGGGTATCGTTGACTTCCTGAATCCCGATCATGATAAGGCTACCGCGTCGCCGCGTATTGTTCGTGGAATCGCTCGATAATGATCCCTGTCGGCCTTGCCCCGCTTTTGCCGGAATCGCTCAAGTATTTCACCACCGGCCAGCATGATCTTCTTCGGGGTTACCCTATCCTGACGTATGGCAAAACCCATGACCCCGTTCAATCCGGGTGCTTTGACGCTGACAACCCCACCGCTGACATCGACCGACCAGATATGCATCGGATAATGCCTGTCCAGCACCGCAAGAACGTCACGCATCAACATCGCCTCGCTCAGTGTGGTGGTCGTATCAAACATGGTTATTACCGAACGGCATAATAGTTCCCATTATTATACCCCATCCGAAACAACAACTACACGGGCCGACTCAGTAGTCATGCCGGTTGCGCCATACGAATCATCAACCGCCACAACGCGGGGCGATTCGGTCGCCGATGCCGTTGACCCATATGAGTCATCGACCAGCACAACTCGGCCGTCAACCATGAATCCTGCCCGCAACATCGGCCCGCAGCGCGTCGCTAGTGATCCCAAGCCGCGCAGCAACCGCATCGATTAGCGCCGAGAATTCCGGGTTTCCGGCGATCCTTTCCCGGGCCTGATCGCGTTTATCCGCTGCCACGACTTCCGGCGCAGGCGGCACCCAGGCTTTCCCGTTCCACGTTTCGAGGTGCGACGCTGGGGGTTCAGGGACTTCAACCGCATCCACCGGGACTTCGGGCCATTCCTCGCGCTCAATCACCACCGGTTCCGGATGCTCAATGCGCACCACCGGCGAGCCGTCCTTCGTCAGCACGGGTTTGCCGTCGCCATCGACAATCTGCGCCTCGACGGGCTCTGGCGTTTCGATTTCCACGATCCGCAGCCCACCGACCGATCCCCAGTATTTCCCATCCGCGCCGACGTAGTGCCGAGATTCGAGCGACTCTGCTGTGCGTGACGTTGCCATTTCAAGCCCTTATTTGATTGCCAAGAAGCGCGCTTTCCAGTTTGCAGCGGTGATCGACGTTTGGATGCCGGTGCTGCCGTGGTTTACAGTTATTGCCGCATCGCTGTATCGGATATTCAAATTTGTTGCATCGGGTCGAACGGTCGGCGAACGCAATAAGATCGTCACAACGTCGCCAACCGAGTACCCCGCTTCCGCCGTTTGACAGACGAGCATCACTTGTGTGAATCGCGGCGCCACACCCAACCCGTGCGCCAGAGTCAACGCCCCGGCAAGCGTGATCGTCTGATCCGCGCTGACGAACGTGTTGAGCGCCTCGGTCCCGAGTGTGGCGAGCTGTGCGGCGGCATTGGCACCTGCAACCAGCGATCTGCCCGCCGACGTAATCGCAGCCTCAGCCCACGTATCAACACCCGTGGTATACAGCATTTTGTCGGCAGCGGTGCCTTTCGATGCGATGCTCGTTAGGGTTGCGTCATAGGCTTGGACATCCGTGCCTATCACAAGTCCAAGCGTTGTTCGTTGTGCCGCCGCGTCAGCATCATCGATCAGAGCCCTACCGGCAGCCGTCAGCGGGGTTTCGGCCCATGTATCAACCCCGGTGGTGTACAGCGCCTTGTCAGCAGCAGTTCCTTTTGACGCAATGCTTGTCAGGGTTGCGTCGTATGCCTGTACGTTCGTCCCGGGAACCAACGACAGTGCTGTCTGTGCAGCCGCCACATTCGCCGCGATAAACACAGCATCGCCGACAGTGGTAGACCCCAGAGTTCCCCTGGCCGCCGCCGCTGTAGCCGCAGTGAACAATGCGTCACCCGTCGCGGTAGACCCTAGCGCAGTCCTTGCCCCCGCCGCTGTGCTCGCACCCGTCCCACCGTCAGCTATCGCTAGATCAGTAATCCCTGTGATAGTCCCACCAGTTACCGCTAGATTGGTGATTCCGGTGATAGTCCCACCAGTGATAGCCACCGCATTCGCCGATTGAGTGGACATCGTGCCCAGTCCATGCACCGCCGTCCCAGTGGCCGACGTGTGCGGCCCCATCAAGCCATTCGCGGTGACCTGCTTGCTCTGCCCGGATTGGACCACCTCAAACTGCTCGGTACCGACAATCGTCCCAGCAGCAGGAAGTTCTGTAATCTTTACGCCAAGGGTCATTCTTTTAACCTCGCGTTGCCATCTTCTGTGATACGGGGGAATCCTGACTCGGTATAGATCATCGTCACACCATACGTCCCGGTGTTGGGTTGTTCCCTAAACTCACGATCCCCGAACCGATACGCCACCTCGGGATCATTCAAACTCGGGTCCAGCGCGTACATCATCGCCCGCCAATCCTGAGTACCACCGAGAGGCTTACGGTTCATAGGTCGTATGCCCATTCAGGCAGGGGGTTTACCGCAGCGTGCTCGCCGTACTTCCCAGCGGGCCACGATAGATCAATATCGAATAATCGAGACATGCAATCAAGCATAATCCTATTAGAACCCGTTGGAAACAGCAGGTACTCTTGCTCAATGAACAGGTCGATCATGTCCGCCTGTTTGCCGTCCGACCTGTCCTTTATCAGCTTCTCGGGCAGCCACATCAACCGGCGTTCAAACGTGGACGTCAACCGACGTATCCGGTCCTCAATCTTCAGCGATCCGTCTTTCGCCTCTTTTATCTCGAAGTGGTATTTCTGACCGTCCATCTCGTCTCGAAGGTGTTGCCGGTCAGAGTCGTACCCGTACTCGTCGTACACCACTGTCAACGGTCTGTATTTCCGGTGCAGCGCGAATACCAGCTTGGTGCGCTCGACCAGGCTCAACTTGTCCCTGAAGGCATCCAGCAGGTAGAACCGACCGTCTTCACTCAGGGCGATCACCATCACCCCGGTCTCGGTCTGCTCGGGTTGGTTGCGCTTCCTGCCAGCGGGTGACACCAGAATGTAGACGTTATCCCCGGAAACGTTGTGCTGTGGGTAGAATTTCAGCCATTCAATCCGGAAATCCCGAGCACCAGCAGCGGCGACATGGATGCCCGACATCATCAAATAGCGCAGGCAGTCCATTAGGTGATCGTTTACCTTGACGATCTGCCCCTTATCGTCCCGCCGGTACAGTCTGAATTCAGACAGGAAATTGGTCAGACTCTTGAACACCTTGAGCCTACCGCCCACCAGTGCTTGCCAGACTTCGTTTATACCAGCTTCCCGAGAGTTATCGGCGGGGGTTAGGTCTAGGCCTAGGTCCAGGTATTGCTGCATCAACTGCGTTCCGTCACTCTGGCCACGACCACGAGCAGCCGGGTCAATAACCCCCGGGATTCTGGTACCCCTCGCCATGACGGACTCAGCGTGCACCGACGGCTCGACCTTGCCTTGGTAGTGCTCGCTGTAGCAGTACCATGTCCGGGTTTCAGGGTCTTGCGCAGCCCATAGTGCGGCGGTACGGTTCCATCCAACGTCTAATGCGTAGGCTTTCCGCCAGTGGCCGGGAATCTCGAAATCGTCCACCGTAAATTCGGACTCTGGGACAGGATAGATCGCACCCGACCCCAGCTGTGGGACACCTTTAGATCGTGCATCCCTCTGGAACGGCGGAATTGCGTCCCACAGTTCTTTCTTGACCTCTTCGCTTAGGTGAGGCGCGTCATCCCATGTTGCCGTGCAGACGTACTTCCCGGGTGCGACTTCGTTATCGCCATCCAACTTCCCGCCGGGCAGGAATGCCATGACGACCTCAGAGACCCCCATCAACGGGGTGAACGTCAGCATCAGCATCCCGTTGTTGGTCATCGTCCTCAGCAGGCATTCGGTGTACACGTCAAGAGGTGGCTCTTCGTCCAGCAGGATAACGTCACGTTCCGTACCCTGAAACGACTCTCGACGCTGGTCGTACGATTTGAGCGTACAGGACGACACCCCACCGGACGAATGTTTGACGAATATCGTGTCCACGGCATCGGCAACCCCAGAACTGCGGGTTACCCGCTCGATCGCATCACCCGGGATCAGGCCGGTTCCCATGCTTTCCAGCGGACCCAGCAATTTGGATTGCAGAATCTCTCTGACAGTCTTGCCCGTATCCCCAGCAGCCCATGCGGTAATCGCCCTATCGAACCGCCTACCGACCCACCAGTCCGGATATTGCCCGGTGAGGTGTAGGGTGAGTTCGTACAGCCCCACACCCTCGGTTTTGCCCACACGGTTCGCAGATAGGAACAGCCGCTCGCGGTATCTTGCCCCAGCTTCGAAATATCCCAGGTGTTTGACGTACAGCTCGCGCCGTAACCGACCGGTGTCAGGGTAATAGTTGAGGATTTTCCGCCGTGACTGTCTGCGCAGCCGTTCCTCGGCTATCTGGATGTATCTGATTTTCTCTGCCCGTGCGTCCAGATTCATCAAAAAGGCCCGTTTTCAGGCAAAAGTGGGGAATGGTTTCGTTCCCGCCGCTGGCGACTTGAGACAAAGTGGGGAATTTGTACCAAAAAAGGCCCGTTTTCAGGCAAAAGTGGGGAATCAGTGCATATTGGCAATGCGCGCATCCTCTTGCCTGCGGTATTCTTCAACCAGGCGGTCCAACTCTTCGTCTGGCAGGTCCGCCAGTGTCGGACCGATGTTTTTGACCTCTTGTCGGGTGAGCTTAGGTATATGATATTCAATGGTTTTTAGGAATATCTCACACCTTCGGGCGGGGTCTTCGACTTCCTGCAGCCAACCGACGAATTTGTCGATGTTGCACTCGGCAAACCTGGCTATAGCCTCGCGGACGTCTCGCGTCACCTGATTCTGCAAGCCTTTTGGCCTACCGGCACCCGGAAGCTTTGGGTGACCTTTCTCGAATTTGGCCAATTTTCCCCCATAAATAAATCGGTTAATAACTCTACCGACTATATCCAATAATCAGCATTCCTTCAAGTGATGTCATTACCATGCTGTATATACGGTCTGTATGTGCGGGGAACTATTTACCTGTGAATGTTCCCCTATGCGGTAGGATTGGCTTGATCCCTTGATTGATTCGCTTAGGGGTTTGTTTGTTAATCGTTCCCCTATCCCGACTTACCGCCCTACCGCGCTGGTTGAGCCTGGTTGCGTACTGTGCGCGTTGGATTGAGTCTGTATTGTCAATCAACTGGTGCCCATTCCCTTTGGGCCGGTGCCTATTCCTGATTGTGGTGCCAATTCTTGGCGTGTGAGTAGGACGTCCATTAACACCACGCGACAATCGTCCCGGCTGGCGTCTTTCTACTGCAACCGGTCTGACCAGCGTCTGCACTGATCCGATAGTTTCGCTGCCCCTACAGATACAAGAGACAGCAACCACGCAAACCCGCCGAGTGAATAATGCGCCGATACCCGTGCCACCTTGATGATTTTGTCCATTATCCAACCCAATCAATGAGTTACACGATAATTATACCACTAAATTCCTTGTTGTGCCGTGACCGGATTGCGTGAATCGGTCGCCAAACAGATTGGAACGTAGTGGATTATCTAGTCGATATGCGAGACAGTACGGATACAGCAACGTTGCTGATATGGAGGGTTACATGATTACTATCTTTGTCCATGGGGCGCACTACGCACCGCTTGGCATGATCGAGGCCGACACGCTGGCGCAGTGCGTGCGTATCGCCGACGAACGCTATCCCGGTAACAGGGGTTACAAGCTGGGCGAGCGCGACCCGCTGGTGATATACGGCGCCCCTAAATACCCGAGCAAATCAGTCACCCGGCCCGAGGAGATCAAGCAATGAAATACGCCAGACTGTACAAAGTGCGCGGTCAGTGGGAGCTTACCATCGCGTCCGACCTAGAATGCCGCCACGTCCTCAGCGTCCAAACGTTGCCCAATAAACGACTCGCACGGGCTGCGGCGCTGCTTGCCGGCGCCAAACCAGTAAACTTCTAACCAACCCGCGCCACGGACGGCGCACAAGCCCGGGGGGGCACACCATGAACCACAATCGATATTTGCGCATTACCGAATGGGCACGGAAGCGTTACACGGTAGGGGACGCCCTGATCGTTAGTGTTGGGGGGATACCGTCGCCTTACACGCGTATTGAACGCGCAGCATGGGGGCGGCTCATGATGGACTGTGAGTGGATCGAGGCGGGCCGCGACTGACCCACAATCCACAACCACAAGACCGAGGAGCACGACATGATTTACACCAGTTTATACGCCCGGCGGATCAACGGGACTATCGTTGATTTCACAGAAACCCCTAAACCCCCGTTTTGCGGGGCGGCGTCGGACAGCCAGCCCATGATGGCTGCGGCAATTGAAGATGGCGACCGGATAACGTTTCAACTCTGGGTCGGAGCCGTCCAGGACGACGACGGAATATCCAGCGGAGGATGGTTCGAGACGAGGCACGGCGTGGCGGTGGTGACAGTAGGCCACTACGAGCCTGACGACTGGCAGGCGAACCCGTCCGCCCCGACAAAAACGTCCAGATCCTACACCTCGGTATTTGCAGCAGACGAGAACGGCCGGAAGTTCCAAGCCATCGGGAAATTTTACGGCACCAGCGGGTACCCGTACTACAACGTCCAGCCGGATCGCGGATCGTGCGGATACGACCCCAAAACCCCGGCTGCCGACTGATCCATGACCACCAACCTACCAAGCCAAGCCCCGGTTAAGGGGCTTTTTTATGCCCGAAAATCGACCAAAGTGGGGAGCGCAATCGTTCCCGCCGCTGACGCTTAGGAATCGACGCGGCAACAAGAGCGAGCAGAATAAAACCTGAACATACTGATTTATATCGGAATATACCCAATAATTCGTATAAATTACCTGATTTATTTTTATGGTCATAAAATAAATACAATTCTAGTTGATATTCTAGTCGATCATCGGGATAGTTCACCTACAGCAACAGCCCGAGGAGGGCAAGAACATGAGCACATACGACCAACTCTGCGGCGCGCTCGGAATGTTGAAGCGGAACAATGTCGAACTGGACTACCCGGCCATAAACGAGCATATGCGCGGTCTTGGCCGGCGCGCTGGGGTTGCGCGATTTGGCGACCAGATTGCAAAAACTCCGCCGACAGGATTCGCTGACCCGGTATTTGCGGAGATACAGGCAATGCATCGCCAATACAGGGACATGTGCCTGGAGCACAGCCTGATAGAACGCGGGTATTTGTTCGATGATCGTGACTGCGTACCGCTGGTATGATCCGCCTCGCATCCCTGATACTCAACGCCATCGCCATCGTTGGCGGTGGTTGGCTCCTGCTGGCGGTGTTCGCCGCCTGCGTTAACTTCTACTGAGGGTAACTAAAATGTGGATGACAACGCTAGAACAAATTAGATCACATTCGCCGTGCGAAACCGGGTGGAAGCGGCTTCTCAAACACCTAGGTAAAACCAAGGCGGATGACGAGCTGCTTTCGATCATATCAATACTCGACAGTAACGGGCTTGATGACGCGCTGTGGTGCTTGCGGGCGGCGGAGTGGCATGACAATGAGATACGACTCTACGCAGTTTGGTGTGCGCGCCAGGTTGAGCACTTGATGACCGATCCGCGCAGCCTCAACGCTCTGGACGTAGCCGAACGATATGCACATGGGGCTGCGACCCCGGATGAATTGGCTGCTGCTGCGTGGGCTGCGTGGGCTGCTGCGCGGGCTGCTGCGGATGCTGCGGCTGCTGCGCGGGCTGCTCAGGTTAA
>OFRG01000643.1_pt1 | contig 12361 bp, 8 predicted proteins | sample 1543071 | NCBI WGS metagenome assembly OFRG01 (sample SAMN07774222, study PRJEB24372) | wastewater metagenome | isolation source: WWTP Verbania (Effluent) | place: Italy: Verbania | collected 2015-12
TGAACCAAACTGAGAAAGATGCACTAAACCCTCGTAAAGCGTTCGCCAAAGAGGTTGAACGTATTGAAGCTTTACCTCAGACACAACGCTGGCGTGAGATAAAGAGACTACTATTTAGGGTTAAACCTGAGTTAATAGAGGTGGATAGACAGTTTATAGAAGCTCTCAAAGAAGAGAGACAGATGGATATGCTCTCAGAAACAGGCTCAAGTAAATCTGGCTCTACCAGAAGACTGTATTCTATGCCACAATATATGTATGCGATGTTACACCTCATCGACCCAGAGTTTACCAAGTTGCAAGACGACCCAGAAACATCAAAAAAAACAAACTTAAAAATAGCCGAAGTGTTCCCCGAATACTGTTTGGCATCAAGGATATAAGCTATGGCCGTTACCCAAACACAAATAATGACGACACTAAGCTACTTACTAGGTGAGCGAACCGTACCAACAACCGCCACCGAGGGTAGAGAAGATTTTATACAAAGAACCATAGAGGAAATCTATCGGTCATATCCATTCCCATTTGCCTCAGCAACAGCCACTGTAGCGGTTGTGAGTGGTCTTGCAACGCTCCCTACTAACGTAGACTGGCAACATAAGGTAAACGCCTATTTCTATGACGGAGACACCCAGAAAGACCTTAGAGAGATAAATCAAGCTGATGCGGATAAATATGTCACTGATGACAACGTATTCTGGCTACGACCTATTGGAGTTGGTGATGCCTACACCTTTAACACTAAAGATACTACCTACTCAGTGGCTTACGTTACTTACCAGACTCAACCACCATCAGTTAACGCCACTGTGGGTACACCATTCACAGACATCACTACTATCGCTCTAGGTGCTAGAAGGTATGTTAAGCTTGGTCAAAACCCAGATGCTGATATAGCCCAAGACGAAGCACTATTCCAAAAGCGGTTAAACGAAAACATAGCAGCTGTCCAAGTTAACCGACCACTTAGAAGGAACCGTAAACTGTACTATGCGAATGGCTACAGACTAGGAGACGGCTAGTGAGTACGAGGAAACAAGAAACTATACCTGGCAGACGAGTCAGGGCTATTAGTCGTGAAGTGATAATGAACCCTAATAAGGGTCTTAATAACTTAGGCTCACCCAACCTAATTGATAACCGAGAATGGGCAGACCTACTAAATATAGAGTTCGACGAAGGTGGAGTGGCACGAAAACGAATGGGCTTTACCGCATTTGCTGATGCTCTTACTAACGCCAGAGGGCTTGGCTCCTTTATCACCGAATCTATTAACCAGGTAAACACAGTAGATAACGGTACATTCAAACACTCTACAGGGACTAGCTGGTCATCAGTAGCAACAATACCGTTCACAGCCGACAAACCTATCTGGTTCACCCAGGCTCGCTCTAAGCAGTATATTTTCGATGAAACATCAGGTGGTGCTGAGTGGGACGGTACAACGCTCTCACGCCCTGGTACGATGCCTAAAGCCAAGTTCTCAATCTTTACCCAGTCTTACCATATTGCTTCAGGCGTAGATGGTCAGCAGAACCGTGTGTACATATCAGAACTTGCTGATGCTTCTAAGTTCACCCGTACTGCAACAACTCTTAATAACAGCACAGAAGTACCTGGTGCAACAGTCTTTAGTGGAACCACAGCTAACTTTATAGATGTACAACCTGGCGATGGCGATAAGATTATGGCTCTGGGGACATTCCAAAGTGTAATCATTATATTCAAACAGTTCTCAATCTACCAGATGACATTCGATGATACTGGCGACCCTGTAGTAACATCTGTTACAAACGCTGCTGGCTGTGTATCGGCTAGGTCTGTTATCAATGTGGAGAACGACCTATACTTCCTATCCCGTGAGGGTGTGAGAGTACTTGGTAACGAGCCTAACTTTTTTAGCTCTATTCGTACAAACATACTTAGCAAGCGTATCGAACCAACCACTAACACAATCAACGAAACAAGCTATACCAAATCAAACGGTATTTACTTCAACAACCAGTATATGTTATCTGTACCAACCTCTAACAGCACGATTGACACCACTCTTGTGTATAACAAACAGTTCCAAGCTTGGAGCAAATGGCAGGGGACAGAGGCTGATGGCTACACTAAGTATGTCAACTCGAACAACGAGCAGATACTTGTGTTCCTATCTGCTGATGGCACACAGGCTAACGAGTTCACCCCAGGGGTCTATACCGATGATGGCGTACCTATTACCTCATACCTACTATCTAAGGTGTTCGACTTCAAGAACCCAGACATCACTAAGTACTTCGTAGACCTCGGACTCATGTTCCGTACCATTAGTGGACAGGTAGAGCTAGAGGTTTATACCGAGGGTAACGTACTCTTTGGAGGTAGTGCTGCGATTGCAGGAAACCCTGTCACAGACGGTATGGGTATGACAATGCTTGGATATACCATATTGGGTGAAGGTGGTGGTACAGAGGCTATAGCAGATGCCTACGCTGACCTTGTTAGAAGGGTTGTTATAAATACCAACTCCACTACTATTAGGTTCAGGATTGAGAACAGTAGAAACAACGAGAACTTCGTCCTACTCGGCTATATCAACGCATTCTACCCTTATGGGCACTACCTTTTTGATTCAACCAAGAAGATTTACTTATAGTCAATGTTATGTCTTATACACAATATACCATAAATCAATCAGTGTAGTATAATAAAGAAAATATGTAATCATGAAAACAAATAAGAATAAAACAGGAGATAAATAAGATGGCATGGACGTTACCAAACATCGGAGTACCGAAATCGGCTCAGAAGTACACAGACCAATTAAATAGTGCATTAGTACCTGCACCACAGAATCACAATACTGGAAGAACCAAAGCGGTAGCTTCAGTAGCGGTTGCACCAACCAGCGGTGTTACTACTTGGGGTAAAGGTGTCCAGGGTGGCAGTAACACTGGTGGTAGTAATGCTGGTGGTAGTAACACTGGCGTTGCTTCATCTTACGACCCAGCGGCAGCACAGAGAGCCGCTCAAGAAGCTCAGGAAGAAGCCCAGAGAGGGCAACTAAGAGCACAGGCATCAGGCTTAATCAACACCCTTATAGGTGCTTACGACAGTTTATTCGGTAGTGCTAGAAGTGCTGCTAAGGCTCAGAATGAAGCATTAGACTCTCGGTACACTAAAGAGGTTAGTGGGCTAACTGACCAGTTTAACCAAGAACTTCCTAAGATTGGTAGAGGCTACGCAGCACGAGGGACTTTTGACAGTTCTTATAGGGGAGATGCAGAAGAACAGGCTACCACAGGATTCAAGAACCAGATAGATGACATCGGCACACAACGAGAAGCCGATGCTGCTAAGATTGGTCAGTTTGTAGCTGAGAAAGAGGGAATGGTCAACGCAGAGAAAGGCCTACTTGCTAAGATGCTAGGCGACCTCCCTAACGTTACAGACATCAACGAGCTTACTCAGCTTAGACAACAGATTGACCGTAAGATTGCAGATACCCAATCAGCTCAAGCAGGTGTTCAATCAGAAGCTGCTTACCGAGCTAAGCTAAACGAAGTCGCCCCATCAGCTGACCGTATGGCAGGGCTACAATCTACTCTAAGTAACATCGTTAACGGTGCTGCACCTGGCCCACTCAAGAGGGCTGTGGCTCAACAGGTTATTGGTAGCTCAGGTCTATCGGAAGAAGAAAAACAAGCGTTACTCGGACAAGTAAATAGCCAGATAGTATAGGAGAGGCCATGTACGGGGCTGACAGACTAAAAGAGTACGAGCGACAACAACGCCTACTCGAACAGAGGAGACAACAGTGGCAAGCTAACCAACAGCGTGTTGCTTCTTTAAGAACGCAGTCAAATAAACCAGCCCCTAAACAGTCTTTCTTTAACAAGGTCAGAGATACCTTCGATGCCAACACTGAGGCCGACCAATACCGTAGGCAACAGGCAGGAAAAGCCAAGCTCTACGCCCAAGAACAAAAGGATATGGGCAGGACTCGCATATCTAACAACCCGTTCCAAAGAGGCACCAACACCTTCCGTTCACTAGCTGAAACCATCAAGCAACCTTACGAGGGACTAGGCAAGGGTATAAGCACAGCCTTTGGAGAAGGTGCAAGTCTTAGAGACTATGAAGCCAAAACCCAACAGGAAAATCTAGCCCACGTTGAGAACCTGAGAAAGCAGTTGGCTAAACCAACCACATCTCTAGCAGACAGAGCAGTACTAAGGTCTAGGATAGGCATAGCTTCAACCGCAGCACAGAACTCATATAATCGACAAATAGCCCAGACCCAGCAACTAGAACGAGATGCAGACCCTCGCAAGCAAGCTGGCAACATTATACAAATCGGTACTGACTTAGCAGGTCTCGGTGTGGCTGGATTTGCAGGTAAAGAGTTTGGGGCTAACGCAGCCAAACTAGGTTTTAGGCAGGCAGCTAAAAAAGCCCTACCAGCTATCGGCCAAAACGCAGCGTTGAACGTAGTGCAAGGTGGAGCTGGGGAGTTACAATCTAACGACCCTACAATGGCAGGAGCACTCAGAAAAGCAGCACTTGGCGGAGCAATAGGAACTGTTGCAGACCTAACCCTGGGTGGATTCGCAGCACTCCCATCTAACCGAGCATATAAGAATGTAGTCAAAGAATTAGCTGATGAAACAGACGGTGCAGTTGTGAGAGATACGGTTAAAGAGATAGCTAACGACCTACCAGAAGAAACAATAGACGACATTAGCAAACAGATAACCAAAGCATCCGATGAGGCTACAGTTGACCAGATAATCAGACAGGCGGCTCTAGACGAGGGCAAGATTACAGCCCCTGTGAGAAAGACGTTTGAACCACTAGAGCAAGTACCTACTTCAGGTACAGTTACAAAAGACCCATCAATTATATATGGCTTTAAACAGGCTAAAACACCTGAACAAGCTAGAGATTCAGTAAAAGTACTATTCCCAGAGCTAGATGATAAGGCTGTAAATAAGGCTTCACAAGAGCTTGCACAGGCCACAGACGATAATGCTGTATATCAGGCACTAGAGCGTGCTCAGGCACAGCGAAAAGCCGTCACAGAGGGTGTACAAAACGTCACCCCACAAGCTGAGGCTTTGCCACCTACAACAGAACAACAAATAGCCCAAGCGGCACAAGAGCAACCACAGGCTCAACTAACAAGCAAACAAGCCCCAGACACCGATATACAAGCTAATCAGGTTACACAGAGAGTAGACGACACAGGTACACCAGTTAGTGCTGTTCAAGATGCTGTAGACCCCCTAGAATCCCTGAAGCAAGAGGCTAGGAAATACAAGAGTGCTGAGGAGTTTGTCTACAACAAGGGCTTGGAACATCCTGAATATAAAAGAAGGGTAGCAGAAAACAAAAAATATATAGACGAAGTTCTTAAACCTGCTAAAGCTGAGGCAAACAGCGCTGACAAAGCAATGCAAGCTATGGAGAAGAAATATGTTGGTAAAAAGAACCTTAAACTTACCGATGCTGAAAAGGTAAAAATTGAAGCTGAATATAGGGAGCTTGGCGATAAAGTACGGAAGGCTCAAGAGCTAGAGGATAATCTACCTTATAACTATCCAGACGAGGGCATAAACAGAGAAAAAGACCTAACAGACCTCTACAACCAATCCACTAAAGCACCAGTAGAGGGTAAGGTGGGGCAGGTAGTAGCACCAGAAGTACCCACACAAACTACGAGAGCTGTTGCTGACGCTAACCCAGAGATAGTAGTACCAGAATCTGTGACCAACGCTGAGTCGCTTAGTGGACAGTTCCAAAAGCAACTAGTAGATAAAGATGCCAACTACATCAACTACCTTAAACAGGTAGAAAAAGACACAGGCCAAACAGGTCTAGTAGACCAGTTCTACTACGACTCAGGTCTACAACGACGCTCCAACTCAATAGCTAATAACCAGACAACTAACTCTCAGAACCTATCACAGGCTTTCGAGGGTCTAACAGGGGACGCTAAAAATAACTTTGACCAGTACGTCGCCCTACGTAACGAAATATCTAACGCTAAACGTGGTCTTAAAACAGCCGAGAAGCTAGATGTGCTAGAACAAAGGGCAGCTCAACTAGCTCCAGAGAACGCAGAACGATTTGCTGCATTAAACAACTACTACAAAGAGTGGGCTGGACGACTTAGAGAAGCTGGCATTATTGACGATGCTACGTTTAAATCATTTGTACAGAATGACGACTATACTCATATTCAACGTGTTATGGACGATATAGCTGGCTACTCAGGAACAGGTGGAAACTCATTCTCACTTGGTACATCTAAGGCAAGACTGAAGCGTAAAGGCTCTGAGAGGGCTGTACAACCAGCAGATATAACCGCCCTCAACTATGCCCAGAAGATGCAGTCAGAGATACAGCGTAACCAAACAGCTTCTAATATGATTGATGTCCTCACAGAGCAAGGTCATGCCAAGCAGCTACCAGCAGGTCAGGCAACCAACAAGAACACCATTAAGCGGATAGTCGATGGTAAGACCGAGGTATTCCAAGTACCACGAGATATTAAAGAAGTAGCTGACCAGATTACTCCATTCCAACTCGGTACACTGGGTAAGATAGTTGCAGCCCCACAACGTGTCCTACGTGCAGGTGCAACGGGTCTATCAGCACCGTTTACCGCAGCTAACTATGTGAAAGACCAAGTTGGCTCAGCCGTATTCTCTAAGAATGCAGTAGCCACACACCTTGACCCTAGAAACGCTATGAGTGGGCTGTGGAACGCCACTAAAGATACTTTAGGTGAAAGTAGTGACCCACTATGGAAGAAGTTTATAGAATCATCTGGTGACACTACTGGGTACGACTTCCTCAGGAACGCTAAAAGTGCTAAACAGGCATCACGAGAAGTTAGGCTTGGCACTAAGGGCAAGTATGCGAACATGGCTGGCTCTCCAATTAGAACGCTAGAGGAACTGAACGCTATCACTGAGAAGGCTACAAGATTCCAAAACTTTAAAGGTATCTATCAAGATGCCCTGAATAAGACAGGTAACGAAGCTGATGCACTTAGAACTGCTACTTTGGCAGCTTGGCAGAACTCAGTAGACTTTAGCCGAATGGGTAATACCGCTCAGGCTATCAACTTACTAATACCTTACTTCAACGCAGGTATACAAGGTACTCGACTACTTGGCAGAAGATTTGGTGAAGCACCTGTAGCGACATCATTGAAAACACTAGGTCTTGTGGCCCTACCTATGACAGGGCTGACCCTATACAATATGGCAGATGAGAAGCGTAAGGCTGTTTACGATAACATATCTGATTACGAGAAAGAGAACAACCTCATAATCGTGCTACCTAATGCTAAACAGCTAGAGGACGGTAGTTACGATGGTGTTATTAAAGTACCACTACAGCCTGGCTTAGTGAACCTAGCCCAACCATTTAGGATGCAAGCCGAAAACTTTGCTAGTAAATCTAACCAGAACGAAGTTGCACAGATGGCTCAACAGTTCTTTGGAGCATTTGCAGGGCCAGTTGAGACAGGTAGCATCAGAGGAGCTGCTGGTAGTGCTATACCACAGGTAGTAAAACCATTTGTACAACAAGGCATGAACCAAGACCTATTCACTGGCAAAGAGATAGTACCCGACTATGTGAACGAAGCTACTAAAGCTAACGGAGACCCAGTGGCTGAAAAAGATAAAGCTTACGACTTCACCTCTGGCACGGCTAGAGCTATTGGTGGTAAACTAGGAATATCACCACTAAGGGTAGAAAAGTTTATTAAAGACACCACAGCCAAGACTGGTCTATACGCACTCAACACAGCAGACAACGCTTTAGCTAAGCTCGGCAAGATACCTCAAGAGCAGATAGGTGGTATATCAGTTAAAGACGATATTGTACGGAGGTTCGCAAGAGCACAGGGTAAGTACAACTATAAGAAGTCAGAAGGCGGTAAATACTACGACCTAGTAAAAGATGTAACTAAGGGGTTTAACGGCAACGAGAAGGCTGCCTGGGACTCTATACACCCATCTAAGACTAACTTCTTAGGCGAGGATATATTTGATGAGAACAAACGACTTGCTAAGTACACTAAGGCTGGTTTGTACCTACAACACCCTAATGTATTTGCAGCTGAAAAAGCTATTGAGATGGAGCAACGCAAGAAAGGCAATCCTGCCAATCCACTATACGATTTGCCACAAGACCAACTTACAAAGGTACTACTTAAAGATGCCCTACCTCCTGGTGCCAAAGACCCAGAACTAAGCAACTTATACAAAGAAGAGTGGTACAAAGACTACAAGAACAAGACTAGTGCATTTTATACGGCTCTCAAAGACAAACTTTCCAAACAGGGCAAGAGTTTACCAAAGACTGACAACCCGTACCCAGTTGCCAGCCCTGAGCTACAAAAGAGTATGGATGCTTACTCGGCTTTACCTAAAGGCACAGGTGCTCGTTCGTCTTGGATAAGAAGTAACCCCGATACATGGAACGCTATGACTACTCAGTGGCAAGCTACAGATGACTGGGAGAATAAAGAGCGTGTCAAGATTGGACTCAACCCAATAGAGGACGAAGAAAGCAAATCTGGTGGCTCAGGCTATGGCAAGTTTGGCTACAGTAAAGGTGGTAAATCTGGTAGTGGCGGTGGTGGAAGTGGCAAAGGGGCTAAATTAAAGACCCCTAAGACCTATATCACCGAGCTACTAGGTAATGTGCCTAACATCAGTTCTGATGAGATTGCTATACGAACCGCCCCTAAACGAGCCAAGTTCAAGGTCAAGACACCGAGCGGCAAGGGTAGAAATTATAAGAAAATAAAGTTATCATGATAACAGAAACAAGGAAATAAACACATGGCAATAGGACATCAATCATTCTACCAGACAGCACTCACAAGTGGCATAACCTCTGGCGACCTAGTAATACCACTAGACACCGTACCAACCCCAAGTGAAGGGTTTTTAGTAATTGAAAGTACTGTAGAAGCTAAGAGAGAGATAATCTACTACACCAGCAAAGATGCAACTACAGTAACTTGCCCATCAGGTGCAGGTAACGGTAGAGGCTACGATGGCACTACGGCTGTATCTCACCTACAGGGTGCAACAGTAATCATGGCTCCAGTCGGAGTTATGTTCGAGAAACTAGGCGACATAGAAGTAAACTCTATAACAATCGGTGGGACAGCCTCAGCGACTGGCTGGTCACCACTCGGTGCAGCACCTAACACAGTCACAGCCAACGGCAATAACTCATTCGACTTAGTATTCAACTCTACAGACCTCACAGACACACTTACAAACGGTATGCGTATACGAGCCACAAGAACAGTAGCAGCACCAAACACAGCTTTCTCACTAGACGGTACAAATGATTACTACGTTAAGACAACACCAAATAAACTTACATTCACAGATGACTTTGTATGTAGTGCATGGGTGTATTTAACTAGCTACTCCGCTAGTGACATGGCAGTAGTGTCGAGATGGAATGGTACGAGCGGATTCGTTCTTAGGGTAAATACCAATGGCATTATTTTAATGGCTGGATATAACGGTGGAGCAAGTAACAATAGCTATGTTTCATCTTATCAATCCGTTCCACTAAACAGATGGGTACATATTGCAGCCCAGTTAGATATGTCAGCTTTCACAGCTACTACCACAACTTCTTATGTGATGATTGACGGTGTAGATGTACCTGCTACTGTCTCAAGAGGTGGTACAAACCCTACCGCCCTAGTCCAAGCTGGGAACCTAGAAATAGGTTCAACAAACGGTGGTACAGGACCATTCCCAGGCTACATCGACCAAGTAGCAGTCTACTCAGCAAAAGTAACACAAGCTACAATCCTAGCTTCAATCAACCGAGCATTATCAGGTTCAGAAACTTCACTAGCTTCAGCCTACTCTAACGGTTCAGTGAACGACCTCAATACAACTACACCAAACAACCTTACCGCTACAAACGGTGCAACCACAGTAGCTAACTCACCATTCGGCAATAGAGGCGTATCTACAACCCTAGAATACGGTGTTGTAATGGCTAATACATTCAGTACAAACACTACTGTCACCGTACAAGTACCAGAAGGCTGTCAGCTACCCACTACTGGTGGTATTAGTTCTGTAGATTACTCTACTCAGAATGTGCCTTATGGGTTTCCTAGAAGTAAAAGAAGATGGCGTGTTTTAAGCGAATTCAGAACAAGTAATGCCGCAACTAGCAATGCCACTTATGGCTCCTTTCAGTCGGCTGGATGGCGGCTCGTAGTCCCTATCGGCTCATGGAAGGTCGGGCAGAGCTGTGGTGCGTACTATAACGTAACCACTACTGCAGTTGATTTCAGAATCTCTCCAACTGCATTAACAGGGTTAACACTTGTTCAGGCGGCTCTCTTGACTGGTGTTGGGGTTAGAACTTTATCTCCCTCTGCGGCTGCAGTCACGCTTGCGGCAGATGTTAGTACCTATCAGACAAATACCGTTAGTTCTACTTGGGTTATGTATTCACTTGGAGCCACTATTTCGGCAGGGATTGATGGTTCTGTCCAACAGGCTTCAATTTACGCAGAAAATGACTACATCTAGGATTATATGAACAGCACTATCTCTCTAGCAATAACAATCTCAGGGTACATATCACTAGTAGTGGGTGCAGTACTAGTCCTAATGTCAAAGGTCAAAACAGATAACCTTAACGACCTTAAAGAGCGTGTAGAGATACTTGAAAAAGAACGTGAAGATGCCAGAGAGCAACATATTGAGAATCAAAGAGCTATATCTAATCTTGAGGGGCAACTCAACACCTATAAGGAGATACCTTTAAAATCAATAGCTAATTCACTTGAGAAACTAGCAGAGACTACTAGAATGACCGAGCAAAGCAACAGCCTCATCCTCGAAACCCTAAGAAAATCTGCTGTTATAGCTGAGACCTCATCAAACGATGGCGGTCTACTAGTTAAAACTAAGCGAAATAATCCTTTATCAGTAGAGGTAAAAGGGGAGTAATGAAAACACTCAATCAATTCAAAGACTGGGCTGTACGAGCTGGGGCAGTATCTAACCCCACGGTAAACACTTATCTAGGGGAGTGTGTATCTTTAGTTCAAGAGTATATCAACCAAGTCTACGGCATACCTTATCAATCTCGTGGCAACGCTAAGGATTGGGCTACTAATGGTAATGTACTAAGTTACTTCGATAAGGTAGGTTCACCACAGGCAGGAGATATAGGCGTATCAGGAGCTACCAGAACCAACCCTTATGGTCATATCTGGATTTACCTCTCACCTACACAAGTCCTAGAGCAAAATGGTAGAGTATCTAGGAGAGTATCGGTTAACGCTCCGATAACTAGCCCAATAGCAATATTAAGAAGAAAAGGTGCAGTAGCACCAGCAGGAGGAGATATGGTAGCAGATAAAGGTTTCTTAGACAGAGTATATTCAGCAGTATTACAAAGAGGTCGTGGCGGTGGTGAAGGCGACAACGTTTATCTAAACAAAGATGCTGGTTGGGTATTTAACGACATCTACAATAGTGGAGAAGCTAATATAGTTCGAGCTAGAGAAGCTCAAGAAGATGCCACAAGGGTAGCACAAGCTCAGGCAATCGCTGACCTACAAAAAGCAGTTAATGATTTAAAGGCTAACCCAAGCAAAGCAGAGCTAGAAAAGGCTGTAGCAAACGCACAGAGGCTCGCTAACGAGCTTGAACAAGCAAACCTAAAGATAGACGAGTTAAAGGCTAGAACGCCTGAGACAGTCGATGAGAGGGTTGTAGTAGAGGGATTCTTTAAGAGAGTCTGGAATGGTCTGTTTAAGAAATGAGAATAAAATCAAGAATCAAACGGTTCATCTATAAACTAACAAGAATAGGAAAGAAGTAATGAAACTCAATCCAGCACCAAAGGTACGTCAAGCAATTTATGTACTAGCAACAGTCTCACAACCTGTGATGTTCTACTTGCTTAATCAGAACACGGTAACAGATTTCCAATATGGTTTATACGCAGTAGTAATGGGTGCAGTAATGGCACTCGCAGCAGTTAACGTTTCTAAATAAAGGAGTTCACAGGTTATTCTTGGCCTACTCGTAAGTAGTGATATAATACTACTATCAGCACCCAGCCCTCGTAGCAATACTCGGCTGGGTATTTTGATACAATGAGTTTATGAAACTAGTATATGTAGACAAAGTAGATACCGAACTCATAGAGAAGCTATGTGAGGACTTTAAACTTTGCTTACAATCTTTAGCTGATAAATAGGTTTACAAAAACGCTATCGCAGGAGTAGACTATAGCTATTATGGAAAAACCACACAAGCATCACGAACTAATAAGACCCCTACGAGAA
>OFRG01000644.1_pt1 | contig 12350 bp, 14 predicted proteins | sample 1543071 | NCBI WGS metagenome assembly OFRG01 (sample SAMN07774222, study PRJEB24372) | wastewater metagenome | isolation source: WWTP Verbania (Effluent) | place: Italy: Verbania | collected 2015-12
GGGATAGCCCCTGGCGACGAAGACCTGCGCGCAGGCCAGCACGTCGGGCCGCGAGAACTCGGCGGCGTACCCACAACTCGTACCGACGTAAGGCGGGTCCAGGAAGACGACGCTGGGCTCGTCGATCAGGAGCAGGTGCAGGCGCTTGGCGTCGGTGCGGTGGACGTGCAGGCCGCCGCCATCTTGGGGACGCGAGAGCGCCCGCGGCAGCGCCTCCACGGCGTCCGCGAGGTCGCCCAGCGTCGGCGACGACTTGGCCCAGCGCAGCGCCCCTTGGTTGCCCGCGGCGAGCGCTGCGGCCCGCTGGGCGCCGCGGTCGGCAGCCGCGCCGAGGAAGCCCGACGTGCGCCAGCGCTGCCCCTCTGGCCAGTGACCCGTCACCGACTCCGGCAGCGCCAGCTCGACGGGCCGCCCCATGTAGGAGTGCCGCTGCAGCGCCACCCAGATCGCAGCCCGCTTCACGATGCCCGACGGCACCGGCGCCGACGCCAGCGCGGTCCACACCTCGCGAGCGGTGCTCCCCTGAGCCTCCTTGTCGAGCGCCCGCAGCTCCGCGACGAGATGGCGGCGGAAGACCGGCTGACGGACGACGGCCCAGAACGTGCCGAACATGCCCGGCTCGTTGAGGGCGAAGCTGGTGAAGCTCGACGCCCCGCGCTCGGCGGCGAGCCCCTGCAACACCGCCAAGATCTGCCCCGCGTGCCGCCGCTTACCCCCGCGGTAGTACAACGGCAACTTGCCCCCGACGGCGGCGAGCGTCACCGCGGCGGACCCCGCGCACGCCTCGATGAGCCTCATGGTTGGCGTCCCGGCCAGTAATACAGCCGCTCCTCACGGTGGACGATGCTGGATGTCGGCGCCGACGTTGGCGAGTTGCTGGTCATCTGCGACTTGTGCGCTTTGCACCACACGATCTGCATGTCGTCTGGACCAGCTAGCTCAGAGACGAAGGTCGGGCCTCGCCTCTCGCGGACCCACTGCCAGAAAGCCGCGTGATCGAAGACGCTCTTGCCATACATCTTGGTTCCACGATAGGGGATGTCGGCGTAGACCAGCGCGTCATCGGGCGTGGTCTCGTACTCGCGGCAGGCGAAGTCAATTAAAGTGCTGAATTTCGCCAATTTGCTAAAGAAATTGCGGCATTCGACTTGCGGAGGGTTTGGATTGGCTCCGCGCCCAAACCCAGCGAACCAACCACCGCCGAAAGACGCACCGAATCCGACAAAGCCGCGCCTTGCGCTGACTGGCGCAGTCCTCCACAACGCGTAGTCGTCTTCTGAGACATCGACGCTGACAGACGCATCGCCCGCCATAACCGCTTGCCACATAAAGATCAAGTCGGGGTGGATGTCCGACGCGTGTACTTTAAGCCCAGCTTTCGCTAAGGCCAACGTCATTGCTGCGCCGCCGCAGAACGGCTCCCAGATCTCCGTCGCCGACGGATACATGCGCTGGATGGTCTCGGCGATTGGTCGAGCTATCCTACTCTTGCCGCCTTGGTATCGCATCAGAAGCCCACCTGCCAGCCCTCGGCGCCGACGCCGGTGCGTGTCTTGTACGCCCGCCAGAGCGCACGGCGCTCTTTGAGGCGCGCTGACCAGCCGGACAGGCGGTCCTGCGGCTGGGCGTCCTCGGTGGCCTCTGCGGGCTCCCTGAGCGCGTCCTGAGCGTATGCCTCAGCCCAGGCGGCTAACGCGACCCCGGCGGGCGTCGGCGCGATCGTCAGCGCGTAGCCGATCAGGTCGTCGCCGACGTAAGCCTGACAGCGACGGCTGCGCACGACGTAGTGCCACGGCGACGCGGCGGCCCACGCCAGCGCCGAACCCTCGCCGTAGGTCAGCCCCTCGCGCGCGGCGCGGCCCGTCGGCGCCACCTTCCCGCCCCGCGGCGTATGCTGGTAGTTCTTGCCCGCCTGCTGCGGCGTGCTGTTGGTGAGGACGCCCAGCAGGCGCTCGACGCGCTCAACGTCGGTGGCGAAGCGGTCGCCCTCGCGGAGCGTGATCCACACCCACAGGTCCGCGCCGACGGCGTAGGACCATCCCTGCTCCATGCGGAGGATCCAGTCGGCGAGGTCCAGAGCGAGGGTGTTGCCGCGCTGCCACTCGACGCCAGCCGACGCCAAGATCGCGGGTAGCTCGACGGTGGGCGCTTCCGCTGGCGCAGCCTTGAGCCGGGGCGTGGGGGTGTACGTCCTCGCGTAGGCCGTCGCTGCGGCAGCCTCGCGCTCTCGCTGCGCCTCTTCGCGTAGGATGCGGTGCGCGGCGCAGCCATGCGCAACAGCCTCGGCGATGATGCGGCGCTCGTCGGCGTGCGCGTCGGTCTCGATGGGAGACTCCGCGGCCTTCCCTCGCTTCACTGGACCACCCCGCAGCAAGTCACCGGCGCCTCAGCCAGGGCGAGGCCCGCGTCGCGCGCCACCGCCCGCTTGACCACCAGCCCGCCGACGGGGCCACGCACGTACAGCGGTGAACCGCAAAGGCAGCACACGTCGCGGCCCTTCGGACGGTTCTCGATGACCCAACGCTTGCAGGCGGTGCAGGCGCGCTGGGTCGTGCTGAGGCTGCCGGGGACGTGCGTCTCGCCACAGGCACCCTGATTCGGGGCGACGAGGTAGTGCGCCTCACCGTCGTCGCAGCGCATCCAACCGAGAGGGTCTACCGAGGCTCGCTGGGTTGTTGTCGTCATGCCCTCATCCTAGCCGATCTTCCCGATCGATCGCAAGCCGATCGATCGGCTCGCGGTGCGGTCAGTAGTTCATCACGGCTGCCGACGGCAGCAGGCGGTGACTCCGACGGTAGCGGGCGTGCCAGCGCTCCCGGTCGGCGCGGCGCTCCTCCCACGGCGCTAGCTGGACGTGCAGCGTACCGTCGAGCCAGAGGGTCCGGGCCTCCTCGCGAGGCATGCGGATCCGCCAGGTCCAGCGCAGCGGCTCCCTCAGCGCCGGTGTGTCGTCGGGCGTCTCATCGTCGGGCGACGGGTCTGGGAGCACGACCGGCCCCCCGCCCGTCGGGAAGATGTACGGGTGGCTGTCGTCGATGGCGACGGGCCTGATGAAGTCGCCGAGCGCCATCGCGCGCAACCAGCTCGCCACGTCGAGACCGACGGCGGCGCTGCTGGTGTAGACCTTGCTGTTGGAGTCGGGGCGGTGGATGATCTCCGCCGCCTCGACGCTCTCCTCGTCGCAGCGACGGAACCACACCCAGGCGGCGAGGTCGCTGCCGTGCAGGTTGCGCTCTGTCAACAGGCGCAGCCAGTCCAGTATGTCGATACGATCCCAGATGAGCACGCGGTGGATCCGGTGCCGGATCCGCGACCCATCGCTAATCGAGTTCGGGCCGAGCAAAGCGCTCACAAGGCACTTCATCGGACTGGGAGGTTTAGGTCTTCTTGGCATGGTGTCAACTGTACCTCAGCGACGGCAGCTTTGTCAAACGCTACGTTTACCGTCGCTGCTCGACGGGAGAGCTTCCGCGCGCCTCTGCGCCCGGCCAGAAAGCCCCAAAATGTAGGTGCATGTCCGGTTTATGGTTGCCCTTGTGGGGAAACCTATACAGGGGTACCCCTTTTACATGTAGGTTTGCCTATTTTAACTACTATTGCCGCTGCCAGGACATTAAGGAATTGGTCGGACTTCTCCGGTACGTCGAAGTTCAGCCCTGGATCGGCTGGCGGACCGCGGCTTTTGTCAGATCATTCGCTTGACGCACTGTGGCGAGGTACCTCGGAAATTGGTCGAACTGCTTGAGGCTCAGTAGGAAATACCTACCTGTAGTTATTTACACAGAGTGGACAGGGAATGTACAGCTTATTACACCACCTCGTCAGACGATAATTACACCAATTACACCTATTCCTGGTATGTCGGATCCCATGAAAACACGTTATACGAAGTATACGTCATGTATCTCGTGATCGCATTATACGTATAAGGAAATGGCGGTGTCGCACTGTCATGCTGTCATGCACCGACGATAAACGCCTGTGTAATTCCCTGTCACTCTGCTGTCCACTGCCCTGTAACAATTACATGTAGTTTGAGCTTGCGGCGCACCCCCCTTTTTTGGCCGAATCTACAAAATCCACACCACGGATCGCGTTTCTGGCCTCCGCAGCCGAAAATCGGCTAGGAATCGTAGTTATCGCAGAATTCACTGAATACGGCCTGGCGGCCCACTTCGGGACCTGTCAGAACCGCGCAGCGACGAGCGATCGGTCGGAATGACAGACAAAAAACGAACCTCCCTGCCCTGTCATTCGCTGTCATGGTCCAGAGCTGTGTTATCCTGGATCCAGTGAAAAAACGACACGCACCTACAAAAAACGGCCCCGAATTTGCAGTTTCGGGCTGGGAGCCGCCAGAGCCTATTATGAGGGTCCTCCGCGAGCTGGTTGTGCGAGGGCACGCGCCCACCCTGCAGGCCGCAGCCGAGGGCCTTATGATGCTGGGCCTTCCGTCGGTGCAGGCCCGCTTGGAGCGCGAAAGTGCGCCCCCCGCACCGACGCCAGAGACCCCGCCAAAAGCCGCTTTTTCGCCAGATCCGGCTATGGGAAGTTTGGTACCCCGCGACATCGCTTCGCAAATACGTACTTTTGAAAGTACCGTCAGATTACCAAATGACCCTGAATTGAAAGCTGACACACAGGGCGAGCCGTCACATCTGAACGTTAGTCCAGGCATGACTGAACGACCTTCTGGTGCCTTACCTCGACGAGATGGGACCGCGGTAGTCCTGCCGGGCTACGCGCCCTACCCCCGTGTCTACACCAACCCCTCGGTAGCGGCCCGCGCCCAGGCCAAGGGCTACACCCCCATCGTCCCGGCAGGTGGCGTGGTCCAGGCGCCAGGACCGAAGGAAACCGAAAAATCCGCGCAGACGGAGTTGAACCCCCAGGCCAAATATGCCCGAATTCGTGCGCAGGAAGCTCCAGGAGGCGTTTTCAGGGCTGCCCGCGAGTCCTGGGAAGGGTCGCTGCAAAAAAACGTCCTGGAGCGCCTCCTACGCATGCGTTTACATCCTGCGTGGCCGACTGACATTTACGGACGTGCGTGGTTACGCGCGCCTGTAGACAAAACTGTGCTAACAGGCTGGTGTGCAGGAAATTTCCTCTGGCGTGGGTTGCCAGAGCACACGGCGGTTTCGCAAGCTGGGGCCTTCCAGGTCTCTTTTGGCCGCGTTCGCGCCTCATGTGTGTTCGTGTGCTGCGATGGCACAGTTTACCCCGAATTGGTCTACAGAGCTTGGCTCTGGTGCCCCGCCGATCCAAGTGGTGTACTCGTTGGCTGGTAACAGTCGCTGCGCGTGGTCGTACCTCTGCGCCGCCCGTCGAGCTTCAGCGACCGCGGGCCAACTCATCGCAGGCGCTTCTGCCGTCGGTGCCGACCCTTTCCGATCGGTCGGAGCCAGCCCGGATTTTCGCGCCTCCAATGGCCCACGCTTCGTCGCTGTGAACACCCCCACGTTCCGGCTCAGCGCGAAATGTTGCGCGAGGTCCGCCTGCAGCCAGCGGTTGGTTTTCGCCAAAAACGCGCCGCGTCATGCGTTACGCTCCGCGTCAAAGTTTGCGGCTAAACGCCCAATCCCACGCCCCGGCGATTGCCGCATAAGCGCGCGTTGAAGCACAGAGGGCGATCAACCACCTCGCCCCGGCCAGAGGCAGCGCTACAGGTAAGTAAAAGGGAGAGGCACAGGCTTTGCAGGAAACCTATAGGGCACTCCGTAACCCTCCACTTGCGCCCGCGCCCGCGTCGTGGTAGAACTCAGGCACTGACCAGAGCACCCAGACGGAGAGGTCCACAGGCGCCGCAGTGCTCAGGCGATCCTGATCCAGCCGGGAGGCAGTAAGGGTTAACCGTGAGACCCATCGCCCGGCAAGCGGTGACAGCCCGGATAGACGGGCATTTCTTCAGATAGAGCTGCAGGTGGGCTGGGCGGGCTGCTGAAGGGTTAGAGCGCGGGCGTCGGGCTGGTGTTGCTGGCGGGCTTAGCGGGCGCCTCTGCGGCAGTCTCGCTGGCGGTGGGCGGCGCTTCGTCCGGCGGCGTCGGCATGGCGGCGCGCAAGCGGCGGAAGAGGCGCATCGCCACCGCGTCGGGACCATCGCCGAGTGACTGCACCGGGACATGCACGTCGGCGGCCTCGTCCGCGCCGCGGAAGGTGATCGCCATGCGCTCGATGAACTCCTGGCGCAGCGCGGGATCCTGCACCAGCTCTACGGCCTCCTGCATGGCCCTGGTGAGCGTGTGCAGGCGCACCGGCGGCACCAGCACCACCAGCTCCGCGCCGCCCATCTGCGCGGCCTGTATCGCGGCGCTGCACTTCGGGCCGATCTCGTGGATCCAGTCGTCGGAGAAGCGCTCCGGCAGCGCGGCGCGGCCCTCGCGCACGTCGGCGGCTCCGGTGGGGCTCGTCGCGCGCAGGTACTCCTCGTCGAGCTTCCGCGCTTCCTCGGCGGTCGGCGGGCTGGCGCTGAGGGTCGCCACGACCAGCACGTCCTCGCCAGCGGCCACGGCGCCAGCGATCCACGCGCGGATGTCTGCGGGCGTCATGTCGGCGCGGTCGGCGAGCTGGCCGAAGGGCGCGAGGACGCCGCGCACCGCGTAGTTGGTGGCGAGGAGCACCATCAGGTCGTCGCCATCCGGCTTGAACTCCTCGCACACGATGATGAGCTTCAGGATCTTGGGCATGGGGCCTCCTTGGGTGCCTCAGCCTATCACAGGCGGGGCTGCAGCGGGCTCTGGCCCTGGCGGCGTGGCGGTGGTATCCTGGGAGGATGCAGAGCCCGCCTCCCATGCCCGCCGAGTGCTACTACACCGTCGTAGGCGACGAACTGAGTTTTCGCCTGCTGACGCCGGGCGATCGCTCGGATCTCGGTGCGCTGCCGCCCGTCCGGCGCTGCCCTCATCCGGTCGCGAGCGCTCTCCTGAGCGAGTCCGACGACGCGCCGCCGGTCAACGTGTGCGCTGGTCATCGCGAGCTGGCGCAGGATGCGCGGGCCGCCCAGCGCGAGCGCTACTTGCTCCTGCCCGCGGCGCGGCCTCCAGCGGCCCCGCAGGCGCCTTCCGCGCCCGCTGGCGGCCCGCAGGTCGCCGGGTAGTGCTGGCGGCCCTCTGCGCGCTGCTGAGGCATCCGCGCCTCTTCGCGTGGTCGTTGTGCAGGTCTCCTGCGGGCGTGGGTAGGTGGCGGGCGCATGGGCGGCGGTGCCCCTGCTGGGCCAGCGTGAGCGGGGACGACTACGATCGCCCCCTGGGAGCGAGCAGCGGCGGAGCTACAGGCCCAGCATGCGAGGCAGGAGCCGCGCCGCGTTCTTGCCCGCCAGCGTGAGGCCGACGGACCCCGCCTTGTTGACGGTGACGAAGCCAAGGCCCTTCAGCTCCTCGATGCAGGCGGCCAGCGCCGCTGAGTGGATGCCGTTGCGGGCGTAGGCGTTCGGGCGGTAGGACGCCTTCAGCCCGTCCAGGATGCGCAGCACGATGGCCGCGCTCTCGCTCATGGCGGGCGCCTCGGTGGGTAGCTCGACGCCAGCCAGGAAGGCGCTGTCCGGCGCGACGACCACCTCAACCCAGCCCTTCGCGCCGCGGTGCTTGTAGACCACGATGGCGACGTTAGCGCCGATGTCGCCGGTCCAGGAAGCGCCATCCCAGGGCGATAGCACCGTTAGCGCCTGCACCTCCCACGCCCCGGCGACGCGCGTCAGCACGACCACCTCATCCTTGCACCCATCGGACCACGACAACGCACCGGCGTTGGTGCTGTAGGTGGGCTGCAGGACCAGCGTCGCCTTCGCGCACCCCGTCCCCAGCCCGGCGGCCTGCAGCAGCTCACGGACGACGCTGGAGGGCACGTCGAGTCGCTTGGGCTCGACGTAGGGCCGCCGCGGGGCGATGGCGGTGGTGCTGGCGGTGGGCTCGATGGCGGCGGGAGAGGCGAGAACGATGTCGGTCATCTGGGCTCCTTCGGCAGGGGGTTGCTTCTGCCTGATGAACCCAGACTAGGCGATCGCTGATAACCTGTCAACAGGTGATTTGCAGCCCCGCCGGAGCCGCGCGCTACCCTGCAGGATCGGGGTGCGGGCGGCTAGGTGCTGGCGCCGCGGTCGCGCAGGTGGTCCGCCAAGTCGTCCAGGAAGGTCTCGAACTCCGGGCCGACGGGCAGGCGCGAGAACGACCACGCCGACGTGCTGCAGTTGGGCGGCTCCGCCGAGAAGCCCAACACGCGGGCGGCGTCCACCAGCGCGCCCGTGGGGTCGGACTTGGCGGCGGCGCGGGGCTTGGCGGCGTGCTCGCCGCTCACGCGGTAGGTGTCCTGCGGCGGCCTCTCGACGCCCCAGAAGCGCTTGGTGTCGGCGCGGTAGCAGGCGGCGAGGTCGCGCACGATGTCGTGAAAGGCGTGGCCGCTGAGCCCGGCGCGGAAGGCCGCCTCGGTGTCGGAGGGGATCAAGCGGTCCCCGCGGAGTGCGGCGCCCGCCTCGATGGCGTTGCGCGTGTAGGACGGCAGGACCCGCAGCAGCGCGCCGACGATCTCGACGAGGTTGCCGGGCTGGTAGGTGGGGACGCGCAGGTGAAGCTGCTGGGCGCGCAGCGCGGCGGCGATCTCCTGCAGGCCGTCGCCGCAGGTGACGCACCACAGGCGCACCACGTCCGCGGGTGGGCGCTCGCCGCCGAGGACCATGACCCGATCAGCGGTGAACTCCTCCAGCGCCGCATGGCTGACGCCCGCCTTGATTCCCCAGGCGACCCAAGAGATCAACTCGTCGGAGGGCAGCGCGGGCACCTCGTAGCCCGCCTCGTGGGTCGCGGCGGCGAGGCCCTCGTAGCGGCCCATGGCGTCGAGCGCCCGGTCCAGATCGACGCTGAACCGGATCGGGGGGAGTGCGTAGCCCGCGGCGTGGATGAGCTTCATAAGCAGGCGCCAGTGGCGGCCCTCGGCGCGCTGCGGCGGCGCCTCGGTGGCCGGGTGCCAGGTGGCGGAGCCGTCGGGCAGGAGCGTCACGCCGCAGACGATCTGACCCTGCTGCAGGGTCTCGCTCTCCAGCGCGAGGACGGCGGCCTTGTGGGCGTTCAGGAGCGGCGCCAGCGTGGGCCACTCCGCGCTCATCTGGCTCATACCGTCCACGCCGCGCCCGTTGAGCGCCAGCAACTCGCGCTCGGCGTCCAGGATCCGCTGCCGCAGGATCGCCACCTCACGGTAGGGCCGCGTGATCACCACCACGATGCCGCTGGGCTCGACGGTCCAGCGCAGACGGCGATCCTCGCCCGTGTACTGCAGCGGGAACGGCAGTGGGCCGCCTGCCTGCGCCTGGGCGTCCTCGGCGTCCACCCACTCCCAGGCGTCGATGGCGGCGCCGCGCATGGGCCGCTCCGCGATGGCGAGCGCCCACGGCTGGCCCAGCGCCCGCCCCATCGAGATGAGCGCCCGCAGCAGGCGCGGCGGGATGGTGTCGCACACCTGATCCATGCGCACACCAGCATCGCCGTGGCGGTGCAGCTCAGGGTCGGTGATGCGGGCAGAGGTCGGAGCGTTCGGCGAGTCGGTCATGGTCGGTCTCCTCGGTGGTGCAGTCAGGCTAGGCGATCGGCTGTAACCTGTCAATAGGTCATTTAACTTGTTGACACTTTATCAGCGATCGCCTAGACTTACATCATGACGCACACCACTTCGCTGCCGGTCGCCATCGTCGCCACGATCCACCCCGCGGGCCGCAACGGCGGCTGGCGCAACCCCCAGCAGGTAGAGGTCAACCACGACCCGGCGCGCGGCGGCGTCTGGGCGACCCTGGAGAACCGGCGCCGCCTGTTCTGCCTCGCCACCGGCGTCGAGCTGGGCGCGCCGCTGGTGCACGAGCGCCGCTGGGAGCTGCGCGAGCCCGCGCGCGTCGAGCTGCGCCGCCTCTTCCGCCTTCAGTAGTCCCTCAACCTCAGGAGCTGTCATGAATCGACGTACTATGCTACAGGTGTGCGCTGGTGTCCTCGCCACTGGCTTCGGCGTCCGCGCCATCGCTCAGGTGCCCGGCTACAAGATCTGCGCCAAGGAGGGGCACAAGATGGGGTCGAAGACCTACAGCGACTGGACGTTCAAGGTTGAGCGCGTCGGCGTGTGCCCGCCAGAGGAAGGGAAAGACGACAAGGAGGACTGCTAGCGTCGGTGGGTGAGCCGATCGATCGGCTCGCTCAGCCTTAGCCGAGGAGCACGCCGTCTTCCGCGTCGGCGGCATCCTGGGGCGCCTCGGCGAGGATCCGGCAGCTTGGGGCGGCGCGGAAGCGCAGGCCGCCAGCGTCGCTCTTGCGCTCGACGTGGTGCCCCTCGCACCGGGCGTGGTGGCTCACCGCGTTGAGCGCGCCGGACTCGCTGCGCTCCCACGGGTGGGGGTTCTCCGCGGCGGGCTTGGCGGCGGTGCGCGGCTTCAGCGTCGGCGCCTTGGTGTCGGACAGGCGCGGCGCGGTGGGCGGCGTGCGCACCGGCGTCATCGGCACGGGCGCGGCGCGGTGGGCGTCCACCTGCGCCCGCAGCTTGCTCGTGGGCTTGTCCGCGGCGGGCGTGGGGATGGCCTGCGGCGCGCTCTGCTGGGCGCTGGGCGCGTGCTGCGCGGTCGGCTGGGCCTTCGCACCCTCCGTGGTCGCGGCGGCCTCCTGCGGCCCGCTGGTAGCGATCTGGGCGCCCTGCTCTCCCTGCAGGAGCGGCTGCGCGGTGTCCAGCAGGTCCACTTGCTGCGCGTCCTCCTCCATGCTGTCGCGGCCTGCGAGCTGCGCCAGGATGGCGGGCAGGTCGGCCAGGCGGTCGGCGCCCTCGGCGGGGATCTCGATGCGCGCGTCCGCGACAGCGCCGTCCGGCATCGTCAGGCCGCGCAGCACCGCGATCACGACGGCGGAGCCCAGCGCGCGGCGCCAACCCTCCTCGTACTCCGGCGTCGTCAGCAGCACGATCTCGTCGGCGTCGCCGGTGTAGCGCAGCAGGCGCTCGTCGGGCGCCTCCGACGGCCACACCTCGCCCTCTGGCACGTCCAGCAGGTCGGCGCTCTGCGGCTTGGTGAACGCCAGCGGCGCCCGCATGCCGGGCAGCGACGCCGGGAACTCGGCGGCGGGCACGATCCACAGGCCCTGCGGGTGCGTCACCGGCGGCATGTCGATGTCGGGCTCCAGCTCGTAGCTGAGGCCCGTGGACAGGAACGTCGCCGGGCCGCTGCCCGCGTAGACGACGTTGATGCTGTGGCGCGGCGCAGCGTCCTCGCTGCGCTCCTCGCCCTGGCTGGGTCGGATCTGGATCATGGGAGGCTCCTACGTGGTGACGTGGGTGTCGTCGAGCCCCGCGGAGCGCTTGCCCAGCAGTTGCTCGTCATTCTCGGCGATGTACTCGGCGGGGCCGCCCTTGCCGTCGCGCATGGTGGCGATCGCGGCGGCGATCATGGCGTCCTCGCGCATCGCCTGCAGCGCGGCCTCCTGACGCTCCGCCTTGGTGCGCTTGACAGCGACACCCCAGCGGCGGCCCTCGTCGGTGCGTGGGTGGATCTCCAGCAGCCGCGCGAGGCCCATGCGCAGCGCCAGGGTTGCGAGGCGGGCGCCCAGCGCGTTGAGGGGCTGCAGGGGCTTCTCCTCCGGCCCCCACGCCTTCAGTGCGGGCTGCGGTGCGGGGCGGAAGACGTGCAGCGGGCCGGGCTCGAAGAACTCGTCCACCATGCCCGGCGAGCGGGCGGGAGGCAGAGGCACCGTCACCTCGCACCCGCCGACGGTGAACGTCACGTCAGGCGCCGCAGCGACCGCGGTGCGCGTCTCCTGCGGCGGCATGCTCAGCGCCAGCATGGCCAGCGATGTCCCGTGTAGCCGTCTCGCGCCCTTCATCGTCCCTGCCCCCGCTTGCTGACGGCGGCGGAACCCTGGCTGATGCTGGCGGTGCTCTGGTTGGCGGCCTGCAGGGTGGACGCCTGCGCGGTGGTCGGCGCGTTCTGCTTGGCGGTCTTCGCGGGCGCGGCGGCCTTGACCGGCGGCGCGGGGATCAGGGTGCCAGCCAAGGGCGTCTTGTAGGCGGGCGACAGCGTTTTGCCGGTGCGTCCCTTGCGCTCGACGCGCACCATGTAGCGCTCGCGGAGGCTGAGGCGCGCGAGGCCCTTCAGCGGCGCGGCGTCTTGCGCGTCCGGCTTGCCGAGGACGCCCGCGGTCTGGGCGATGTCAGCGAGGTCGGTATTGGCGGGCACGTAGCAGAGCACGGTGCAGCGCTGCGGGTTGCCGCTGGGCTCCTCGCCGATGTGGGCGTAGCGCCGCGCCTCGCGGGCGCTGACGATCAGCGCCTCGGCGCCGTTTGCGATCGGTGTCTTGGACATGGGGTCTCCTTGGGTTTATCCTACCGCAGCTTGGGTAGGA
>OFRG01000645.1_pt1 | contig 12318 bp, 15 predicted proteins | sample 1543071 | NCBI WGS metagenome assembly OFRG01 (sample SAMN07774222, study PRJEB24372) | wastewater metagenome | isolation source: WWTP Verbania (Effluent) | place: Italy: Verbania | collected 2015-12
TTCTCATAACTCAATATTTATACCTAACATAAATTTGCTCTATTGGGTCCTCATCTGTGGTCGATCCTGGTCCCGGACCTGTGAACGGGTTTTGAAAAGTTAGCGAGCCAGCTCCATTACTATATTGTGCCTCCCTGTTTCCAGGTGCCGACCCTATAATACAATCGTACCCTATACCTTGCCTACACACACATAATATCACCACGTTTGCGAGCAAAGCGGATGAGAATGTATAAGATCCCGGTACGGTGTCAAATAGTCGTGCTGTTATGGTCATTTTTTATAGTGTTCTTTTCCACTCAATAAACACCTTCTGCGTTCCATCAAATATCATATCAGTTGCAAAAGTAACTACAAAAGTGCTGGCATTGAATTTACACTGTCTGTTACCGGGCGCGCCGGATGTGATCACATCAAATTCCATTCCTTCCACCTTCACCTCCAGTATGGTGTCCGTGGCCCCAAGCGTAAACGGCCCACCATTGGCCACAGCTGATGGCGAAGTGCCGGTGCTGGCCCCATCCACATAGTTCTGTCCATTGACAGTCGCCCAGGTGTCGCTATAAACATCAATCTCAATTGGTGCCGGTGGATCCACAGGACCCACGGTAACGCCTCCGGTGACGGTCATTGTCACCGATGAATTAGAGTAAGTGCCAACGGCTCTTGAAAGCGTGTTAGCGGTGACGATAGCCTGAAAAGATATTTGCAGCGTGGTGCCATCATCATCGGTTAATCTTATTCTCATATTCTGAACAGCGCGCAAGGCTGATCCCATAAGATATGGAAGCGATACACGCCCACCTGAATTATCAATAATAGACACCCCGGTTATAGATAAATTGCCGGTGGTTAACCCAGGCTCATATTCCCGCCCCGTGGCTGAGTTTACGCTGGTAACCTCAATCAACTCCTGGTTTTGTGCGAACTCCATCGTTTTACCGCAAAAAACAGGGTAATACACCCCTGAGATTTTCAGCTCAATAATGACATTATTTGATTTTATGCGGTTGCTCATCTGCTGATGTATTTAAACTCAAATGGGTCTGAATAGGATTTAAATATCACCCGGTTATATACCTCGATCAGGGTGGCGGTCCAAATGCACGTTTTCCAGTTTTGCTCAAGTGAAGTTAAGATAAAATACCGGTTGATGGTTTGCAGATTGGTATCCGTAAGGTTGTATCGGTGCAGTAGGTCTGGCCAATCATCGGTTAAGCCTTTTACGGACCCTGAGAAAATATTAATGCCTATGCCCCTGACCGGGCTGGATGTGTTATATCCTTTGTACTGATTCCACACACTAAATGCCTGGATATAGCCGTATGGGTGAAGATAATCCTGTGACGGCACCACAACGGTATTGCCCAGCGTGGCAGCGTTAAACCAATTCGGGAATAGGATATACACCGAATTTACATAGAGGAACATGGAGCCTTTAAATAACTTTACCGGCGAATCGCTTATAGAGACGGTTTTATCCCTGTTGGCCAAATAGCCATCCTCGGTGCGATCAATCCTGGAAGATTGGCCAGCGTATTTTTGGTAAGTACCGTTAATTATTGGACTATAAGTGACGGATAAATTACCGTACTCAATAACCCTATTATAATTGCTTGATCCAGACTGTTTCCAGTTATTTAGCCACAAGTAAATATTTCCTCCGACCGGTACTGGCGGGGCACTCCAGGTGAATGATTGCCACTCGGTCTCGTCAATATCATTGAAGTCGTAAAATATATCAGGGGCGGCGGTGTTAGCTCCAAATGAGGATGTGTTATACCATTTAAACTGAGAACTTCCCGGAACATAAGACGGATCATCCGATGTGCCAATACCACCAAGCAACCACCAAGTGCCATCGTCACCATGCAAAACAACGGACAAATATTTAATGAATTGAGTGGCAAATCCAGTAGCCGCAGTAATTCTCCAGTCAAACGCCACCTCTATTTTATCATTAACGGATATCGGTATTGGTTCCGATTCCAAATATTCCAGATAAGTCGGCGATGCAGCATTCGGAACCACCATAAAACGGTCGGTCTCGTAGTCATTCAGATTAAAGTTCTTTTGAATGTATGGGGTGATCGTTGTTGCCTGTGGAGATGTGGGATAACCCCTGCGAAGTGTCCAGCATTCTGGGGTGTATTTTTTCAGTGGCTGCGTATCGCTAAATATTGTTCCCCGTGAAAAATCAACATTACATGGCACCTCCAGCGGTGTGTCAAAATTAAATGTCTCTTTAATGTGGTCATGCGGCCTCACAAACCTTAGCAGCGCATCGGCATTAGCAAATTTATGATCCTCAGTCCGGCCTATGCTCTTATCGTATTGCGTCCCGGCGGCGGTGGAGATATAAGCCCCGGTATTATCGAACTCGGCTACATACACCGGGTTGTCCTCCATCTCATCCACCCGAAATATCCACCAGTTACCAAGCCATTGAGTGATAAAACAATCTTCGCCAAGTATTTTCTCCAATACTGAGTAGCAGTTCTCACAAGTGCCAATCTCGGCCTCAAATGTCTTTGCATCGATATACACTGCGTCATACCAATGAAGCAAGGATTGAGTGTCGTTTATTACTCCTCCGGAAGCCCCCTCGCTAACCGTGATGGTAGTGGTTAGGGTGACCTGCGAAACAAGTCCGGAATTGTCAACAGACGCCACGATGAATGTTCCGTTATTGCTGACCGTTCCGCTGATCGTGATCTCCTGGCCAGGGTAGAAATATTTTGTCAGTAAGCTATCGGTCACGAAGTAGTTACCAGGCTGCGAAAAAGTAAGCGGGTTTGTTAGTTGCCCAGATCCAGCCCTCAGATTATTAACCACAAAAAAAGAAAGCGAAAGGCCAGTTTTGCGCAAGCAGAAATTAATCAGATCAGCCACCCTGTATTTCCCTTGCGGCACATCCCCGCTAAGATCAGTAAGTGCCACCTCTTTTAATGCGCCAAGATGATCGGTGGCCGTCAGCGTCACATATTGCGGATCGGGCTGGAAGGGCTGCTGGTTATCGGCCATCATCAAAAAACCCCGGAAAATATAGGCGGGGGTGTCCTGCAGGATGATATCACACACCCACAGGTTATCACCCCCTTGGCTGAAGGTGGAGCTATCCAACCCGCTGGCCGTATCTGTTCTGAATTTTATCCTTGCCGACTTACTTCTGATCGGCGTGAATTTATCCTCATCGTTATTGCTGGCTGAAATGATAACTGGCGAATCGCCCCCCTTTAGTTCAATAATCTGAGGCGTATCGCCATCACCAATGAGTACATCTGTGGGTGATATATTAACTCGGACGGTGAACCCTTCCGCGTTTAAAAACTCCATCCTGTATATTATCCCATACTGGCTCATATAAGTCTTGCTTTAGATTGGTTTGCGAGCGTGATCACTGCCAGTAAATCCTGGCCACGCTGAATGAACTCGCCAGCCACCTGCACCATCATACCACCACTGGATATGCTACCTCTGCCACCCAGCCAATTATTAGGGGTGATCTGCCCACCGGTGTTAGGGGTGAACAGTTCTGGCCCGCGCTCTCCCACCAGGTAAGTACCACCAGCCCCCACAGGGCCTCCCAGGGCGCGAGCGCCTGAGATGTTTTTTACCAACTTACCAGCCGCTATTGCAAATAAACCGAGGCCAATAGCCACAGCACCGGGGATCTGAAAGGATTTGAGCAATACATCGATCCCTTGCTTTACTATACCAAATTTTACCAATGCTTTACCCATTGTTTCAAGCAGAGTTCCAAAAACTTGCGCAAACTGATTGCCAAAATCCTGGCCGGACAGTAAATTTCCTATTCCCTCACCAATGGCAGATAATCCGTCCTCAAGTGCCGTGTTTAATCCATTTGTAAAAGCCTTACCTAAATCTTCTCCCAATTTCTTAAACTTAGCAAGGCGATCCAGCGCATCTTGCACATCGCTGCTTATTTTCAGCTTAACTTTTACGTTATTCGTAATTAAACCCTCGTCTGTTAGTCCACCCGTTATTCCCCTGAATAGTGTCGGATCCCTGAAAGCCTTGGCGATCTTTTTATACATCTCCCTGGCAGCATCCTCGCCACTAAATCCATCGAGGATAGAAACAAGATCAAAACTTTCCGGTTTTTCGACTTTTACTTTTACAGGAACCGTTGCCGAGCCACCTTTTAACGGGGTGAATTTTATCTCCTCGTTGACGGCATCTTTCAATGCATTTTTGAGGTTGGCCATCTGGGAGGTAAGTGGATCTATTACCTTTCCCTGGGACTGTAATGCTTTTGTGGCCTTGTTGACCGCTTTTTCAGCCTCTGTGTATTGGTATGAAATTGATTCGGTGCCGTAAGCAGTCACCCTTATTTTTGTGGTGGCCTCTAACTTTCTATTGGCATCATCTACCTCTTTACCCAGCTTATTGTAAATGGAAATCTGCTTTGATAACTCAACCGATACTTTTGCAATCTCATCCTGAAACCCCTTTGTGACCGCTGCCGCTATTAAAGCATTGGTGTACTCTTCCACCCTTTTAGTCAATATTAAAAGCGAGGATGCTTCCAGTGACAGGTCACCGAAATAATCTTTATTGATTGACTTTAATTCATTAAGCGCATTATTCCTTTCTTTATATGACTTGGTTTGATCGTTTACAGCAGCGGCAAGTGTTTGTACCAGTTCCACCTGGCCGGATTCGCTACCCTGAAATGATGTCTTTAAATCGTTTACATTCTTAACGAAGTCCTCCAGCTTTATGGAAGATTTTGCCACCTCTTCATCCATCCCAAAAAGAGACTTGGTAAAGCTGATTACTGCATCGCCAGCAATGGAAAAAATACCAGCAATACCGATGCCAGGCAATAAATAGGCGAGGTTTCTTACTGCCGAGAACCCCTTAGTGGCAGCCGTACCGATATTTCCAAAAGAGCTAACAGATCCAGCTTCCAATCTTTTTATTTCCGATTGGGCTATTTTAATATCCGCGGCCAGCTCCTTACCAAATGGACTACTTACCTGAACAGTGGATAATTTGGCGTATTCTGCCTGAAGATTTTTAAGGATTTTACGCTGCTCGCCCAAAGAAACGGATAGATCATCGAAGGTCTTTTTAACCCCAGGCGCTGTGATTTGTACGACCCCTGTAAGAACATTAGACATAACTCTTAATTTTTACTCGGCCATTTTATGCTTTGCATCTGCTCCATTGCCCAGCGGTGATAATATTCATCATAAGCGTTATCAATCGAAGCCTTCTCAGCATCCCTTATCTCATCGTCAAAGGCCAACGGTATGAAATCACAAATATGGGGCATTTTATCACTCGAAATAAAAGAGCAGCATATTTGATACGATGCCATTCTTTGCAGCCTCCAATCATCTATCTTCCCCTTAACGACCAACAGCACCTCATCGAAGGTGCTGTCCCAAAAATCTTGCGGCCTTAACCCGCTTGAAAAAAATATACGTTGAACCTCACCCCATGTTAACTCAGAGGATTGTCCTCCGTTTTTTTTTCTTGGCTATTATCTTCATCAGCGGAGTGGGCAAATAATTTTGAGAACTCTGCCGACTGAATACCGCCTACCTGATCAATCCAATCGCATACATCAACATCGTTATATGGACATTTATCACCTTTTTTTGCATACGGGTACTCAACAGCCGATAAAACATACTGCACCACCTCATCCAGACTCGGATCTTGTAAGTGCGCTCCGGCATCTTTCAGCGAGTAGCCCAATTTATCACAGAACCTTTTTAGCGCCCATGTCCCATACTGTCCACGGACAACGCTACCATCGGAAATAGTGATCTCAAACTCCTTTCTCGGAAGTAAATTTATTTTTGCCATCTTATGGTGTTATGTCTACTGTTCCATTGCCTGAGAAGGTGGCGGAAAAATTCACCACCTGTCCGATCTGAACACCGAGTTTAAACGCGGTGATATATCCATCGCCTTGGATGTAGAAATTAGTCCCACCAGGATTAGGGTACTGCATCTTGATATAAAGCAATGTTTGGGTATTCCAATATTGCAGCACACTCTTTGCGCTTACCTCAGTAGCTCCGTTGGGGGTGGTGTTCAACACACCCTCAATATCAAAAGTCCACTGGCTTGATCCCAAACCTACTGCCGGACCGCAATCGGTGTCCTCGACATTCGTTGGAGTAGTACCATTGAAGTTGGCAGCCTTTTTACAAACAACGGAGAAATAATTGGTTCCGTCTGTTGAAATCAGCAGTGGAACGAGATTGCTCTGGATAAATGTCGGGGTACTCATGGGTACGATGATTTATGGATTAAAAACGGGCCTCTTTTAGCGTGATATAAAGTTAAAGTAATATTTTCAATTTCAAACATCAAGATTGTTGAACCCCTGTGACCACGAACCGGATCACCTTCTGCAGCACCGATTCGGTCTCAGACAGGCTCACATTTCGGCTAAGGATGCTCTCGGCATAGGCGTAAGTGAACTGGATGCCCCCACTTGCCACCGGGCTGACCCCCACCGTTGGGATAAGCAGCCCCAGGATCGTGTTACTCACATCATCAATGGTGTCTTTGCTCACCTCGCTGCCGGTCTTATTATACACCTCAATATCAATGCTTAGTTTGCTCACCCAGGTGCAATCGTTCTCATCGATTGGGGATTGCTGCTGGGTGGATAACAGGATAAAGGTGTTATCGGTGGCGCTCACCAGCCGCTTCTCATCATAGACGGGTATGCCTCCGGTATTGCCGTTAAGAACCGCAAAAACTGCCAGCCGGAATGGTTTTGATAAGTCTCTCAATGCTCTGTATTTAAAATGTTTTTCACATTGTTAATTAATTGCTTTTCAACCACCGGAACCTGGATAAAAAAGAATGGGTGCGGCCTTATGCCTCTTACCATAATAGATATAAATATTGGGTACCACGCCTTCTCGGGGATCCCCTTCCTTTTGCACCAAGCATAAATAAAAAATTTTGGGTTTACACCCCCAGCACCAGCACTTTTAAATTGTAGTGCATACTCTTGCAAATCGCTTGGTACTTGCACTCGGCTCCTTGTACCCCACTCGATGTATGCTGAATAATCAGCCGGGGATGTTGCTTCAGCCATCATAGGGCCAATTTTAGCGCTCGTAATAAGGCCACGCAAAAAACCCTGATCAACAGGTGCATCATTCTTTGCGCCTGCAGCCCATAATCTGGCCGCATCTTCCACCTCGCCACCAATCTCTTTTTGCAGCGTCTCAGGCATTGTTTTTAGCTTGGTCTCAAATTCCTTCCATCCGTTTAATGTGATGGTAGTTGGCATTAGTTAGACTGGCTTTGTATTTCAAATTCGTAAATATGTTTCTTCTGATCAACCAATTTATAGGTAGAAAAAGTATAAGTTATTGAGTCAATCACAATCTTTGTATCTGACCTAAGAGATGCCGCCAAAGCGGATTGAAATCTGCAGCGTAAGGTCATAAAATTACTATTGACCACCTCGCCGTATGATAGACTGCGACCACCAGATTTGTCAATAAGCTGCCCCCTGGTAGTTAGCAATGTGCTGTAATTGTCGACATACCCCGCACCGGCAGCTGTTGGCGTATTTTGTAAAAATACCACCGTTTCCCTCATATTGCCAATCGACTTTATTGCCATAGTTGTCTTTTATAGCTTTCGGCAATTACTTTTGCAGTCTCACAAATGCTAACTTCTTCTTCACCCCTATGCTCATAAAGCCAAGCCACCTGAACCAGTACGGCCTGCTTTAAATCGTCAGGCACAATACTATATCCTGTTGTATAACTAATTCGGTATCGGTTTCCCGGAGTCACCCCATAAGGTGAAGCCCAGGGGCCCCACTGAAAATACCCCCTGAATGGCGAATTGGGGTCGAACGCGCCACCGTTGGATGGCATAAAAGAAAGGAACTGCACCCCATCGGTACTCCATCCAGATGCCGCTGTGGTATATGAAGCCGGTCCGCTGCCCTCGTTCCCACTCCTGGTTTGTACACCAGTGATCCCTGAAACGGGGCCATAAGGCAGCTCATATTCGTTATACAGATCAGCCGTCATCACCACGCTTTGTGTAACGATGGAGATATTGCAATAATTCTCAATCATCTTCCGGGCCTTAGTGATAAGGGCGGTAATCAGTGCGTCATCATCTGAGTAGGTAACAATGGCCTGCGCTTTGGCCTCGGCGAGTGTGCAGGGCTCCGTTGGGGAGGACTCCGAGCGTTTTATGTCAATGATATTGTTTCTCATCGGTACGAATGTGCTTGTTCATACAAAAATGCTTCCAGCCCTTCCAATTCCTTCACCGGGTCAAGCTCACGGGATCTGGCACTACAAAGTAAAGATATTTTCCTGTATTCACTCGGATTATCAAGTTTGCGGATTGCTTTCACCCAATCATCCACCCTACCGAGATCCACTTGCGGCTCACCAGGAGTGAGATCAGCCAGCTTGTGCCCTACATATATGCCCGCATTTCCGCAGTTCTCTTTCAGACCTGGGGTGGGGGTGCAAATCACCGGAATGCCCGAACACATGGCCTCAGTTGCCGTCCGTCCCCATGACTCATAATAGGAGGGCATGATAAGCACACGAGTGCGCCTGTACACGCTCAAAATATCCGGAGAATTGGCCACGATCTCCACATTGGGGAGCTCCCGGAGTAGCTCGATAATCACATTTTGATTGGGGCCATCTTTGCCCGGATTATCGTAGCTACCTACAACGCCAATAAATTTGCGGTCTGGCATGGCCATCGCCAGCTTGCGGAGAAAAAAGCCGCCCTTCATATAATTCAAACTGATCAGTGTGATGGCATCTCCTTTTTGTTCCCCGATATTATAATAGTTTACATCGCAAGGTGGATGCAGGACATATCCAGGAATTTTATAACCTATTTTATCAGCTATCCACTTTGAGTTGTACACGGCACTTACATTGCCAAAATTATTCTCAATTGATGAATATGGGATATCATTATGGACAAAGTGAACCAGCGATCGCTTGGCCTGCTTTGCCATCATTATCGTGAACTGTGTCATGTCCAGGTGGGTGAGTATAATATCCGCCCAGCGGTAGGTGTCAACGCTCTGCCCGGTCTTACTCCCAATGCACTCCACTCCTTCGTAGGTATATGGGGTGCCGACCTTATTATTTTGGTCATAGTGCAGAACGCACCGAACCTGGTGGCCACGACTTATAAGGAATTGGTTCACATTATGGGCGACGTACTCGCTGCCGCAGTTGTGCATGGGTGGGTAAAGGTGGAGTGACCAAAGTATTCTCATATAATTACCGCTCCTTCGGGATAGATATCTTTTGTTTCAAATTCCGGTGGCATCTGTGAGCCAAACCACCGCGATGGCATTATTATTTTTTTATCAGGATGCTCCCCCAGCAGGGCGGCCATAAAGCTAAATGATGAGTTGGCGCATATGAAGGATTTACAGCGCTTCATTAGCTTGAAATCATCGATGTATGAGTTGCAAAAAACCTCATAAGTCATCCCCGCACCAAGAACGAGACCACCAATATGTTTTTCAGCCTCTTGGGGGTTATCGCTAAATATTAAACAATGGCTGCCATTTGGGATATGCCCAATAAGTGCGGATGCATAATATTCTTTACTGCATCTCGGATGCTGTGCGTTCGGGTCATCAATATAATCACCCGCCCTGTAGTGGATAGCCACATAATCGTTTTGCTCCGGCTCATCCTTAAATCTCAATACCTCTCGGACCTGGCCGATACAGTGTGAAAAGAATTTATACGATTGCATGTGTGCGTCAATAGAAAAATTTCCAGATGGCAATACGATATCACGGTATCCCCAAAAATACCCATAGTCCTGGAACGACAGGCCATCGGGTATCCTGGGAAGTTCACTTACCAGATATTGCTCAATATCATCCACTGGGTTACCGAAGATCGCATTGTCATGTGTCTGCCACCTGGGGAAAGCATAAGGCTGACCCGATCTGGCGGCTATGCCAATCACCCCAGCGATAGTGAACATCTGATTTCCGAAGCGACCGAGGCCACCAGTGCCTATTGATTTTGCCGTTAGCATTTTATGTAGTCTTTATAAACTTTTTCGACGCCATCGCGAAGGCCTATTTTAGCCCTCCATCCAAGTCCGTTAATTTTTGAAACATCCAGCAGCTTTCTCTTCATCCCATCCGGCTTTGAGCAATCATTGTAAATATCACCCGTATAGCCCACCACATCCTTTACCAAATACGCAAGATCCTGAATGCTGATATCTTCACCCGTTCCCACGTTCACTGGCTGCTCACCGTCATAGTTCTGCATCAAAAAATATAAGGCATCTGCCATATCATCGGAGTGTATGAACTCACGGCGCACCGTACCGCTTCCCCAAATGACTACAAATGGGAGCATGTTGATTTTAGCATTGTGGAAGTTTTGTATTAACGCTGGAAGAACATGAGAATTGGTCGGATGGTAATTGTCATGCTCACCATAAGAATTTGTTGGGATAGCCGTGATAAAATTACATCCGTATTGCCTGCGGTAGGACTCAGCCATTTTTATACCAGCAATCTTTGCCACCGCATACGGCTCATTGGTCGGCTCCAATTCTCCTGTCAATAAATACTCCTCTTTTATCGGCTGCGGGCAGTTTCGTGGATAGATGCATGATGATCCAACGGTGAGTAATTTTTTCACCCCTACCAAATGTGCCGCATCAATAACATTGGCCTGCATCATTATATTCTGATATATGAAATCAGCCCTTAACGTATCGTTAGCCATTATTCCACCTACTTTACCAGCACATAAAAAAACATAATCAGGATGGTGAAAGGCAAAAAAATCAACCACCTCCTGCTGATTGTATAAATTAAGTTCACTATGCGTGGCCGTTAAGATATTCTCATACCCATCCTGCTGTAGTTTCCGAAAAACAGCACTACCCACCAGCCCGGTATGACCAGCCACATAAATTTTATCTGTTTTTTTCATATTTATCGCTTACATATTGTCGCTCTTGTAGCACCACACTGCCTGGGATCGACCTTGTGGCCATCCCCTCCCATTCCCGGATCATCACCGATGATTCGATAATATTAGGCTGCCCGTACAACTCAATTAGCCGTGTGTAGAATTCGCAATCAAAAAGCCATGTGAGATTGGTGTCAAAGCGAATGTCTGAACGCTTCCATGCCACCGCAGATGGGCATCCGTATGTATTGCATCCTTCTGCCAGCCCGTGGTCGTGCGAATAAAGATCCGTGTTAATATACGGTAGATGATCTCCGCGCTCGTTGGTATGTTTAGAAGTGCAAACACCCCATCCATCAATGATGGCGAATTTCTCCAGTGTATCTTTTCGAATAAAATAATCATCCTGAAACATCGGTTTAATGATATCGCCTTTTGCCTGGTCAAGTAAGTAATTAAGTGATGCCGCTGCCCCATCCTGCTCATGGATAAGTACCTCAATATTTTTATAGGTTTGTTCCTTTATAGATTGCAGTAGCTGGTCAAGGTATAATTTACCTCGGCCATATACGGGTATTAGTATTGATATCAGTGGGTTAGCCATGGTGCAGTGATTTCATCAAATCCGGTACCCATACACGATCTCCGGGTATATTCATCTCGTTTTTACCAGGGACAGGGATCATCGAAAGCCAGTATTTAAACTCATCCAATGAAACAATATGCCGGTAAACCTCCTGTACATTTGCCTTTGGGTGAGCCTTCAGATAATTTATCAGCGTATGTGGATTTTCTCCCCAGCTAATATTGCCCAGCCTCACAATGGTGTAACCAGGCCAGTGTGCTTTTATGGTATGCTCCATGATCCTTTTATGGCGGGCATACTCGGTCTGCAGGTAGTAAATGCAAAGCGATGAGAAATAAACGAGGTGTTTATCCATTGGCTGGCTCATCAGCAGCCTCAACTCCCGCTGGTAGGCATTGGGGTGTGTTTCCTTTGAGTTACTGACACCGGATGCGAAAAATATAACATCTTCTCGGTCCGTGATTGCTGAGGCGATATCTCCTTTTCCTATGACCATTCTTCATTTCTTTTTCTGTGGTGAATAAACATCGATGGGTATGTATCATCAGGCCAACGGTATCTTTGCGACTCAAACCACCGGGCATCCGGCCACCAATGAGTTTTGAGCCCGTATTTGATCTGGAGGCAGCACAAAATAGCCTGGTCATACCGATGACTGGCGAAGGTCGGCACGTTTGGAAGCACTGAAGGGCTGTCGTCAATCATCCCAGGCATTTGGCACCAGAGCAGCCATTCCTTTATAAATTTGCGGCTGAAGGGCGAGACGCGGATCCACAT
>OFRG01000646.1_pt1 | contig 12315 bp, 16 predicted proteins | sample 1543071 | NCBI WGS metagenome assembly OFRG01 (sample SAMN07774222, study PRJEB24372) | wastewater metagenome | isolation source: WWTP Verbania (Effluent) | place: Italy: Verbania | collected 2015-12
AATTATTGCTAATGACTAAAGTATATCATTGTTCGTATGCGAGAGCGAAAGAAAATAGTTGGGGATAACTAAAAAGTCCCCAAAGCGGGGACTGGGGTACCAGATCGGAAGAGAACTCTGTGGCTCTTCGGATTTTTCATACCGGTTGGACTTTCTGTGCTCTGACAGCATATGAGTCGTTCATAGGAGAACGATTTCGCCCTTGCTTTGCTTGCCTTTTAAGACATTTTCTACGGACCCTTTGGAGACATTCGATGATCTCATCAAGCGTCATATTTTTGAATAGATGATGCCATGAGTCATGCTTATCTCTCCAAAGAACAATAGTTGCATCAATGAACAAGTGGGACTGATTTTTTGACAGAGTCTTTTTCTTTTTACGTTCCTTCGGTATTACATGGTGACGGGTTTTGAAATTGTTTCCTTTCGCCATATCGCAGTCTTTGATTCCCATTATACCATTTTTCTCAGTGACAATGGGCACCAACTGATCGAGAGCTCTTGTATTCAGTGACCGATAAAGGGTCGATACTTCAACGGCTCAGTTGGTGTTCACTGTCACCGGCTTTAGCTTTGAAAAACGCCACGTAAAGGTATCACCATGTGTGAAAGTAATAGTACAATCTTCCTTTCGGACTCGATGAGCTTTTCTATGATTTGTGATACCAAGGTAGTGGATTGATCTTTTACATGTATGGCAATAACAATTTTTGTCTCTAGTTACTCTCATTTTATTATTAGCTCTTCCAAGTAACTGACCGCCTTATCCCATCCTTCAGTGAGGTTTATTTCGTGGAAGTGGAGGGCTATTTCTTTCCAACCACTTTTTTCTACTCCATAGATATGAAGAGGGCACAAACTCTCGTGTATCAATTCTCCATGAGCACTTAATCCACATCGCATATCTAAACACTTTATTGACTCCCACCCACACGCCTTACCAAGTGCTATCCAAAAATCAGCATTCATTGTATCTACCTTCATTAACTTATCGGTAGTTTTATCTTTGTTTCCGTTTGGGTAACCATAACCACCTTCTTTTGCTTTTTTTAGTATGTTGCTCATATCTTTATACCCCTATGACATTTACGACAAAGGGTGCGTCCATTGTCTTTATCCCATAATCTTTCACACGCCATTGCTTGCTCGTATGTTGTGATTCCTTCTTCGTCCATGATAGTGGCGAATCTAACAGGGAAGTGGTCTGCTTCAAGATACGTTCCTTTAACAGAGCATTTTTGACAAGTGAAATCGTCTCGGATGAATACTGACCTGACCCATCCTTTATACTTCGAGCATCTTCTAACAACCATATTAAGCGTGTAACGCCCTCCTTTGTAATTCCAAGAGTGTTTGCCAATCCATTTAGATTGAGAGGTTTTGAGACGTTGTTGTGCTTCTTCGTCACTGAGGATTCTTCCGTGTTTTTTGAAGTGCCAATGATGTCGAGCACAGACCAGAGCTTCAAGAGTTTTGTTGTAGTAAGTTTTGGTTGCACTGTCGCAGTAATCACACTTTCTTTGCATAATTCTATGGTATCACCTTTTGGTAAATCATCCCATCCTCCCTCTATAGCTTTTTGTATGATTTCTTTCATGTATATGATAGGTTTATATTAAGAGATTTAGCAAAAAATGTTACAAGATCAAGCGCAGGCTGACTCTCCCATTCATCACACTTCACCTTCATCTCTCGGAGCAAATCCTCTTTTGCTTGGTCAATTAGTTTTTCCATCTTTACGGTTGCGTCTGCAATAGACATTTGATTCTCTATCGGCCTTTGTATACGTACATCAGTGTTTTGAACACCCCATCGGTATACAGCCTCAAGTATTTTTACTATTGAGTCCCTTTCATTATTGGTAGGTTTCTGCTCTAAACCTATAAAATGGCACTCAGGATCCATACCATGGCAACGTGGGCAATCTGATTTTTCCATAATTATATAAGTGTGCCCTGAGCAAAGCCTGCGACGGCCCATGTCTCAAGAGCGTTAAACTTGTAATCTTGTTGTGTAGAGAGTTCTTTTTGTACTACCACATCATCGACAACGCTACCCATTATCTCTTGGAAGGTGGTCGTTTCCTCGAAGCGTTCAGTGATCTGATTACGAAATGTCTGCACCCTCTTCGGTACTGGATGACCTGCCAAGAAGGCAAAACCGCGACGTGTGATGAGCCAACCTGCTTTCTGGTCATGGGTACCATTCTTGCGTAGTACCTTCGCTATGAGCCCTAATTTTGAGCATTGAGTGGACCGTGACGGTACGGAATAGTACTTGTTGAGAGACGTTTGCAGATGGACCTTGTTTGCTTCATGAAACGGCATAGTGAGTGCTCGTTTCCCGACTATCTTTCCCATACCGAGGAGCAAAAGAGCATCGAGCGTGTCGAGGGTGAACTGATACTCCGACATAGAAGCGTTGCAATTTGAGCATCGCTCTTTATTCAGAAGCTCAGGAAAACGCTCTACGAGCTTGTCATATACCTCACTGGTGTTGAGTTTGTACTCTTCACAAAGGAAGTGAACAAACTCTCCGATGCGTGGTCTGCGATATGTTTTTTGTTTCGGTTCCTTTTTCATGAGAGCGATAGTTTGATGATGGAGCAGATCAAGAATCCTGCTCCGAGTCCTACAAAAATATAGAATAGCACACGATCCATTATGTTCTGAAGAATGCTACTTGGCATCCATGGGTGAAGTCCAATACCTCGACCCATTCTCCGTAATATTTCAAGTACCATTTGTTATTTTCTTTTTTCATTGTGATGTTATTTTAATTAGTAACATCACCAGTATACTTCGCTCTCGCTGGCGAAGTCAAATACTATCGTTTGTGGATAACTTTCTGCAATACTTGCACGTGTATCCGACTTTCTTTTTGAACGTGCAAAAGATGAATCGCTTGCATCTAACACATCGCCAAAGGATCGGCTGCTCTATCAGCAACATCTTCCATCGGCGACGTTTACTCATACCAATTGTTTGAAATTGTTGAGTACTTCTGCGACCTGCTTTTTTGAACGTGCTATCCGGCGCAGATATATTCCCATACGACGAATCTCTTCCGGTCTCATGCGGTATCGTCCACCGTCATAGAGCTTTTTGAACTCTGCAGGAATACTTTCGAGGGTGCGAGCTGCAACGTCGAGGGTACCCCAGTAATTGATTTTATCTTCCATGGTTTGCTTCAAATTGTTTTATATAATGATCGACTATTTTTTCATATTCTTCGTGAGGATATTCCTTTGTACTGATTTTCCCATAAGAGGGTAGGTAAAGAGTAACATCGTGTTCATCATTATTATCGCAATGATACATGTGGAGACTAGCAGTTACAGCACGGGCATCATCCCAGACCCTATGAAGGAGTGTATATGGACCTTTAATTATTTTTGCTATTGTTTTCATATATTCCTCTAAATATTACTATCATACTTGGAAACGGTGCTGAGTTTTTGCTGTCTCCAAACTTTAATCGACCCTTGATAAAACGTACTTCTGCTTTGTGGTATATGTAGTTGTGAAAATATGACGTATCTGTTCTTGCTGGGAGCAACATCACCACAGTCGTATTTGGTTTTCGTGACTCCTCTGATGCTTTCTGTACCCAGTTTTTTATAACCCTTCCGTATGGAGGATTTACAAATACAGTGGACCCCCCCCCACGACTGTTTAAGACCATCTTGTTCTTTAGTGAAGTAATAAAAGCATTTGTGATTTTCTTTTGTCGCACAAGGATCTAGGTCGAACACAAACTCTTTATTGAGCTTTTGAAAGAAATCCAGTGGTGTGGACCATTCTTCAGACTTACTGCTGTAATGGACATTGTTCATCTGTCTTCTCGATTATCTTGCAATGTTTTCATCGGACCACCTATTGCCTGATTTTGAGGACTGCCTGAAACGCCCATTTTTGCGCTATCCAGTGCCATACGTGCTTCGTTGATAACTTCTTCACCTATACGGTCATAGTCCTCGCCTTGGAGCTTGTAGTCACGCTTGAAACCCATGACACGGTTCCAGTCTGGCACGATTGAGATGATACTGTTGCCAGATACCGAACCTTCTTTGAAAAGGACCACTCCACCCTGCACTTGAGCGCGGACAGCTTTTGCAAGCTCCGTGTCGTCAATGGAGATGAAGTCATCTTTTTCGTATCCTATTTTAACTTTGTAGTATATTCTTTTCATTGATTTCAATTTGAATTATAGGACCAATAGACTGCATTGAGTATCGAGTTGATATGTCGCGGACCATTTGTAAGATCACTTCAGTTTTTCGCTTGTCGAGTTCCACGATGATTTCTTTCTTCTTTTTCTCATACAACTCCTCACATATTTCAGTAAAGTATTTGTTGACTGATTCTTGATATGCCTTATGCAATCGTTCCATTGCTTCTGCGTTTGTTGCTTGTGACATAGTTATTTGAACTTACAAATCTTGATAAAAGCGTCGACCATGCACTGGTGATCAGTGGGTGTGCAGTGACCCATTTCCTTTCGGAATCGGTGGTTTTGATTGTGAATACAGATGCTCATTTGCTGGAGTGAGGGCATGAAGGTAGCTGTTATTACTACAAATGTGGCGAGATATTGTTTCATTTCTGTAACTCAAGCCAAACCTTTGCTACTGCTTCTTCAGGGGTAGAGCCATAAGTGTAAATACCTTCTACTAATTTATCCCAACCAGTTGCACCAAAGCCAGCAATCGTTTTATAAACCGAACCAAAACTACTGTCACATGCTTCTATGAGTTCAGATAGGGTGGGATGTACTACTGCATGACCAACTTCATCAACCCAATCTTCTTCGAAGTTTGGAAATCCTGCATCCTTTAGTTGTTTTGCTAATTCGTAATTCATTTTACTCTACGAGGCCTCGGCCGTTATTGTTTTTAATATCTTGTCTCGACTTGTATTTCAGTATCGCCGCTTCGAGCTTGGACCAATCGGTGAAAAGCTGATGCGGTGTGGTGATGGTAGGAAAGAATGCGGTTGCATTCGTCTTCGGAAGGGTCTTGGTTATTACTATCATCACTCGATCGAACGTGTATGTATCTATGAGATCCTTGGCTGCCTGTCGCTGGGAGGTGTTTCCGTACATTTTCTTACACGCTGGATTGATGATGGTAAATGCTTCGATGAGATCCCTTACGAGGCGAGCTTGCTCGACTTCTGCGTCCCTATTGTCTTTAAGTATTGTTTTGTCTTTTGTGTCCATCAGTTTTGATGACGGTTTGTCATCAGTTTTGATTACGCGAGTAATCCGTTTTGATGACAGCTTTTTCTTTTTCTTCTTGTAATCAACCTTGATTACGAAGGGAATCCAGCTATGGTAGTCCTTGTTTATTTTGAGAATGTTACCAATATCTTTGGCGTAATCAACCTTGATTACCAACTTATGCTCGACCAATCTCTCCACCGACCTGAAAACGTTCTGTTTTTTTAGCCCTGTTGCGGCTGTCAGTTGGGAAGCTGCGATTGCATCTTGGGTTTTGTTGTACCCATACGTCTTTCGCATGATAGCGTCAAACACTTGTCGAATCTCTCCGGGGATCCTAAACAGTGCCATAGCCTCAAGAAGCTCGTTAGCAATGGGAGTATACCCATGCTCTTTCTGAGGTGATGCTTTCATTTGTTGTGGTATAATTACCTTGTAAAGTTTTGTTTTGCATGAATACCCCTACGAGGGTATTTTTGCGTTCCACCTCCGAAAAACCCTATGATTTCTTGGTTTTCTTCAGTTTTGCGGCTTCTTGTTCTTCCCATAGTTTCATCGCCGCACGACGCTTTCGTGCGCCTTTCTTGGCAAGACTACTGAAATATCCTGCACCCTTTTTTTCGAGCAGGACACTTCCTCCACTTTTTGGTTTTTCAATCATAGGTTGCATATTTTCATTTATAATCATCGACCTCACACCATCATACAACTCCCTGTTTTAGTTCGCAAGCGATAGCGAAGTGGGGATAACTCAAAATAAAAGGCCCTCGCGAAAATCGAGGGCCTTTTATAGGACCATGGGATAGTTCCAGTCGTAACCAAAACGTCCGAATCCGTATGAAAATGCTAGTCCTTTGGGTACTTGAAGCTTCCTCCAAGTGTGATGTCCCCCTTCTTATAACGATTAACCCAGTTTGCGATTACACCTCCTGCTGAGAGAATACCGCCGATGACTGCAGTGAGTTCTTCACTACCGATGTTGACCTTGAAATGATTGAGTATAAGCACGATTACTCCTACGAATGAAGCGATGTTTGTTGCTTGTGTTGTTGAATATTCCATAGTGTTTTGTTTAATTTATAAAAGACTGTATCCCTATTATAGCAAATCCTTGATCTGAGTACTGATAGATACCCCCAATTTTTTTGCGACAAATGTTGCATACGCCTTGCTATTGTTCCCGTCAGAATCGGGTGCGTACACTTGATAGAATTGATGTAGTGTCATTGCAGGGTGATAGTACTTGGACTTTCCGGTACATGCCCTGATAAGTAGAGACTCCAGTGCTTGATACCCATGCTCGTAGGTATCAAACTTGCAAAACCCCCTATCATTGATTGCATACGGTTGACCAACGAAACGAAGATTTCCCGGGTTATTTCGTGAAGGTAGTGCTCCTTCCATCTGTTTGATAGCTGCGATCCATTGAGGGATGAAGCTCTTGGTTCCCTTGTTCAGTACATCTCTCATTACAGGCCCCACGATGCCGTCAGGCGTGAGTCCGTGGGCTATCTGATACGCTTTGACCTTATTCTCTGTTAGAGAGCCAAAATAGCCCGTTTTAGGCACAACACCAAGGACCTCTTGAAGCTTCAGTACTTCGAGACTCTGTGCACCAATTCTCATGTTACTCGTGAAACGGTATGCAGTATTTTTTACATCATCCAAAATAGGCTTTGGTATTGGGACCACAACCATGATATTGATCGTAGAGCGACCGATGTCTGAAAACTTAGCCTCATAAAAGCCGGGCTTTACTCGGTCATCCAAGCTCCCTGCAATGCGTCCTATCCATCCAGTCCCCCATGAGTTCAATCCGAACACCTTACCTTGTGTTTTGTCGTACCCAATGAGTGTTGTTTGATGACCACCGAGGCCTTTCAGTATTCTTCCTATGATGCCGAGGTACCAGTTCAGATCAATATATCCGCCGATAGTAGCAACTCCGTTTTGGTATAGCGCTTGGCATACAGACTCAAACTCCACATCCACAAAAGCATACCCTGTTGCGAACTTATCGTTTGAATCAGTGCCCATCTGATCCACGCCGTCACGTATAGCTATTTTGAGCGCTACCTGCGGGTATGTGCCGGGATCGTTTGGTCGTCCATCTTCCAACTTACACTGAGCGTATAGCTTGTCAGGATCTATCTTGATAACTTTTCCTGTGTTTTTGAGCACATAGTACTCTGCCATTTTCGCCACACTGTTTCCCACACAACTCGGACCATTTTGATAGTTTACGCCAAGGGGGGCAAAGTCACTTATGTACACATCTGGTATTGGTATAGGTTTCTGTACAGCGGTAAGGGGAATATTGCGACTATCAGCAGGACTCTCAAGGAGACCTGTCGGATATGTAGGGGTTCTTTTTGGAAAAAATAGATCACGAAGGAAATCAAACATGGATACATTATACAATCAATAGTGAAAAGTAAACAGCCCCCAAACAAAGGAGCTGTTTTTTCTCAGAGAGAGAACTATATGTTACCCGCGCGGATGACCAAAGCTACGATATGCTTTGTAGGCGGACTACCCCATCATCGCTATATCATTATACCACCAAACAAAAAGCCCCCTATAGAGTGGGCTTTTTGTTAAGTGGAAAGAGAGTGAAAAAGAATAAGTATTCTTCGCCAATTTCTAGGACTTTTTGTGTTCGTCCCGATTTTATTATACACCTACTTACTGTTGTACACATCTTCGGCCGTGATCTCTCCGTTCTTGAAACGTTCAATGAGGGATCGTGCCTGTTTGAGAGTCATGGTCTTTTCTCGGACTGCTTTCCCGAGGAAGTTCTCTACCGGAGTATTCTTCTCCCATTCCTCAGTCGTGATCAGGTTGAGATTTTCTTCACCATTGTCCCCACCGAGTTCTCGAGGGATGATATGGTCGAGTCTCATTGTTTTTCGGTCAACATCCTGCTCTTTTGCACGACGTTGCGCGATGGCTTCAGACCCCTTCTTTCCTTGAAACTCTATGCGCTTTAGGACCGCTACATTCCCCTTCACATATTCCAGTTGTTCTCTAGTGAAGAGTGCTTTGAATGCTGTTTTTGGATCAACACCGATAGCTTTTGCGAACGTGACGACAGAGTGGATTACCCCTGTTTTTGATACCTCCTGCCCATCTTGAAAGGTAGGCTTATTCCCTGATACCATTGTCGCTATCTGGTCAGAAACTTCTTGTGTGACAACGCCTTTTTCAATGAGATCACCGTAGTACTTCTCACGATCTGCATCGTTCATGTCGGATACTTCAGCAAAAATATATCGCGCACGATCACCGTTTTTCACACCGAGTTGTTTGATAAGACGATCGGTTTTGTTGAGACCGAGTTGTTCCTCTTCATATACTTTATACACCTTGTCAGCCAGTTCAGGGTTTTCTTGGAAGAGCGTATCAAACTGAGCCGCTGCTTCATCTTGGTTTTCTTCTCCTATTTCCTTAAGTCTGTCCCATTCTTTTTCAGCTTCCAACTGTGTGTCACCTGTACTGTTTTTTTGTTCCGTGATGATGGAGTAGAGCTTATCTTGAGTGTTAAAGAAGTCTCGTGCATCTGAGGTACCGTACTTTCCAAAGACACCCATTTGTATTGCAGTACCAACGCCTTTTTTGACTTGGTAGTTTGTATCTCCTGCAGCATTTTTCACTTCACCTGAGAAGTATGAGCGCAATCCTTTATATGTTTTCTCGAGTTGACCACCTCCAAAGGGAGGGAGAATCTTGAAAAGCGGATCTCCAAGCGCTTTTGTTGCCAAGAGTCCTGATCCGTATCGTGTGGGATCGCCTTTGCCGAAGAACTCGGACCTGTCAATGCCGTGGGAACCATACCCTTTTTCGGGATATAGTGCGGCAAGTGTTTGTCCGAGTGGGATGTTTGAGAGCACTTCACCTGCGAGACGCCCTGCAAAGAGTGCGGCACCACGCTTTTTGTTATCAGTATTTGCCAGCTGTTCTGATCCTTCAATCAACGCTTGGATGGGATCAAATGTCACGTCACTTCCACGAACTTTCTCAGCTACCCTATTGAATAAGTAGGTTCCGATGAAAAAGATACCGAGTGATGCGAGAGCTTGTCCTTTATTTTTCCCCCACATATCTCTCATTGCGAACCAAGAGTTCCCGACTTCGAGCTGGAACGGGGCAATCATTTGAAAAATCTTTGATTTCTGTATGAGCGGCGCTTCACCGATTCCACGACCTGCAACAAGTTTTCGTGTTGTATCATCAGCATATTTGATAGGGTCTTCCATTTTCTCCGTAACCGCTTTTGCGTAGTGAGAGTTCCAAATAAACTTGGTACCAATTTCGTCGAGTACAGAGAGCATCTTCACTGCACCTTGCTTTGTACGATCGAAGATTCCTGTATCGAACTTATTGAATATGCCATCGGAGTATCGCTCTTTGATGAAAGCCGACTTCTCCATAGGGATGTTCTTCTCAAATATCTGAGCAAGTGTTCTGGTGACTCCTGAGATTGAATGCTGTCTAGCAGAAGCTATACCTTGCGGAATATTCGATATCTGAGCAATAGAAGATGACACATTCCCGAGAATAGTATTTGCTTTCACCCGAGTATTAAACCAGTTGAGTACCTGCATGAACTTTCGGCCAGTAACTTTTTGGATCCAACGATCAAGTCCACTCGACTTCCCAGAGAGATCATTCGCAAAATCAGTGAGGTAGGTGATAAATGGCGAGTATGCCTTGTTCTCAGAGTCCACCAAAGCGTCTGCAACCTTCCTGAAACGTTCTATGTGCGGATCGATATGAATTGCATAAGCTGCGCTTGGAATATACTCCATGAAGCCTCCTATAGCACTACGTACAGAACTATTACCCTCTCGAGCTTGAGCAAGGGAGAGAAACTTCGATTTCGGCTTCGTATTAGGGGATATACCAGCGAGACTTGTTGGAATATTTGAGTCGTTACCTAATATGTTTTTGAGCGCCTTGAACCCATCTGCTAGTTCTTGAAAGTGACGATAGTAGTCAGCACGTTTCGGGATGATCTTTCCTCTCCACCAGAGATCACTCTCAAGTAGGTCACGACGAGCCTGCTCCTTTTGTTTGAGTGACTCGAGTTGTCGACGCATCTTCTGGTACACTAAAGTATCAGTGCGTTTCTTGCTATCTATTTCTACCTGCTTTTCCTTCACCTTGTTCTTGATGAACTCAATATCGGAGTCGAGATTTTTCTTTTTCTCCCATACAGCACCATATATCTTCTTTCGTCCAACATTCATCGTATCGACAAGACTGTCGTACTTGCTACGAAACCATGCGTCTGCAGCAATGATGTTGTCAGTCTTTGCGCGACCGAACTCAGCAACAAGATGATGTTCATCTCTGGGACCATTCTTTTTTGTATACGGCGCAGCAAAATCTCCCTCGAGATTTCTTTCGCCGTAATCCATGATTGCTGCATCTTCTTTACTCCCTTTCTTAATACCAAACTTTTTCACCATTTCATCGTAGAGTTCGTCTGCTAACTGCTTCTTCATTGTCACATATTCACCCTTCGCAGCGTCAAATGGATCAAAGGCCAACTTCTTAATTCGAGGAAAATCTTTTCCAAAGAAAACTTCAGAGTTTCGATATACATCTCGTACCTCCCCCATGAAGCCAGTTATTGGTTTGTACTCAAAGTTTACCGCTTTCTTGGTAATATCTTCTAGCTCCGACTTAGGGATTGGAGTAACAATATCATTATCGATTGCTCGGTCTCCTCTCTCAAATACTTCGAAAGATTCCTTGGCTTCTTCAGGGGTGGTGACGGGTGCTTCTATGCTTTTTTGTAGTGCTACTTGCGCTTTTGATGGTTTTGTGGTACTTTCTTTATATGAACTCTCATCAACGTTTTCTCGAGGAACTGAAGAAGGAGGAGAGGAAACTCTATCCTTTTGAGTGGGCGATACTGGTGATTGGGGCTGTGATGGTGGTGTATTGGTTGGGAAGTTACGTGTATCAGTTATACGTCTGGCTTTCCCGACTTTTAAGTTAGCCTTGTAAAACACATCATCAAGGTTTTGATACCCGCCTTTTTTGAGTATCGCATCAACAATTGCTTCGTCGATCTTTGGTGTAGGGCGTACATTATTTTTATAAAATGGGAGGACCTCATTGTCTCCTGCAAGTACGGCTGTCTTGAAATCTTCAGGATGGCCTTTGTACTTTTGTGCAAGTGAAACAACCTCGTCGAGTGATGGAGGGGTATAGCCATTTATGGACGGGACCGATGAAGGTTCGTCTTTGATCAATTTTCTTTGCTCCTGCAGATCAGCGAGTTCTTGTTTTGTTTTTTGGTAGTCTTCGATGTGAGTACGGATAGCATCAGGGTTATCAAAATTGTCACCGCCCATGGTGTTCTGAGCAGCATTCGTTATTTTCTTAATACGTTGGATAGCTGCAATCCTTTCAGCAGGAGTTTTTGCTGTCTCAGGATTTGGAAAATCAAGGAACTGTCCCTCTTTCTTTGAGATGAATTGTTGGAGCTTTTTGCCCGGATGTTCCTGAAGCTTCTGTTTCTTTTCTGAGATCATTTCATCAATCATTGCGCGCTGATCTTCAGTTGATACGGCTGGAGAGACCTTATCCTGTATAGGTTTCTGGCTAGAAGTAGTTGGAAGCTTGTTTTCATTTATTTTTTGTAGAAAAGCATCCTTCCCAACACTGTTTATATTAAACTTTGCTTTTACTATAGCACCTTCTTTTGTCTGACTTTCAGAGAGAAATCTACCTGTTGATGATTCACTAACAATATACCCACCATCACCTTGGTGTACAAATGTTTCTATCCCATCTATTATGCTTACAGGCTCTCCTTCTACTGTTTTTATTTCTCCCCCATTATGGATTGTTTGATATTGCTTAGGAGAAGACTCGGTAGTTGGCTTGAGAATCTCTCTAAATGAGCTAGATTTGCCCGCTGGAGGGGTTCCGTGTGACTTGAGCACCTCTTTTACCTCATCAACACTATTCGTGCTTGCTAGGCCCTCTGATAGCGATTTAGAGTTCACCTCATCGAGACCAACCTTCTTGAGAGTACTTTCAATAACGGCAGGATTTTTCTCTTTCGCCATGTATTTCAAA
>OFRG01000647.1_pt1 | contig 12304 bp, 11 predicted proteins | sample 1543071 | NCBI WGS metagenome assembly OFRG01 (sample SAMN07774222, study PRJEB24372) | wastewater metagenome | isolation source: WWTP Verbania (Effluent) | place: Italy: Verbania | collected 2015-12
TTGGTCGATGGGTGCCATAGTATGACTTCATTTTTATCATCTAGAAGTGGTTTAACAAGATTACGTAGGAAATTATCATCATAGAGCAAGACTTTCATACGGCTATCCTTTTAATAGGCGGGTCCATCCTAACTTGGTGTCTTAAGCGTTCAATATTAGCGTGAATGTTGTCGCCCCACCGTTCTGACAACTCTTTAATATTGTTAGTGTGGCGTTCAACAACCTTAAGCATGTCGTCCTGTTTAGTGGCATAACAGCGGTGTTTTAACACTTCTAGAGGAACTTCCACTATATGATAGTCGGCCCCTATATCCCATCCAAAACACTTCTTAATCCGCCTATCTGTAGTGTTGGTTTCGTCTATTAGAATGTCATAGCCTTGTTCGAGATAAAGTCTTACTGTAACATCCTCTATGGCTTCCACGAAAATGTCCGCTGTCGAGGCATAACGTATACCGTATAGAGCTAGTCGGATTTTATCACACGATACCACTATTCGGTTTGTGCGCTCACTCACCCACTTTTGGGCTATTGTAGACTTACCAGAGCGGGCCGCGCCAATAAGGAAGGTTAAGTGGCCCGGTTTACCGCCTTTACCTGAATTACCCTCTTTAACACCCACCCCCTTAACCTCCTTCGCTGCTTTCCCGGTGTTTATCCCTATCATGCCGGCGAACTCGTCTAAACTTAGATATTGTCGTAGGTTGTCCATTAGGCGGGCTTTAGTCCCTTAACCAACTCCAAGTCCTTAAAGCTATCTATGTCGATGATGCCTTCCACCGACATTACATCCAATACGCCCCCAAGGTCGATTACCTCATTGAGCGCTTCAAACCCGAAGAATTTGCTTTTACCCCGATTGTACGCCACAATCTTAAATAGGTCTAGCTCTTTACCGGTTAGGTATGCGATTTGACCCCAGAAGTTTGGTAGGCTATATCCTAAATGTTCAGCCTGATTATTGTAGGTTACGCCCACTTCTTCCTTTGAATAGGCTTCATCAACTACTAATAGGGTTGACTTATTGTCTGGAATGCCCGCGAACACGTTTGGTTCATATATTAAATCTCCATAAACTATTAGAACGTTAGGGGTTGCGCTCGCCTTAAGTCCTAAGTGGAGGCTATGTAGCGGGCCGGTATCCTCATAGAATGAGTTTTCAACTGTACGGATTCCAGGCGGAAGCGTCCTGTATATCTTATCGGCCTCAAAACCTAGTACGCAAATGATTTCGGCCTTGGGATATTGTCGCGTAAGGATTGTAAGTTGGCGGCTTAATATGGTTTCACCCGTAGTCAACTCAATAAGCGACTTATGCCCATAGGACTTCATGCGTTTACCAAGGCCGGCCATAGGGATGATTATGGTTAAGCCGGGCTTGTCTATACCAATTTTCTCCTTACGCTTTGCAATCCGACTAAAGAGCCTCAGGCTGGCGCCTTCAGCCACCGTATGACCGGCGACATCGGTCTGACCACAAGAAGGGCGCCGGTAATTCCGACCAGAACGTCCTTCACTTGATCAACATGAAGGGCTGTCATGCCGCTCAGATAGGTGCGAGACTGGATAAAGGCCTCGCCTGTACGGATTTCATACTGCTCCCAGAGGATGCAGATGACTGCCGCGAATAGAGAAGCCGTAGCACAAAGCATTGCGTGTGACCGGACACGACCATTCAAAACAAAGTCAACGGACAGAAACATCCATCCGATGGCAATTCCTCCGAGGGCATGCGGTATGATGTCGATCCAATACTTCGCCGCAAACCGCGGCGACAAGTAGAGGTCGAGACCTTGCTCCCCCAGAATGGTATCTGCGGCCATGGTAAGAGCGGCAAAGATTGCCGCCAGAATGATAAAGACGATTGGAGCCAACTTGGTGGCATCATAGAGTTTTGTTTGCATTTGTGAGTGCGTGTTTTCTGAATGTTGATGTTGCTGGTTTTCTGAATTAACTGAAATTTTCCTGACAAAGGACGATTGACCTCGACTGCTTAAAAAGCAGCTTCAGTACGACTGTGCGCCTGCCAGGATTCGAACCTGGGACCCCATCAGTATCAGTGATGTGCTCTACCAACTGAGCTACAAGCGCATGTGTTAACGTTCCCTACGATACCAAGAAAACGGCCAAATAACAAGATTTATTAGGACTTTTATACAGCCCTATTCTTAGGGTTTTTCCTTACTGAAAGCAAAAACATGCTTCCATCAAAAAAGGTGAAATACAGTGGAAACGCTATTCTTGAGAGCTCTTTGGTGTCCGAAGCAATCAAACTTAAAAGACTCGCGATGAAGAAGAGCGACCAAAAACCTACACTTTCGCTCTTAGGGTTATTCCAGACTTTTTTATATGTTGGAATGCCGCCAATAAAGTGCGCCACTAAGCTTATTATCAAGTTCAAAAGCGGTGCTGAAAAATAAAACCATATAAGTCCACTTATAACGAGAAGCGCAGCGCAAACATATTCTGTATATCCAAATTCTCTAGTTCCTTTCCAAAAGCTAATCAAACATATGGCTACATTCCCTATGAGAAAAATAAAGCTTAATATTAAAGAAGAATGCGACCCGCCGCTAAAATACACGCCCGCAAAACTATTAATCGATAATAATACCCAGACAATCCTGCTAAATACGCTCGGTGAATACTTTCCTTTCAGCATTTCCGTGCATCCGACAACATAAGAAGCCAGACCGAAAAAAACGATGTCTGCGTACAAGACTGTTTGCATAAAAATATACTAGCACATCTATTGTTTTGCAGGTTCCCTCCTCTATGTCTCTTTTTTCACTGTCTTTTTGATAGGGTGAAAAATACAAATAAAATAGGCTGGTGTTCCGACCATCCAGGACGGAACACCAGCCTATTTTATTTGTATTTTTTGACTTGTCAGAAAGGTTACAGCATCTAAAGCAATCCAGTGTACTATACTGGCGCACTATTCTTGTGTTGAGTACGGATCTTTCTCCGCTGTCAAAATGCTTAGGGCATTTACGCCTTCTGTTTCGGAAGTCAGAAACTTCTGTTCAAATCCGCATATGCAGGATTCGAACGATCGACAAGTATTAATTGCTCGAAAGCAACCAATGAGTTTCAAATTGAATGATTCCACGAACAGCTTCCGCTACCCGTGCCTTGTTACGACTTACTCCCTGTCATTAAGCTTACCGTAAGCCCGCGCTAGGCGAGATTTCGGGTACTCCTAACTCCCTTGAGTTGACGGGCGGTGAGTACAAGACTTGAGAACGTATTCACCGCGGTATAGCTGACCCGCGATTACTAGCGATTCCGGCTTCATGGGGTCGAGTTGCAGACCCCAATCCGAACTGGCGCCGTTTTTCTTATGATTTGCTCCACCTTGCGGTATTGCGTCACGTTGTAACGGCGATTGTATTATGTGTGTAGCCCAGGGTATCAAAGGGCCATGCTGACCTGGCGTCATCCTTACCTTCCTCCCCCGAGAGGGGGCAGTCTCGTCTGATACTTATAACAGACAACAAGGGTTGCGTTCGTTACCCCACTGAAGGGAACAATTCAAACCACGAACTGACGACGGCCATGCAGCACCTGTCTACTAGTCTTGCGAGGGCTCCGGTTTCTCGGAGCTTTCACGTAGATTTCCAACCCTGGTGAGGTTCTTCGTTTACCATCGAATTAAACCACATAATCCACCGCTTGTGCAAGTCCCCGTCTATTCCTTTGAGTTTTAACCTTGCGGTCGTACTACCCAGGTGGTTCATTTAACGCGTTAGCTACGCCTCTCAGAGGGTCGATACTCCGAAAAGCAAATGAACATCGTTTAGGGCGTGGACTACCTGGGTATCTAATCCAGTTCGCTACCCACGCTTTCGTGTTTCAACGTCAAGAGTGCGCCAGTCTGCTGCCTTCGCTTTTGGTATTCCCCATAATATCAACGGATTTCACCCCTACACTATGAGTTCTACAGACCTCTCGCATCTTCTAGTTTTGCCGTTTCGCATGCAGATTCTGGGTTAAGCCCAGAGCTTTGACACACGACTAACAAAACCGCCTACACACCCTTTACACCCAATAATTCCGGATAACGCTTGGGGCACTCGTATTACCGCTGCTGCTGGCACGAGTTTAGCAACCCCTTATTCATGAGGTACTATCAAGCCTTGCGGCCTTTCTCCCTCATAAAAGATCTTTACATCCCGAAAGACTTCATCAATCACGCGACGTCGCTCCGTCAGGCTTTCGCCCATTGCGGAAGATTCTCGACTGCAGCCACCCGTAGGTGTATGGACCGTGTCTCAGTTCCATCGGTGGGGGTCAGCCTCTCAGCTCCCCTAGGCGTCATTGCCTTGGTAGTCTTTTACACTACCAACTAGCTGATACCGAGCAGGCCGCTCCTGAAGCGTACAAAAATGAATTTGCGCTTTACTCCGAAGAGACTATCAAGTATTAGCTGATCTTTCGATCGGTTATTCTTGACTTCAGGGTGCGTACCTACTTATTACTACCTCGTTCGCCACTAACACTATATTGCTATAGTATCCGTTCGACTTGCATGCCTTATCCACGTCGCCAGCGTTCATCCTGAGCTAGGATCAAACTCTAACTAAAAACTCAAACAAATATCAAGGATATGATGCTGTAACTTTTCTGCTTTCAAAAAACATACGCCCTCATACCTGCAAGGCGTAAGGGACATTATACGCACATGAACCCCTTTGTCAAATAAGGCTTTTTTGGAAATTAAGCCGGTGGCACGCCTGCCTGAATGTCTATTATATGGCTATTTATAAGGGTTAAATGAAAGCAAGCCGTTTCCCTTGGGAAACGGCTTGCAACTGTGAACTCTGCTAACTTTCGGGGCATGCCTCAGGTGCAATGCTCGATTCAAAGTCTGACAAAAGTCTGGCTTCAAAAAGTGCATCTCTAAATGCGACCACTAGATCTTCTTCGGCGCCGTTAGGGCCTTTTCTAGCGTGACCTACAACCAAGCTACCACCAGGTTTCTGCAAAAATACGGAAACACTCACAGAGTGGTAGCCGAGATTGATACCCACAAGACTGAGCTCATTGTCGTGCAGGAACTTAAGAATTTTTTCGTCTACCATATTGTTTTTTCCTTTCTATCTTTTGCGTTTACGTTTTTTGCGTTTAGCGTGTTTACGTTTTTGCCTGAGGTTGCCCAAAGAACAAAACAGCCCTCCAACGTGGAGGGCTGACTCGTATCTTCTAAATAGATTATTTATAAAACATGAGTCAAATCTCCACCGCTTGAAAGGCTTAGCAGCGTGAGAAGATTTTTTTGTGACCCGTGTATATGCATGCCTAAATATTAATTGAATATAGCCAATTATGCAAATAGGATAAAATACATGCTACTATAGCGCCATGTCTTCAAACTCGATAATACCCGTCGAAGAGCTCAAAAAAGACCTCACAATTAAGGCGCGGCTTTTGGGCAACTCACTCGAATTCAGAACTACCTGGGGGCTTTTCAGCCCCGAAGCAATAGACGCCGGCACCGAAATGCTGCTTGAAGCAGTTAAAAGAGCCGGCATAGCCGAAACACTTGATGCGAAAGCAAACGTTCTTGACCTCGGCTGTGGCTACGGCCCTATCGGCATTGCATTAGGCAAGCTACTCCCTTCCGGTTCTGGAAAAATTAATTTAGTAGATAAAGACTTTGTGGCTGTGGAATACGCAAAAAAGAATGCGGCACTTAACGGCTTGGCTGAGCGCGCAGAATGCTATTTGTCGAACGGTTTTTCTCATGTTCCTAAAAACATGCAGTTCGACCTCATGGTTTCAAACCTTCCTGCAAAAATAAGTAAAGAATTTTTCTGGATACTATTCGAGGAAGCACGACAACACTTAAAACCAGGCGGGCAATTCGTGGTAGTAACCATAGCCGGCCTAGAATTTTTCATAAAAAAGAATTTTGAAAAGCTTTTTGGTAATTATGAGCTGCTTAAAGATGGAAAGGGGTACTTTGTGGCGAGGGCGGTTAAGTAAACTTTTCAAAGAAAAAACGGCAGCCTGTCACGAGGGTCTGCCGTATTTCGCGAATTCCGCGGTGACATCATGCCACCGAAAGAAACTCGATTTGTCCGCTTGATGTTCATTGTACCCTCCGGGCTCATAGAGCCGTTCGGGAAGGAAGGAGTCAAAGACCCAGATAGTGTTGCTGGCAGGAAGCCCTGGAAACGACCCTAACGAGAGAGTTTCTTTGATGTGAAAACCCTTGAACTTCAATTCCAAGGTGGTATCGAAGATATGCAACTCTTCCTGAAACGCCCTTATTGCTCCGTGAAAAGGGTTCTCGCGCTCACCCAGCTTTTCGCTGATGCTGCTCGAAAGATTACGCTGCCGATACCGCATGTCCGCAAACACCTGACGGTCTTCGCAAAGCTTGAGCGTCGCGCCCGTCTTGGCATCCACATGAAAGACATTCACTGCCGCGGTGCCTGTGCACCTAACCAGCCTGCCTTTTTTCCTGACAAGAACCGCCTCCTTCGAACGCAGCTCTGCCAAGAGGTGCTCAACTGTTTTCGCTTCTCCTTTCCCCCACTGTTCAAGCGGTACCCCATGCTCATTCAAAAGATCTAAAAGCTGGTTTTTCTGCATTTTTCTCCTTTCTGTTGTTGTGTTTGTTCTATTGTTCAACAGACAAGATACTCTGAAATTTTCTGGTGTCAACAATAAAAAAACGAACACCGCCCCAGCTAAGTTATTGCTGTTCGGGCGGTGGTTCTAAAATATTCAAGAGATGTTTAATACACCTTCTCGACACGTTGGTAGATGACCCTGACTTTGCAGCCAGCGCCTCCGGTTACAAGTGCGATCGTAAGGATGAACTTATGCCTTCCTGCATTGAAATCCTCAAGCGGAATAAGGTCGCCGAGACTGGCTGACGCCAACCATTCGTAGATTCTGACCTCGCCTTCAAGCACTTCAATTTCACAGAATGCACTTATCAGCTTGCTCTGCTCGTTGGGTTTCAGGGTAATCACCTCGTCCTCCGGTTGCGACGGCCACGGCTCCTCGGTTCTCCACCCGGTTGCAGGTGGTTGCATGACTCCTATTTTCTCCATTGTTACTCCTTCTGTTGGTTTAGGTTGATTGAAAGCCTCTTCATACAAAGGGCTCTGCGCGTATAGTATAACTTTCACTCAAAGAATCAAGTTAGAAATAAAATAATAAAACACCCTGCATGTTCGACCATCCCGGACGAACATGCAGGGTGTTTTATTATTTTATTTCTTCTTCCTATTCTGAAACTTCTCTAACGTCACCAACAACGGCGAACCAATAAATATAGAAGAATATGTACCAGTGATAATTCCAATAATGAGAGCAAGCGCAAAATTACGTGTTGAATCTGGGCCAAGAACAAACAACACAATGAGCGCGAGCACAGTTGTAAGCGAAGTGTTAATAGAACGCGCAACAGTTTGGCTGACACTTTCCCCTACTATCTGCTCAAAAGGCTTTTTGCCCGAGTTGCCGTCGATGCGTAAGTTTTCACGAGTTCGATCGAACACTACAATGGTGTCGTGAATAGAGAAACCTAGAACTACGAGCAGAGCCGTAATAAAGAGTGCGTCTATTTCAAACCCGCCGTTTCTGCCCATAAAGGCGAATATTCCTGTAGGAATGATGATGTCGTGAAGCAATGCGATAATGGCCACGATGCCGTACTTCCATGAAGCAACAGGTTTTGAAACTTTTCGAAATACGAATGTTATGAAGATAATGATTGCTAGGAGAACGTAAATAAGTGACCACGTTGCCTTGCCTTCAAGCTCTTTACCAAGAACTGGGCCGACAGAGTCGAAGCGCTTTATTTCACCGCCAAGAGCAGCAACAAGTGCTTTTCTACCCGGTTCATCTAGAGCTTTTGTTCGTATAATATAGCCCGTCTCCCCTGCCTGTCGTACAACGCTTTCGCCTATGTTAAGTGAAGCGAGCGTTGCATGAAGAGTTTCAATGTTTGGGAAACTAGTAATTGCCGCAACAGTAGTTGTTGCGCTAGCAGTTGCAGCGGTAGGAGCAGAGTTTTTTGTATTTGTAGGAGTTGAAGTTGCAGTTGTATTGCCTGCAGCCGCGTAGTCTACTTCAACGATTGAACCGCCGGTGAAGTCAATTCCGAAATTAAGGCCCCAAAACGACACTGCAAAAACCGAGAAGGCCATGAGGATGATTGAGAGCGCGTAGAATATTTTTCTGTGTTTTACAATAGACATAATGATTTAATTAATTTAGGAATTGATTGACGAACTATTTACGTAGACCGTTACCGAACAAGAATTTCATCGCCCCTTCGTATTTCTTGATACCAAGAGCGAGAAGCAAAGTTCTTGAAACAGTTATTGAAGTGAACATCGAAACAAGTACGCCCAAGCCGAAGACCAAGGCAAAACCTTTAATGAGAGGCGATGTTGCCGTTCCGAAAAGAATGATGGCTGTAATAATACTTGAAATGTTACTGTCGCGAATTGAAAGCCATGCGCGAGAGAAACCTTCACGAATTCCGTCTTCAAGGCCGTAGCCTCGGGCGAATTCTTCTTTCATTCTTTCAAATATAAGAATGTTACCGTCGACGGCCATACCCAAGGAAATTATAAAGCCCGCGAGACCGGCTGATGTAAGAACGATACCGAATAACTTAAAGAGAGCAAGCGTGACCACAGTATACATACCAAGAGAAACAACAGCAAGAAGGCCTGGCAATCGGTACCAAAGTATAAGGAAGATGGCGATAATAATGAAGCCCCAGATACCGGCGTCAACGCTCGCCTTAAGCGCATCAGCACCAAGCGATGCACCAACAGACTGCGTTCCAACAAGGTCGATAGGAACTGGCAATGCTCCGTATTTTAGGTCACGAGCAAGGTCTCTTGCTTCTGTAGGAGTGAAGTTACCGCTGATAACAGCCTTACCATCTGTAATAGGTTCGCGAACGACAGGTGTTGAAATTGGGCGACCGTCGAGGAAGATGGCGATTGTCTTTCCAACATTTGCTTTTGTAAGTTCTGCAAAAAGTTTCTTACCTTCATCATTAAAGACAAGGCCTACCATAGGCTGGTTGGTGTTGCGGTCGAATTGAACCTGAGCAGTTTGTAGGAAACGGCCAGTAAGCTCTGTAGGTTTGTAGCCCATAGGAATGCCGCTAGTGCTTGATGAAGCACTTACTGCTGGAGCAGATGCTGCGGCGACTTCTACTTCGAAATCGAGAGTTGGAGTTTTACCAATAAGTTCAACCGCTTTATTCACGTCGGTTACACCAGGAAGTTCAACAATAAGTTTATGAAGTTCTTGACCGTTCGCTGTGCTTTTTTCTGTCTGAATAATAGGCTCTGAAACTCCGAAGGCGTTAATGCGAGATTCAATAACTTGCTTCAAGCTGTCCATAGCACCGTCGATGTCGACAGCCGCTACTTTTGAAACATCAGCTTGATAAACAAGATGGCTACCGCCGTTAAGGTCGAGACCGAGTTTGAATGGAAAGTTGGCAAGCCAGCTTTTCTTTGCTGTAACAGGAGAAACAGCAGGGTTAATTGGGCTAGTGCTTGAAGCAGCGGGTGCCGAAACGGCCACAAATGCTTGGCTCTGAACCTGTGAATAGTGAACAAAGAGCCCAAGGAGGACACCTAGAACGAGAAGAAGTACGGCTGAAATTCTGATTTTATTCATTTCTGTAATGTATATTTTGGAGCCTTAGCTCCAAAGATTTATGTGTCTAATATAGGGCTATTATACAAATAAAACGCCTAACGGCAAGGCGAACAACTGCCGGTGCTAAACCCCCACCCTAGAAAGAAGCGTCTTAATTGTCTGCAAGGCTATCTTCAAATCGAGCCAAAATGAACGATGCTTGATGTAGTAGAGGTCGTAAGAAAGTTTTTCGAATGTTTCTTCAATAGAATGTGGCGGTTTTTCGTGGTGAATTTGTGCCCATCCTGAAAGGCCTGGTTTTATAAGATGCCGCACGTTGTAATGTGGAATTTCTTTTTTATAGAGCTCTACAAGCGGGGGCAATTCTGGGCGCGGGCCAATAAGCGAAATATCACCACGAAGAATATTCCATAGTTGAGGGAGTTCGTCTATGCGCGATTTACGAATAAAGCTACCAACCTTTGTTACTCGCACATCGTCTTTCTGAACCCACTTACCTTCATCGCTCTCGCGCATGCTCATGCTTCGAAACTTTACAATGCGGACAAGGCGGTCGTTCTCGCCTACTCTATCTTGATATATAAAAATCGGGCCGCGGTCTTCTAACTTAATAGCCAGCCAAACAAACGGGTAGAAAATAATAGAAATAATTGCAAGTGGTAAAGAAATAACGACATCCATAATGCGCTTCAGGGCGTCATACACAAAACTTGGTTCAATTGATGCATGTTCAAGAAACCAAGTTTCGTTTATGAGGCCAAGCGGCACCCTGTCTGTAACATCTTCATAAAGATCTTGCACCTCTATAAACTGCACGCCTGAAAATATGAACTGGTAGAGCGACGAGAAGGCTTCTTGCACAGCAGGATTCAGAAGGTCGACGGCAACAATATGAGCATTACCCTCTTTAAGCGCTTCGGTAACTGCGGCTGTGGCATCGCCGGCAAGCGACGACGGCTTAATGACTTTTGAAATTTGCACCAAAGAATTTTTATTTGAAACCCTAGATAGTATTTCTGAAAGTTCATCAATTTCCTTACCTTCCGCCAAAACAATAATATTTGTTGATGCGTTTTTTGTAATTCGCGGGTACACCGAGAATCGCCAGAACGCTATAAGAACGGCTGAAACAAGCAGGTATAGGAAGAGTGTAATTTTTGGCGTCAGCCCGAAATAAGGTACAGCATAGAAGAAAATACTCGCAATAATAAGGTTGAATATATGGGCATAAATAACACGCTGAGGCACCGATGCTTTAATTACAAGGGCATTACGGTCATAAAGACCTGCTATGAAAAAGACTATTATCCAGACAATAAACAGAAGTGAGAAAGGCAGAAAGTGGGCCCAAAGGTCGGTACTTGTGGGTATAGCAAAATTTCGTATTGCCAGCGTAAACCACAAAGAAACGACAAAAACGGCGATATCGCCGCTAAGCAAAACGCCCGATTCCCTTTTGCGTGCCATAGCCATACTGTGCGATACTATACTACATTGATTATGAAAGAAAAGGTACTCTTCGTTATAACCAAATCTAATTTTGGAGGCGCTCAGCGTTATGTATTTGAACTAGCTGTGCGCATGAGGCAAGAGGGTTTCGAAACAGCCGTAGCTCTCGGCGGCAAAGGGGTGCTTAAAAGTAAGCTCTTGCAAGAAGGCATAACCGTATTTTCAATATCAGATGCACAGCGCGACATCAGCATAACCAAAGAAGTTAAAGTGCTATGGCGACTCTTTCGTATTATGCGTGCATACAAGCCGCACATAGTTCATTTGAACAGCCCCAAAATTGGCGGCTTGGGTGCTGTGGCCGCACGCAAGGCCAGCATTTTAAACCGAGTGTTCGGTCGTGGCGAAGGTCGGTATTCAATTAGTAAAATTATTTACACTAACCATGGCTGGCCCTTCAAAGAACCTCGCCCTGAAAAACAATTGGTCATCATTCGCCTGCTTTCATGGCTAACAGTATTTCTTTGCAAAACAACAATTGTTTTGTCGCAAACCGAAAAAGATGACGTTCGCAACTGGCCTCTCATTGGCAAAAAAATCGTCATAATACCTAACGGCCTAAAACCTTTTACCCTGCACACGAAAGAAGACTCGCTTCGCGCACTTGTTGGCGATGAACGCGCCGAATTATTCCTTCGCGAAAAATGGACAGTAATAGGCACAATTTCTGAACTTCATAAAAACAAAGGCCTGCCCTACGCAATTGAAGGTATAGACGAATATATGAATCATGATGCCGGCGACAATAACGGCAGCAATTCCCATGCGGCGCACGATGCCCAAAAAAGCGCCGCTCACGAACAGCGCCAAAAAACTGCTTTTATTATTGTAGGTGACGGCGAAGACCAAAAGAGCCTAGAAGCTTTAATACACGAAAAAGGCCTTGAAAATAAGGTTATTTTAGCAGGTGCGGTCAACGAAGCTCGTGAATATCTCAAAGCATTCGACCTCTTTCTGCTTTCATCTGTTAAAGAAGGCTTACCTTTCGCCATTCTTGAAGCGGGTTTTGCCGAAGTTCCAGTCATCTCTACATCCGTCGGCGCTATTCCTGAAGTCATACAAAATTTGGAAACCGGCCTTCTTATTCACCCTGCCCGCCCCCAGCAAATAAAGAACGCTCTCATTTATATAGAAGAACATCCTG